>ERZ825137.4732-NODE-4732-length-13313-cov-3.651305_pt1 | contig 13313 bp, 11 predicted proteins | sample MGYA00519873_ERZ825137 | MGnify/ENA primary metagenome ERZ825137 (study PRJEB31778, sample SAMEA3449190) | human gut metagenome | biome: human gut; feature: human-associated habitat; material: faeces | place: United Kingdom | collected 2010/2012 ...
GCGCATGGACGGCTCCATGCGCCTTTTTTGTGGACAGAAAGGCCAAACGTGTGAAGGCCTGAAACGCTGCGGCATTGACGGGGGCTGTCGCATATAAAATCACAGCAGTTTTTCATACAGGAAAAACCGATCCAACCCATAGTGTTCAAGCCCCATGCTGACTGCGGCGACAAACTCAAATCCGCATGCCTCATACAGACGGATCGCAGGCAGGTTTTTTTCATACACATCCAGCCGCAAGGCTTTGACGCCGCATTCTCTGGCGTGCGCATCGGCAAAGGCGAGCATGCTTTTGCCAACTCCCTGGTGAAGATATTTGGGATTGACAACCAGGGTATAGAGAACGAACACAAGGCTTTCTTCGAGCGAAGCGCGCCAGGGCGCTGTCAAATAGGCGGGCTCGGCGCTGTGGCGCAAAATCAAAGAGCCCACAATCTCGTCGTGCCATGTGGCGACATGAAGCGTCCCCTCGCGGATGCCCTGTGCGGCATCCTGCAAGGTGGGGTAGACGCCTTTTTTCCAGCCGGGATAATTGATGGTAGATGCCAGATGATCGTTGAGATCGTCATACAATTGCACCAACGCCCCGATGTCCTCCTGGGCGCCGCACCTGATGGTGAGTTCCACCTTGTCTCGCCTCCTCTGCTTTGAAAACCCATCATACCACACCTGGGAACAGAGTTCCAGCTTCCAAAGAAAAGGAAAGTCAGCAGTTTGCAAAGACGCGTCTTCAGACGTTCCGAACTGTCAAAACGGGTTTTCTTTTTGTTACTTGAGGCTCTGTTGGGGCATACTCCTCCTAGAAGAAGGAGGTGTGTGCCGTGCTTGCAAAGCGTCTGCTTGCGCTGTTTGCCGTTTTTGTGCTGCTCTTTGTGCAGATTTCGCTGCATCTTTACACCATTGCGGTGGACGAGAGCGGGGAATTCTCCGTTGCGGCGCAGCGCCAGCAGCAGCTTGAGCTCACACTGTGTCAGCGCGGCGGCCTTATCACCGACATCAACGGCGTGCCGCTCAACTACGAGGAGGGCGGCTATGCCGCGCTGGTACAGCCAGACCAGTGCACAGACAAGGCGCGCGCCGCCATGCTGCTTGCCAATGCCTGTGATTTGAGCACGCAGGAGGTGCGCGCCTATCTCGACAAGGGCTCCCCTTTTGGCATGACGCTTTTGCGCCCCGTGGAGGTCTCGGGCGTCACGCTCACGCCCTGCCTGCACCGCTGCGTGACCCCGCTTGCCATCCACTTGGTGGGGACTATGAGCGCCGACGGGGTGACGCCGCTGTCGGGCGTGGAGGCGGCGTACAGGGAGCGCCTGTCCTCCTGCGGCGGCAGGGTCTATGCCGCGCTGCAAAAGACGGCAGCGGGCGGGCTTCTCGACGCAAAGGCCGTGGTGGTGGACGACGGATACTATAAGCAATCGGGCGTGGCGCTGACGCTGGATGCCCGGATGCAGCGTATTTTGGAGGAGAAGACCAAAGAGCTCGACGCCGGCGCCGCTGTGCTCCTGCGAATCGACGGGAGCCTCGCCGCCGCCGTCAGCCGTCCCTCCTATGAAGGCGACGCGGTGGCGCAGCTTCTTTCCTCCACGCAAGGCGAGCTGGTCAACCGCGCGCTGTCCAGCTACAACATCGGCTCCATTTTCAAGCTGATTGTGGCGGCGCAGAGCATCGAGCGGGGAGCTGACGCTCCGGTTTATGTCTGCAATGGGAAAATTGAGGTGGGCGGCCGTGATTTCTCCTGTCACAGAAAAGAGGGGCACGGCGCGCTGACCATGGAGCAGGCCATGGAGAAATCGTGCAACGTCTATTTCATCTCCCTGCTTCTCGATCAGGGCGAGCAGGGATATAGCGCGGCGCTGGAGCTGGCAAGACAACTTGGGTTCGACCGTGCAAAAACCCTCTGCCCGGGGGTGGTCAAACAGGCGGGATCTCTGCCCGAGGAGAAGCTTTCCCGTCAATTGGCGGCAAACATCGCCATCGGACAGGGATCGTTGCTGGCCACGCCGCTCGATCTGGCTGCGCTTGTCTGCGCCATTGCAAACGGCGGGCTGCTGCCCGATGTGCGATTGGTCGAAGGGCTGCTCGAAGATGGCGAGATGCTCCGGGAGCTGGGCGGCCAGGAGGGGTGGCAGCGGGTGATGAGCGAGCAGACGGCGGCGGCTCTGCGCGCCATGATGGAGGAGACGTGTCGCAGCGGAACCGGCACCACGGCGCAGCCTGAGCCCTTTGAAGCGGGAGGGAAGACGGCGTCGGCCGAGACCGGTTGGGTGCGCGGCGGAGAGGCCGTGGTGCACGGCAGCTTTGCGGGATATTTTCCCGCCGATGACCCCCAGTATGTGATGGTGGTGCTGGTCGAGAATGGAAAGTCGGGTTCGGTTTCAGCGGCGCCCATCTTTCGCGAGGTGGCCCAGGGCGTGATGGCGCTCACACAAGGGGAGCAGACGCTCCCGGATGGGCAAGAGCGGGAGGAGTATTGGTAGGGCGCACGCCGTTTTGAATGTGTTTCACAAGGCCAGGGTGGGAGAGGTTGTCCCTCTCTATGCATGTACTGCGCTGTACCCTCCCCTTCAGGCGGCTTTCGGGCGTCAACATGAGTAGTGGAGCAGCGGGCGATGCGGCAGGGAAGGGCTCTGCGCCATGCGAGACGGGTCAGAGGTCTCTGCAAAGTGTCGGGGGTTTTGTGAAACGGATTTGCCCGACGCAACGACAGACTTTTGTGCCTGGGCCTTGACAAATGTCAAAATATGAAGTATTCTACTACTATCTTTTTTGTCCAGACATGGACAAAAAAGCAACACACAAAAACGGCGATGAAGAAGAGAGTATCCGGTTTGGCTGCGCACCAAGAGAGAGGGCTTATAGCTGAGAGGTCCTTTGCGCGCCGGGCGGAGAAGGCCGCTTTGGAGCCGCGCGGGAAGACCGCGACGGGTCGCCCCCGTTATCGGGCGTTCAAGTGGTGAGCGAAGCGACTTCGCTTGCAACAAGGGTGGTACCGCGGAAAGCTTCTTTCCGTCCCTTCTGAGGGACGAGAGAAGCTTTTTTTGACCTCTTTTCTCGTTCCTGCTATTCAATCAAAAAAACGGAGGAATGAATGATGCAATGGATGGGACTCAATGAGATCAGAGAAAAATACCTGAGCTTTTTTGAGAGCAAGGAGCATTTGCGCATGGCAAGCGCGCCGCTCGTTCCGCAGGGCGACAAAAGCCTTTTGCTCATCAATTCAGGCATGGCGCCGCTCAAACCCTATTTTACGGGCAAGGTGACGCCGCCGAGCCTGCGCGTCACAACCTGCCAAAAGTGCATCCGCACGCCCGACATCGAGCGCGTGGGCAAGACGGCGCGCCACGGCACCTTTTTTGAGATGCTTGGCAACTTCTCTTTCGGGGACTACTTTAAAAGAGAGGCGACGGCCTGGGCTTGGGAGTTTTGCACGCAGGTGATGGAGCTGCCCGCCGAGCGCCTGTATGTGTCGATCTATGAAAACGACGACGAGGCCTATGACATCTGGACCAAAGAGGTCGGCGTGTCGCCCGATCATATGGTGCGCCTTGGAAAAGAGGACAACTTTTGGGAGATCGGCAGCGGGCCGTGCGGCCCCTGCTCCGAGATCTATTTTGACAGGGGTCCTGCGTGGGGCTGCGGCAAGCCGGACTGTGCCGTGGGGTGCGACTGCGACCGCTATATCGAGTTTTGGAATCTGGTCTTCACCCAGTTCGACGGCGACGGCGCGGGCAACTACACGCCTCTAGAGCACCCCAACATCGACACCGGCATGGGCCTTGAGCGCATGGCCTGCATTATGCAGGACGTTGCCAACCTCTTTGAAGTCGACACGGTGATGGCCATCACCAAAAAGGTCTCGGAGATCGTGGGCGCAACCTATCGGGAGGACGAGCGCAGCGACGTGTCGCTGCGGGTTATCACGGATCACATCCGCTCCACCACCATGATGGTGGCCGACGGCGTCATGCCAAGCAATGAGGGCCGCGGCTATGTGCTGCGCCGCCTGCTCCGCCGCGCAGCCCGCCACGGCAAGCTGCTCGGCGTGGACCATCCGTTCCTGTGTGATGTTGTTGAGACGGTCATCCACGAGAACGAGGGCCACTATCCCGACCTTCGCGAGCGCGCCGCCTATATCACCCGCGTCGTCCGCGTAGAGGAGGAGAACTTCGCCCGCACGATCGACGGCGGCATGCGCATTTTCTCCGAGATGCTGGCGCAGCATAAGGAAAACAACGAATCCGTCTTCTCCGGCGCAGATGCCTTCAAGCTCTATGACACCTACGGCTTCCCGATCGACCTGACGGTCGAGATGGCGCGCGAGGAGGGCATGGAGGTCGACCTCGAAGCCTTCCGGAAGCTCATGCAGGAGCAGAAGGTCCGCGCACGAGAGGCGCGCAAGGCCCTCGGCGACCTCGGCTGGGCCGGTATCGACTTCGGTCAGGATATTCCCGAGACGCAGTTCGTCGGCTATGACAAAAACGAGACCGAGGGCACCGTGCTCGCCATCGTGGCGGAGGACGAGTCCCGCAGTGAAATCGCCGCAGGCGTCGAGGCCATCGTGGTGCTCGACCGGACGACGATGTACGCCGAGATGGGCGGTCAGGTCGCCGACCACGGCACGATCACCGGCCCGGACGGCGTGTTCGAGGTCACGGATGTGCAGAAGAACAAGGGCGGTAAATTCATGCACTACGGCCGCGTCGTGAGCGGCACGATCAAACTGGGCGAAGCCTGCAAGATCATGATCGATCCTGAGCGCCGCGCCGCCATCCGCCGCGCTCATACGGCCACACATCTGCTGCAGGCCGCGCTGCTGCGCGTGCTCGGCGAGCATTGCCATCAGGCCGGTTCTCTTGTGGAGCCGGATCACCTGCGCTTTGACTTCACGCACTTCTCCGCCGTCACGCCGGAGGAGCTGGTGGAGATCGGTAATCAGGTCTCCGAGATGGTGCTGCGCGGTGAGCCGGTCGAGACGATGGTCCTGCCGATCGCCGAGGCACAGAAGCTCGGCGCAACGGCCCTGTTCGGCGAGAAGTACGGCGAGACCGTGCGCGTCGTGAAGATGGGCGAGGATTCACTGGAGTTCTGCGGCGGCACGCATCTGGACAACACCGCCAAGGTCGGCCCGTTCCGCATCCTGTCCGAGGCCTCCGTTGCCTCCGGCGTGCGCCGCATCGAGGCCTACACCGGCAAGGAGGTCCTGCGCCAGACGGAGCAGATGAGCCGCCTGCTGCTGGATATCGCCCACGAGCTGAAGACGACGCCGAAGGAGCTCATGCAGCGCGCCCACGCCATGGTCAGCGAGGTCAAGGAGCTCAAGCAGCGTCTGGACGCCATGAAGGACAAGCTGTTCAGCGGCGAGATCGACCGCTGCCTGTTTGCGGCGCGCGAGGTCGGAGGCCTGAAGGTCCTGACCGTCATGCGCAATGACATCGCGCCGAACGACCTGCGCAAGATGGGCGACCAGATCCGTGACCGTGAGCCGGACGCCGTAGCCGTGCTGGCCAGCACGCAGGGCGAAAAGATCACGCTGCTTGCCGTCTGCGGCAAGAACGCGGTCGGCCGCGGCATCAAGGCCGGTCAGCTCATCAAAGAGGTTTCCGCAGCCTGCGGCGGCTCCGGCGGAGGCAAGCCCGATTCCGCCATGGGCGGCGGCCGCGACCTGCTGAAGCTGGACGACGCGCTGGCGGGCGTGGATGATTTTGTCACCACGCATCTGGCGTAAATCTGGGAGGAAAATGATGAACGACTGCATTTTCTGCCGCATTTTGGCAGGCGAGATCCCCTCGAAAAAGCTGTATGAGGACGAGCAGTGCCTGGCGTTTTATGACATCCAGCCGCTGGCACCGCAGCATTTCCTTGTTATTCCGAAGGCCCACATCGCCTCGGCCGCAGAGCTGGGCGAGGAGCAGGCCGCGCTCGTCGGTCACATCTTCGCCGTCATTGCGAAGCTCACGAAGGAGCTCGGCTTCGCCGACGGCTTCCGTGTCGTGACGAACTGCGGCGAGGACGCTGGTCAGACCGTAAAGCACCTGCATTTCCATGTGCTCGGCGGCAAGACGCTTGGGTCCTTCAACTGATAAGAGACCAGAATACCTCACCTGGGGCGGGCAATAGCCCGCCCCGGTTTTTTCGGCGGAAGGGAGGGCGGACCATGCGCATTCTCGCGATGTTCTCCGCGGCGTTTGCGGCGGCAGCCGCGCTGTGCGCCTATGCGCTCCCGGCTGCGTGGGGCTGGCTGCCCGGTCTGTGCCTCGCGGCCCTTGCCGCGGCGCTTCTGCTTCTGCACGGCGATCCGGTCCGGCGCGTGCGCACGATCGCCCTCGGCCTTGCGGCCGGGTTTCTCTGGTGCTGGGCGGATGCCGGGCGGCTCGTGTCCGTCCGCGCCCTCTGCGGCGAGGGGCAGACCATCGAGGCCGAGGTCTGCAGCTTGCCGGAAAGGACACAATACGGCTACCGCTGCGTTACCCTGCTGCAGGGAAACCGCATGCAGCTCTATCTCCGCGATGCGCCGGAGGATGCCGCGCTCGGCGACCGCGTGCGCGTCACGGCGGATGTGACGGAGACAGGGAATTCCCTGTATCTGGCTTCCAATGACATTCTCCTGCTTGGCTTTGCCCGCGGCGAGGCCGAATGGGAGCATCCGGAGCAGGTGCCGCTGCGCTATGCTCCGCAGCGGGCCCTGCTGGCCGTGCAGCGCACGATCACGAATTGCTTTCCGGCCGATACTGCGCCGCTTGCCATCGCACTGGTGACGGGCGACACGTCCGGCCTGCCCTATGCCCTGCAGACGGCCATGTCCGATGCGGGCATCTCCCACATCGTGGCGGTCTCCGGCATGCATGTGACGCTGCTGCTCGGCGTGGTGCGCCTGCTGTGCCTGCGGCGCAGGCGGCTGACGGCGGGCGTCGGCATTACGGTGATGGTCTTCTTTGCTGCCATGCTGGGCTTTCGGCCCTCCGTCACGCGCGCCGTGGTCATGAACGCCGTGCTGCTGCTCGCGCCGCTGCTCGGGCGGGAGAACGACGGGCCGACGGCCCTGTGCTTCGCCCTGCTTCTGCTGCTCCTGCCGAATCCGCGCGCCATTGCAAACGTCGGCCTGCAGCTGTCGTTTGCCGCCGTGGCGGGTCTGCAGCTGTTTTCCGGCGATCTGAACGGCTGGCTGCAGGGCAGACTGCATGTCGCGGCCCTGCGGGAGCGCCATCCGCTTCTGGCGCGGCTGCTGCGCGCGATCTGTGCGTCGCTTGCGGCCACGCTCGGTGCACTGGCCTTCACGCTGCCGCTGGCGGCGTGGTATTTCCGGTCGATCTCGCTGGCCGCTCCGCTGACGAATCTGCTGGCCCTGCCGCTGTTCAGCCTTGCGTTCTCGCTCGGGTGCATCACGGCTGTGCTGGGCCTTGTGTGGCTGCCGCTCGGGCGGATCGCAGCGTGGCCCGCGGCGTGGCTGCTCCGGCTGGCGCGCGGCATCGTCACCACGGCGGCCGGGCTTCCCTATGCTGCCGTTTATCTCAACCGGACACTCCTGTGCGTCTGGCTCATTGCCGCGACCGGAATGTTTGTGATCTTTCTGCTCCAGCGGCGCAGGCAGCCCGGCGTGTTTGCGGCCTGCCTTGCCGTGACGCTGACGGCAGCGATCCTCGGCGCGGCCCTGTGGGAGACGGACCCCGTTTCCATGACGGCGCTGGACGTCGGGCAGGGCGCGTGCACCGTCCTGCGGGGCGGCGGTGCGACATTTGTGGTGGACTGCGGCGGCGAGGGCGGAGAGGCTGCCGGTGAAACGGCCGCGCGCGAGCTGCGCATGGGCGGTGAAACGTCCATCGACGGCCTCATTCTGACACATCTGGATGCGGACCACTGCAACGGGGCCGCGCAGCTCATGGCGCGGGTGCAGGTAAGGCGGCTGTTCCTGCCGGAGCAGGAGAGCGACAGCCGCAAGACGATCCTGACTGCGGCGGAGCGCTGCGGCACGGAGATCGTCTTTGTCACGGAGGATCTGACGCTGGACTTCTCCGGCGGCAGCCTGCAGCTGTTTGCGCCGGTCCTGCCCGGCTCGCGCAATTGCGGCCTTGCCGCATTGATGTCCGCGGGAGAATATGATATACTGATCCCGGGCGATATGCCGGCCGCCGCGGAGCGCGTGCTGGCCGATACGCACAGCCTGCCGCAGGTGGAGGTGCTCGTTGTCGGGCACCACGGCGCGGCCGGTTCCACCGCGCCGGAGCTGCTGCAGGCCGTTTCGCCGGAGATCGCAGTCATTTCCGTGGGCGCGGACAATTCCTACGGCCATCCCGCGCAGGCCGTGCTCGATCGCCTGACGGAAGCGGGCGCGGCCGTGTACCGCACGGATCAGGCGGGCGATATTACGATCACGAGGTAAGGCTATGGCAAAAAAAGCGGAATCCGGCGGCTATGCGCGCCTGAAGGGCGACCTGGCGCAGAAGACGCCCGGCAGCTTCTATGTGCTCTACGGCGAGGAGGACTATCTTCGCCGCTACTATCTTTCCATGCTGCGCAGGCAGCTCGTCGACGGGCCGACGGAGGACTTCAACTTCCACCGCCTGACATCGGAAAATTTTTCGATGCAGGTCCTCTCGGAGAGCCTCGAGGCCCTGCCGATGATGGCGGAGCGCACGATGATCCAGGTCGACGACGTCGATCTGTTCGCCCTGCCGGAGGATGACCGCACGCAGCTGGCGGCGCTGTTTTCCGACATCCCGGACTATGCCTGCCTTGTACTCGTCTATGCGGACTTCAAGCCGGACAAGCGGAAAAAAAAGCTCTGGGACGCCATGGAGAAAAACGCCGTGCTGGCGGAGTTCGCCTACCAGACTGAGCGCGACCTCACGGCGTGGATCGTGCGGCACTTCCGTGCGGAGAAAAAGAATATTTCGCCTGCGCTCTGCGGCTACCTGCTGCAGCGCTGCGGCTCGTCCATGACACGGCTCGATGCCGAGATCGCGAAGATCTGCGCCTATTCCGGGGCGGACGACATCGTCCGCGCGGACATCGACGCCGTTGTGGAGCCGACGCTCGAGGCGGTTGTCTTTGAGATCACCGACGCGCTGGGCCAGCGGGAATTTGACCGCGCACTCGAGCGCCTGAGCGTCATGCTCAAGCTGCGGGCCGAGCCCATCGCCATGCTCGGCGCGGTCGGCAGCCATATGCGCAGGCTCCATGCCGCGCGCATCCTGCAGGCGGCCGGGAAGACCTCGCAGGACCTTGCCTCGCTCTGCGGCGTCGCGCCGTTTGCGGCCAACAAGTGCTTTGCGCAGGCGCGGCGGCTGTCGGACCGCTTCTGTGCGCAGGCCGTGCTGCTGTGCTGCGAGGCCGACCGGCAGATGAAGACGTCCTATGACGACCCGGCGCGGATTCTGGAGCTTCTGATCCTGCAGCTCGCCGAGGAGGCCCGCCATGATTAAGCTGCGGCAGGCCATCGTCGTCGAGGGGCGCTACGATAAAAATGCCCTGTGCCAGCTCGTCGATGCGCCCGTCATCGAGACGCATGGCTTCGGCGTGATGAAGGACAGGCGCCTGCTCGGCTTTCTGCGGCAGGTCGCCGCGGCGCGGGGCCTCATTATTTTAACGGACTCCGACGGTGCGGGCTTCGTCATCCGCAATTTTCTCAAGGGCGCACTGCCGCCGGAGCAGGTGCTGCACGCCTATATCCCCGACGTGCCGGGCAAGGAGCGCCGCAAGCGCGCCCCCGGCAAGGAGGGCAAGCTCGGCGTGGAGGGCATGCCGCCGGAGGTGCTGCTCGAGGCGCTGCGGCGGGCCGGGGCACAGGCGGAGGACTCGCCGGAGCCGCCGGACCCCATCACAAAAACGGACCTGTATCTCGCCGGGCTTTCCGGCGGCGCGGACAGCGCGGCGCGGCTGGAGGCCGTGTTTGACTACATCCGCGACAATTTCAAGTATCTTTCCATGGCGCATTACGACGCCGGCACGACCGACTGGGCACAGGAAGCGGCAGAAGCCTTTTTGCAGCAGCGCAAGGGCAACTGCTATTGCTTCGCCGCGACGTTCATGTACTGCGCGCGGCGGCTCGGCTATCAGGCTTATGTCGTCGCGGGGCATGAATCGCGCCCGGACAACGACCATGCCTGGACGATGATCGACGAGGCCGACGGGACATATCTGTACGACGTACAGCTGGAATATGCGTATCTGTACCAGTTCGGTAAGGGCGAGATCGATGCGTTCCGTATGCCGGACGACGGCGGCAGCGTCTACCGCGGCAGTGTGCTGCCCACGATGTACAAAAAGCTCATCGAGAACTCCCTCGACATCCTCTACGACAAATTGCAGGAGAGCAGGGACAAGCAGCTTGTTGTCGGCGTCAGCAGCTACCTGATGCTGGCCGTGTACAAGATGTTCCGTCTGCTGTACGAGGCATCGCCCAAAAATGTCAGCGGCATGTTCCGCGTCGGCTCCGCCCGCTGGGACCGCAGCGCCGACGCCGCCATGAGCATGGCCGAGGGTGACCTGACCGCCGCCCTGACCGGCGAGGACGGCACCCGCGACAGCCTTGAGCCTGCAACGCTCGCCCTGAGCACCGACCAGCTCGCCCGCGACTACCCCCGCCACGCCACCAGCCTTTTCAACCTCGTCAAAAATGCCGAGGAAGCCATGCGCGGGCTGAAAAAGGCGGAGTAAAACCAAAAATAAGAGCCTGTGCAGTTCGCCTGCACAGGCCTTTTTTGTATAAGCGGGGATATAACAGGGAGAGCGGGTCTTACTTGCCCAGTGCCTTGCGGCAGGCGGGGCAGACGTATTTGCCGTGGAGCAGCACGGCGTCGGGAGAAATGTCGCCGCAGAAAACGCAGCTGCCCTGCGCGTGGTACTTGCGCATAATGATGGAATCCCCATCGGTAAAAATCTCCAGCGGGGTATCCGGAGTAATATCGTAGGTAGTGCGGAGTTCCTTGGGCAGGACCACGCGGCCCAGACTGTCAATGCTGCGAACGATACCGGTAGAAATCATCTTTCTAACCTCCTGTAATACGTTTCGGCGTGTTGGGCCAAAAAACGGTGCCCAAGCCGACGGCTTCGAACCTTACGACCTTATTATACGGCTTATTGGAAGTGTTGTCAATATTTGGCAATCGAAAAAACCGGGCTTTTGCGCATATTTTTAGAAGGCTGCAAAATAAAAGCACAAAAAATCAGAAAACGATGCGTTTTGTCACAACTTTGTCACAACACAATGGTATCGTTTAAAAAACGTAAGCGGAAAGGAGGGCGGCCATGGCAAGGACCGGCACACCCCCGCGGGAAAAAGCCAGGGTCTACCGCACCGGGCGGCCCGACAGGCTGCGCCCGCTGCTGTTTGCAGTGGCGGCGCTGATTTTGTGCGCGGGCATCGGCGCGGTGCTCTGGCACGAGTGGCAGGGCACCCGGCCCACCGCGGCAGAGCAGGCCGAGGCGGACGAGATCGAGCGGGCAGACGGCGGCGAGGAGGAGATCGCCACCGTGACAGAGGAGGCGGCGGACGGCAAAATCGTTGTGGCCATCGACCCGGGACATGGCGGCGTCAACCCAAGCGTCGGCAGCGAGGACGTGGGCAGCCTCGGCAGCGGCCTGCGCGAGGCGGACGTCACGCTGAAAACCGCCACGCTCGTCTATGACAAGCTCGCGCGTGATGGCCGTTTTGCTCCGATGCTGACCGCCAACGGCACCGAGTACCTCAAGCCCAGCCGCCGCGCGGCCCGCGCCAAGGCAGCCGGTGCGCAGCTGCTGCTCTCCATCCACCTGACGCCGACAGCCGCGTTTCCGGCTTTGAGTGCTGCCCGGCTACGCCGCAGCTGTCCACAAATGCCGACAGCCTGCGCTTTGCGCGGCTGGTCGCGGAAAAATTCGGTACAATGGGGATGGAGCTGCGCGGCATCGACGGCGTGCGCTACATCTATTTTGACGACAACGACAACCGTTACATACGCGAGTCCAACGACACGACAGTGCTCTCCGACCCGACGTTTACTGTGGTACAGAAATGCGGCTGCCCGGCGGTGCTGGTGGAGGAGGGCTTCATCACAAACGCCGGCGACGTTGCCCTGGTCGCCACCGACGCAGCCTGCGAGGCGGCGGCACAGGCGTACTATGAATGTATCCTGACCTACTTTGACCTGACATAAAAAGCGCGGTGCACCCCGGCGGGCGCATCGCGCGTACTTATTATATAAGGATGCCGCTGCAATGGTCGATCTCATGCTGGATGATCTGGGCCGTCCAGCCGGTGAAATTCCTGACGTGGGTCTGCATCTGACGATCCTGCCACTGCACCTTAATGGTGCGGTGCCGCCTGGCCCGGCGCTGCCCCTGCAGCGACAGGCAGCCTTCCTCGGCCAGGTACAGCCCCTTGCGGTAGACGATGACCGGGTTGAACATCTCGCAGGGTGTGCCGTCGTTGTCAAAGACGATGATCGCCTTGTTGACGCCGATCATATTGGCGGCCATGCCGACACAGCCGTCCTCGTGGGCTTTCAGCGTGTCGAGCAAATCATCGGCAACAGCAACATCCCCGGCGTCAGCGGGCTGGGCCTTCTGCGCCAGGAAAACGGTATCGGTCATAAGCGGTCGAACCATGGGGGAAACCTCCTGCGTGTACTATTTTATAGTAGTATACCGCAGGCAGAGTACGCTGTAAAGCTCAATAGGGCAGCGGCCCCAGATACCCGCCTGCGGCGCGGCACTGGTGCAGCACCGCGCGGCAGGACTCGTCGGCGCGGCGTAAGTACTCCTTCTTGCGGATCAGGTCGCGGTGCTGCTGCTCCTGCATCGCGCGGAAATGCGGGCAGGACTTGTGGCACCCCGGGCAATACGCATGGCAATTCTTCTGGCAAGGAAGCATAGGAAACGCTCCTTTCATGAAAATCAGGTATCGAATGGAAAACTGACACAAGATATAGTAGGAAAGAACCGTTCTTATGCCTATAGTATACACCATAAGCTTTGTCACATCAAGGGGAAACGTGTAAGTGTTTTGTAAAGAATTGTGCGTGACCACACAGCCTTCAAAAAAATTAAAAAACTTTTAAAAACCCTATTGACATTTTTGGTTGGACAGGATATAATATACAAGCTGTCACGGAGACGCGACAGCGCAGCAGGACCTTGAAAATTGAACAAAACTGAAACTTGTGGAACCTTGATCGTGGGTTTGGAAACCCACGTTAATCAATTCCAAATTTACAAGTAATTCATACAGGACGCAAGCGATTGTGTCTGAGTGATTACAGCGATTTAACACTTTGTAAGTGATTAAATACCATTTATAAAGAGTTTGATCCTGGCTCAGGACGAACGCTGGCGGCGCG
>ERZ825137.4737-NODE-4737-length-13299-cov-7.457490_pt1 | contig 13299 bp, 4 predicted proteins | sample MGYA00519873_ERZ825137 | MGnify/ENA primary metagenome ERZ825137 (study PRJEB31778, sample SAMEA3449190) | human gut metagenome | biome: human gut; feature: human-associated habitat; material: faeces | place: United Kingdom | collected 2010/2012 ...
CCGTGGGATGCTGCTGCAGCTCCGTTACGGCGGCCAATATCTCCTCTGCGTATTTAGACATTGCAGCCTCTCCTTACAAGAATAAGAATCATTCTTTGCGCTTAGTATAAATCAAGGGTTCTTGCCCTGTCAAGAGGGTAAATGGGGCTTAACAGAGATTTTGCGGATCATTTTTCGGCAAAGGCCCTTCGCAGCTTACAGGCGCAGGAGCCTGCGGCGCTTTTTCATAAAATACACGGTACAATATGAACATCAACGATGTGATCGCCCAGGATACGGGGTAGCAGAGCAGCACCATCATGAGCGTCGGGCGCAGCGGCGCTATGAGCAATACCCATATCACGCGGGTGACGCAGCAGCCCGCCAGCGTCATGAGCATGGGACGGAAGGTGTCGCCCGTGCCCCTGACGGCTCCGGGCAGCACGCCGCCCGGGACGTATAGAATATAGAGCGGGGCAAGCGCCGCCATGATACGGGCGCTGATGGCGATAACGCCTGCGTCCTGTACGAATATATGCGCCAGCGGCACATTCCACAGATACAGCCCGACGCTCAGCAGGCCTATGACCCCGATCGACATCAGGAGCGCTGTTTTTACTCCACTGCGCCCCCGGTTGTACCGCCGCGCGCCGTAATTCTGCGCAACAAACGTGGCCGCCGCGTCGCAGAAGGCGTCCGCAATGAGCCAGACGAGAAAATCCAGCTTGCCGCATACGGCCCAGGCCGCGATGCTGTCCGTGCCGAAGGGATTGATCCTTGACTGCACCAGCATATTGGCCAGAGGATACAGCGTGGACTGTACCGCGATGGGCAAGCCTTTTTTCAAAATCGGGGCAAGGCTCTGTCCGCGGATGCGCAGCCCGTTCATGCTGATTTTGCAGGGGAGGTTTGTGCGAGTGAGGGCGGACAGCATGAGCGCGGCGCTCAAAAGCTGAGAAAAAACCGTGGTCAGCGCCACGCCCGCAACGCCCCACCTGAATACCGCCACGAACAGAAAATCAAGCGCCACATTCACGCCGTTGGCGATGAGCAGAAATACGAACGGCGTTTTAGAATCTCCGACCGCCCTGAATATCCCCGCACCGATATTGTAAACCATGGAGGCGGCCATGCCCGAAAAATATATCTGCGTATAGCGCAGCGTCATGGGGTAGATATCCTCCGGCACATTCAGCAGCCGTATGCAGGTGGGCGCAAGCAGCACACCCAGCAGCGTCAGCAGCAGCCCGGCAAAGAAGCTGAACAGCACCGCCGTATGGGCCGTTTCAGCCAATGCTTCGCTTTTCTTCGCCCCATAATGCTGCGATATGAGTATTGTCGCCGCCGAAGCCAGGCCCGTAAAAAACACCGTGGGTAGCCGGATGAGGTTATATACCGCGTCGATGGCGGCAAGCGCCTGCTTTCCGGCAAACCGGCCGACGATTGCAGCGTCAGCCGTGGTATAGAGTTGCTGAAACAGGCTTCCGGCAATGATGGGCAGCACGAATAGCACAAGCATTTTACGGACAGGGCCTTCTGTCAGGTCATAGCTTTTTTGCTTCAGCAGCATGTTATCCTCTCCTTCGTCCCACAGGTATTTCTGTTGACAATTCTACCACGTTTGGTACAATAGATAAAACGAATTATCCGAATCGTTTCTATTCCATATAAGAATCGGAGGGGGCGTCCATGAACACGGAACAGCTTGAAACCTTTCTTGCTCTGGCGGAAACGAAGAATTTCTCCCGCTGTGCGCAGCGGCTTATTATCTCCCAATCCGCCGTGAGCAAGCGCATATTTGAGCTTGAAAAGGAATTGGGACAAACGCTGTTTCACCGCAGCGGCGGCGTGGCGCTGACCGGCGAGGGCAGGGCGTTCCGCCCCTATGCCGAGCAGATGCTGAACCTTCGGGAGCAGGCGGCGGAAAGACTCAAACGGAGTTCCCAATATGCATCGCATCTTTTGATCGGCTGTACCTACGCCTATTACGACATGCGCCTTGGCGCACAGATAGACGGCTTTGCAGGGGAAAATCCCGGCTGCTCCGTCAAGGTAAGGCTCGCCCATTCCGGACAGCTGATTGGCTTGCTGTTGAAGTCCGCATTGGATGTTGCCTTTACCCATTCGCCCATCGAATATCCGGAGTACACCTGCGAATCTCTGGGCGAGGAGGAGGTCATCCTCGTTACGGGAAGCAGCAACGCCGCCTGTCCGCACGGGATAAGCGGCGCGGAATTGCAAACGCTCGATATGGTGGACTCCAATTTTCTTTACGCACCCACGCGGCTGCGCCTGTTCCCGCCCCCGCACCAGGCGCAGCTGAGCGTGGATATCGCCTCCTGCGCCATACCGCTGATCAGAAGCTCCGGCAGGTTTGCGCTGCTTCCGAGGGGAATGGTCGAGGCCGAGCTGCGTTTAGGCACGCTTCGGGAGGTTATTGTAACCGATGAAAGACTTCCGCCCGTGCGGAATTTTGCCGTTTACAGAACCGCCTCCGGAGAAAGGGCACTGATCGAGCGGTTCCTGTCGGTAACGGAGCGGTTGTAGTTGTCCGCGAACGGATATCATAATATGCACAATTCTCGGGATAACCGATCGGCTCTGAACATTTTTTCAAAAGAGCAAAGCGCACAAAAATTGGTTTTTTCTTCTTAAATGGCTTTTTAGTTCCGCAAAATTTGATTTGCGGAGGGATATTTTTGAGAACATACAAGGATGAATAGGAAGGCATGTTACAATACGAAGTGCAACACCGCCCCAAAAAGAAAGACAACGTGAACACAGGGGTGTAAAATGCAGCTACCGACAAACACAACACGGAGGTAAACACGTTGTACTACACGTTCAACTGAGAGTCAGTAATGCGTAAAAAAGCAAAGTGACCAAAGCCAACCGTTCCTAGTCGACAGTAGGGTTTGATTCTATGGATTCTTGTTTTTTACTTCCGTCTAGTCCTGTCGGCTCGCATCTGTATGATACTGTCCGGTAGCCGGAGATATTGTAATAAACCTCACCCCCGCTCACCTCAGTTAAAACCTTGGCGGGCGGGGGTGTTATCGGGAGCTTAAGTTAGATTGTTCGGCTTACCAGTAACGGGGGTATCTGCCGTAGCTCTGCTGATGCTCGGCGTACTTCCACCAGGGAACCTGATTATAGAAGTCCGTCAGTTTCCCCCACATTTGGTCGGCAGCCGTGCCGGACTGGACGTACACGGTGACGGTGTACGTCTTTGTAGTGCCGTCGGCAAGGGTTACGGTGTAAGTTACAGGCTTGGAGAAGTTCTGCATCACGCCCGAACCCGGGGTCATATCGGTAATGTTGTTGCCGGATATAACGGGCACAAGCTTGGATACATCCGTACCGTAGGGCATTACGACGGATATTGTGCCGTTGGTCTGATTTATGCTGCCGGATACGCCGTTTATGCTGAAACCGGTTATACCGTCAACGGTAGTGGACTTGGTTTCCCATTTGCAGGTGAGCGACACGTCGCCCGCGGGCATGGTGAAGGTGAAGTTATCTATCTTCTTGGTTTCACCTCCTGCCACGGCAAGCGTATAGGTAAGAGAGCCTGCAACCAACTGCATCCCCGCGTCCGGAGTTGCGGTAACGGTTATGGTATCGCCTGCACCGGCAGTAGTCTTGCTGGCAGTCAACGTGCCGCCCTTGGGCGCGGATATGGTTATCTTGAATTCGCCCGGCTGCTCCGTGCCGCCGAATGCAGGTATATCCACCTTCAGCGCCGCGCTTTCAACGCCGCCTGCGTTTTTGACGATTATGTATATCTCCCTTGCGCCTGCGGTCAGGTTATTGAGCGTTATTACGTTTTCACCGGCAACGGCGTTCTTGCCGTTCTTGGTGGTGTCCACGGTGGGGGTTGTCGCGCCCTTGTTCACCACGGCGTAGTAATACGTTCCCGCTTCGCCGGACGTGAACTTGACGGTAGCTTCCTTGTCGCTTGTGCGCTCGGCGGAGCCGTTGGTAAGCTCGGGCGCGGCGGGGGCATCATACTTCACCACAATTGTATATTCCTTCGTGTCGCCGTTTTCGGCGGTGACGGTGAACTTGACGGGCTGATTTACGGACATGCCGCACATCACGTCGCCATTGCGCCATTTGAAATCGCCGGTAGCGTCGCCGTAGCCGCCCGCCATTGCAACGGTCGCCTTCTCATCATAGGTCAGGCGGAGATACTGCATGGTAAGGTTGTCCGCAACGTTCTTATCGGTTACGGTTATCGTCCAGGTGTCGCCTTCCAGCGTGCCTTCGGCTATAACGGCCTTATCTGCGGTGGCAAGCAGCTCAACCTTGGTCATGGTATTGTCGCCGCTCTTGGCAAGGACTATCGTTATGGTGTAATCCTTTGTGTTTTCACCATCCTCAGCCACAACGGTGAACTTGGCGGGTATATCAATCTTCATGCCGCAGGCGATGCCCACGGACCAATCCACGGCCTCTCCGCCGTTCTTACGCACGGAGGCAAAATCTGAATAGCTCAGCTTCAGCTTCATTTCGCTAAGCTTGCTTACGTCCGTACCGGCGGGCAGGGGTATGGTATAGGCCGTGCCGCTCTGGCTCACAACGCCTATGGCCTTGCCGTTGGCGTCCAGCAGCTCCGGTTCTTCGGTCATTACGCATTCCGCGCTGAGCTTTATCTTCTTAAACGTTGCCTTAACGGTGACCGCCGCGCGGTTGGTGGCGGGCATTACAAAGCTGGCCTCTGTCTTATCGGCATTGGTTATTTCTATGGCAACGGTGCTGCCGTCTGCGGCTATGTAGCTCGCTTCCCACTTTTCTATGGCATAGTTTTCGTTTGCGGCGGCAGTCAGCTTAACGGTTTTGCCTTCAAAAACGCCTGCAAGCGTGCTGCCTGTGTTTGCGCCGGCCTGCGCGGTGGCGGTGCCTTGGGCTGCGTCCGCAACAACGTTCACGTTCGCGTAATCCTTGGCGGCGAATATAGCCTTCACGCTGTAATTGGACACGCCGTCCACGGTAAAAGTGGGGTAATCATATTTGCCGGTGCTGCTGGGGTATTGAGTATTGGTATATTCAACGTTTTCCACGGGTTGGCCGGTGGTGGTGTTGATTATTTCCCAACGGTCTATCTTATAGCCTTCGTTATATTTACTCCATACCCTTATGCTGACCTTTGCGCCTGCGGGGACGGTATCGGTCAAAACATCGCGCACGTGGGCACCGTTTTCATATGTGCCGTTATCCGAAGGGCTCATGCTGCCTACGTTGAACATAAGCTCGCCGCCGGTAAAATCGTTGGCGGTTATTTCAACAACGGAGCCTTTCTTGGTAAGCACGGCCTTGAGCGTAACCTCATTTTCGGGCATGGTGAATGTCACGCTTTGGCCGTTTATATCCGCGCCCAGGTCTACGCCCGTGGCTTCCCAATGGTCAACCTTAGCGTCGTACAGAAGGCTTTGCAGCACGCAGGGCTGCGTTACCGCGGTAACGGTGACCTTATCGCCGGGCTTGGCTTCGTTTGCCTTTGCGCCGTGTACGGTAACTTCCGCCGTACCCATGCTCTGCTTATAGCTGTTTACGGTATATTCACCTTCGGCGGAGGCGCTTACGGCATAATACTTAACGGCGGACGTGGCTATATTCACAACGAAGGGTTCGCTTTCCTGCCCGTTGCTCGCCTTGAAAACAAGGTCGGTCGCACCGTCCTTATCGGGGGTGAAGGTATATTTGCTGCCGGTGGCGGCGGCGTCCGCGCCGTTCACGCTTACCGTATAGGTAAGGGTGCTGCCGTTATCGTCCACGAAAACGTTGTCAAGGTCTATCGTGAATACGTTGCCGACCCCCAGCTGTACCTTCATCGGGTTATCTATGCCGTCCCGTATTCTGGGGGCGGTGCTGGTAGCGGCATTAGGCGTAATGGTCAGGTAATAATAATAGGTTTTGCCTTCGTATGTGTAACGCAGCAGGTCATAATACGAAGCGGTCTTATAAGTGGGCAAGTTTACATCGGAACCCGATACAGTTTCGGCTGCAATTACTATTGTGGTATCCAGCGTAACGTCTTTTGTTGCCGTTATGCTGTATGTCTCATCGGGTATCAGCAGCCTTGCAGGATATACATCGGGTTCGGTAGTAACGCCCGCCGTGGAATCATACTTCACGGGGGAATCTATCTTGAAAGCTATTTCGCCCGCTATATCAACATCTATCGAGTCCAGCGTTACGGATTCAAGACTATCGTAATTGATAATGTCCATATCCGTTATCTTGCAGGCAATGGTCTTCTTACGTTTGGTAGTTCCGTTATAGAAGTACCCATCATTCTCGCTAAAGCCCGTCAGCTGCGGCCAAGTGGGTTCGGTGACGACCGTCATACTCACGCTGTAATAGACGATTTTATTATCGCCGTAGTTAATTGTGACTTCTGTTGCGTAAGCAGCGGTCTTATAAGCACCGGAATCATCCGGAACCAGCCTTAGATGATTATTTCCGGCGATAGTGCCGCCATTCGTTACGGTTCCGGAGAAGGTGCCTTTTTTTATCCATATTTCAGTGGGCAGCTCCGTGGCAGGCGTGCTTGTTGCCGCACCATTCTCCACGGTAACGGGAGCCTTGACCGTTATCTGAATCTCGCCTGCATAGGGGCGGTCGCCGCGGTCTTCCCTCATTTCGATTTCGGCGTAGTTATCAACGGTTATATCCTTGATTTCCCACGCTGTATTGCGGCTTTTCGCAACGTAATCATTATAGATATAGGGAGCGTCCGCCAGCTGGAAGCCCGTCAGCTGCGGCCAAGTGGGTTCGGGCGTTTCGTCTATCGTGATATTTATGCTGTAGTAAACATCATTCGTGCCATCGGAAACCATAACACAGCTTACGTTCGAGCTGTTTGTGTAGGTGTTTGGATCCGTTTTGGTCTGCGCCGATTTAAGGTTGTTGCTCGTTTTAACGGTGTTGCTGCCGGACGCGGTTCCGGTATAACTGCCGCCGGGTATCCAAAGATTTTTGGGCGCGGTAGCGGGCGTTGTGGTAGGCGCGCCGTTTTCCATGGTAACGGGGGCGCTTACCGTGATATTGATGCTGCCGGCAAAATTGTTCCTCTTATAAACCAACAGTTCATCATACTGCTCAATGGATATGGATCTGATTTTGCACGCAAGCGCGGCATTGCTCACATCTGTGCTGTTATACACATATCCACTCGTTACGTTAAAGTCTAACAGCTGCGGCCAATCAACCGCGGGCGTGGTGCCGCCGGAGGCTTTGGCGGTGAGGGTAAGGGTGTATTCGGGGCTTGTCGCTTTGCCGTCGCTTGCGGTGAACGTAAGCGTGGTTTCTCCCGCCACGGCGGGCAGCATGCTGAACAGGCCGCCCGTGGCAGCCGCTTCCGCGCCGTTTACGCTGACGGTATAGCTCAGCGCGTCGCCGTCAGCATCCTCAAATATGGTGCTCAGGTCTATTGACCAAAGCTTACCCGCTTCCGTTTCAGCCGCTGCGGGGGAGGTCACGCCTTCCTTCAGCGCGGGCGCGGTGTTGGGTTCCTCAACGGTGACTGTCACCTTGTAAGCATATCTCGTCCCGTCCTTTGTAAGGCAGAACCAGTCGTTAACCGAGGAACTGCTGGTAAGCCTGTTGACATTGCCGCCGTCTCTGCTTACCTGTATGCCGCTTTGTGGGCCGAATGTAACGTCGCTTTCTGATGCTGTCGCTCTGAAATCGGCAATGGGTATGCTAAGCATACGCGTAACGGGTACGTTGACGGAAGTCATCTGCCCATTTACGTATTCAACGGGCACGTCCGTGGTAACGTTCAGTTCACCCGCTACGTAATAGGTGCCCATGTATCCATTCTTCTGCGTAAGGGAGGCGTAGTTGACCACCTCAACGTTATTTATGCGGCAGGCAAGCGTTCTTTCGGCCTCAATGGAGCTATTGTAAAAATACGCGGGCTGCGTGTTGTCGTATCCAGTAAGGTGGGGCCAAGTGGGCTCGTCAGGCTCGGTGGGATCTGTAGGGTCTATGATTTCAGCATCCACAACTATCTTAAGACGATAGTAAAGATACCCACCACTATATATATAGATGACGTTGAAATCGCTCGCTCTCACCACTTCGGTGTATACGCCTTTTCCCTGATTTTGGGTGGTTATGTATCTCAGCGAAGGGTTGGACTTTTTTATTGTGTCTATGTCGGCGTCCTTTACGCTGTCTATCGACCAGTTCCCGTATGTTACAATGAGCTGGTCGGGCAAGTCCGTCTTGCTGCCGTCGCTGCACAGCACGGGTTCGGATACGGTAAGGCATATTTCGCCAACTATATCGAAACCGCTGACTCCGCACGATTCCTTCTGGTCATATTGCGTAATGGTGCAGTCTTTAACCGCCGCCTTCACGGTCGCTTTAGATGGCTTATCGTATACAAAGCCGTCAGTTACGCTGAAGCCTGTGATCTGCGGCCAGTCAACCGTGGTTTCCGCCTTGGCGGCGGGCAGGGAGATGCCGCCCAAGGGCAGCAGTCCTGCCACGAACAGCGCGGCAAGCATTATTGCAAGTAATTTTTTCGTCCTCATATTATCCTCCGTTTCTTTATACGATTTATTCTGTTATCGCATTACGCGGTGTTACGGTAGCGGCGTCCATCCGCCGGAGCCCGAACTGCTGCCGACGTATCCGCCCGGCAGGGGGTGCGGGTCGCGGCTCACCTGATGGTCGGACACGGTATTGTTGCCGTCCTTGGCAACCTCGTCCCAAAGCTGCTGCGATATGCTGCGTTGGTACGCTATGCTAACGGTGTACTGCCGCACTTCCGTGCCGAGAGTTACGGTATACACAACAGGCAGCGTAAGGTTTACAACCTCGCCCGAACCGGGGCTGACGATGCAGCCGTAAGGTACGCTGACAACGGGTGCAACCGCCGTTACATCGGTGCCGTTGGGCAGGGTGACAACTATCGTGCCGAGGGTTTGGTCAATAACGCCTTCCACTCCAAGCACGCTAAAGCCCGTTATCTGTGCCGATGCAGAGGGCGGTGTGGGCGTATCCCCACCGGAGGCGCGTATGGGCTGGCCGCTCTTGTTGGTCACGGTAACGGTGTATGTGCGGCCTGCAAGCGTATTGTCCCCGGACAGGGTGAACGTTGCTGCGGAGCCGAATTCTACCGCCGTGCCGGATGTGGGCTGACACGTTTTTCCGGTAAAGGTGATATCCGTTTCAAGGCGGGTGGTGGTGAGCGCGCTGTCGTCCACGTCCGTTACGGTTATGGTATCATAAACGTTATCTATAACGCCTTCATACCACGTTCCGTTCACATTAACGAGGAAGTTCGTTATCTCCGCCTGTGCCTTGGCTTCCACCTTTATGCGGTAAACTTTCTTGGTCACGCCGTCGCCCGCGGTTATGGTAAAGGTTGCCCAGTCGGAAAGGTCATGCGCTTTTTTGCCGTCCAGCAGCGGGTCCGCCGTCGCGCCATATGATATGCTTGCGGCAATGAACATCTTTGCCGTGTTCACGCCGGGCTTTACGCCCAGTGTTATCTCTGTTGCGCCATCCTCTGCCGCGGCAACGTTTCTTGAAAGAATCGTTTCTTCGCTAAGTACGCTGTTTTGCAGCTTTATGCTGCTTATGTCTATTTCCGCACCGGAGGCCTGCACATTGCCGTAGTTCACGGTTACATAATATGTTTTTATGGTTGCGCCGTCTTCAGCCATAACGCTGAACGGCTGCTTTACCCCTGCAACGAATGTGATCGGCAGCATGGGCGCAACAAGCTTTGCTCCTTCGGCCAATGTAATGTTCGGGGTAATTCCGTTAAGCGGCATACCTTCGGGCACGGTAACGGTTATGGTACTTTCGATACCTTCGGTTATTACGCCCTGCTGACCTTCTATCGCGAATGCGGTTATGGATGCATCGGGCGAAAGCTTGCTGGAGAAGTTAAAACGATGGTAGTAGAAATAATATGGATTCCCCTGCCCTCCGCCTTTAAGAAAGTTGAGATACCACATGCTGGCGTAGCACCCTTCGTATGTTGCAAGGGCGTTATTGGTAACGCTTGTGGTATGGTGAAAATATCCGCCGGAAATATTGGCAAAGTTGTCCATCCAATGCTGCAGGGCGCTTTTGCCCTGCCCATCGGAGAAGCGCGGGTCGGTATGCCAGTCTATACCCATGCTGCAAAGGCCCATCATTACCCATGCGGCGGATTCGCTGTTTATTGCGCCCCATGCGCCGAATGAATAATCGGCGTTCATCTTGCTCAGCACTATGTCTAGGCATTCATCCAGCTTCTTTTTCACGCGCTCGCCATACACGGCGTCGTCCTGATACGGTGCAAGCGAATACATTACCGCACCTATCATGTCTATGCCGAACATGTCGCTGGAGTAGGGCAAAATGGTGTTTATAAGCTTGTCCCTTGTCCAAATCGCGTCCTCGGGTATTGTGTAATTCCCCATATCCAATGCAAGCAGTGCGAATATAGGGCCGTTTATGGTGTATCCGCCGGAATAGTTATAAAGGTTGGCAATAAGATTATCCACATCATTGCCCTTGCTGTCCTTCATAGGCGCACCGCCGTTATATGAGGCAAGCTTTGTGCAGTCAAACCCACGAGCGGTAAGCATCATTATGGTACGATCAAGTTCCGTCATTGCAACGTTGGTGGTGGTATCCAATGTGGCTATCTCCGCTGCCGGATTAAAATCGTGGTCCCTACCGCTATTGTAGTTTTCAAGCTTGTTTTCATAGAAACCAAGATCCATCCATTCCCAATCATCCGCTGCCTTCGTCCGATAACGGGCAATTATGTTGCCTACTATTTCTTCCATCCGGCTCTTATATTCGTTTACAACCGTTTCGCCGGAAACCGTGACCGTTACAGTATACGCTTTGGTGCTTCCGTTTTGCGCAGTAACATTATACTTAACAGGCTTTGAAAAGTCCTGCGCTTCGCCGGATGCGGGAGAAACTGTGGCGAATTCGGAAACCTTTATTTCCGGCGCGAACCGCACGGATATGCCCTTAGGCAGCGACAGCGCGATGGCAGATCCCGCTTCGTCTATCCTTGCAGCATACCCGCCGTATTTGAATGAAAGTATTCTCTTTTCCTTTGAAGCAGCCGTGCGCTCTATGATGACGGTGTAGGTTTTCGTTTCGCCGTTCTCCGCCCGGATAACGTATGTATTCTCGCCTTCGGCAAGCGTATCCGGCTTTTGTGCGATAGTTGCGAATTCGGATATTTCTATCTCGGCATCGGTATTGGAAAGATCGGTGGCAAAAGGTATGGCTATCTTAACGGTCGCTTCAGCCGCGTCTATCACGCCTTCCGCGCCGTCTATGGAATACGATAGTATGTCGTTCATGTCGGACTCTTCAGCCGTTACGGAAACATCGTACTTTGTTTCCAGGTTGCTGAAGCCCGTGTTGTATACAACGAGCACTACCTGCTTTGTGAAGTCTATGCTTGCCGCCGCATCCTGTCTTACGCCGTCAACAGTGAAGTAATAGCCTTCCCCCGCAAAGTCAACGGCGGGCGTAAGCGCCGTAAGATCGGTACCCGCGGGCAGATTGAGCTCTATCGTGCCGTTGGCGCCGTTTTTGCCTTCGGTTATGGCTGCATAGCGCGCTTTGCCGTCATGCGTAGTTATAGCAAATGATACGGCGTAGTTATACGGGTTTCCCTTTTCAACTACTACCTTCCATATCTGGCTAAGATCTTTCTTAAAGCCGTAGCCGGTGGTGTCGTTGCCGTCATAATATGTGCCGGTAGCCCGTTCGCCGGGCGTGACTTTATAAAGTACCTCCCCAGATACTAAGCTACCTGCGAATTGGTTTGCTAAAGCCTCGCCTTGACAAACAATGTTAATATTAGGCAGGTTATTCCAGTCTGTGTCCTCAGGCATACGGATGGTCACAGTACGGTTCTCTTTATCCACAGCGCCAAAGGAGGTACCTATTGAGAAAGATACTATATCCGGCTCGTCTATGCGGTGTGTTTCAACGTAATTGAGAAAATACGGCGCATAATTATCAAGATATTTATCTATTTCATCCAGCTCTTTCTGCGATATTGTCGCACCTTCTTCACAACTTGGCTTATCTGACGGTGTCGTCGTATATTCTTTCCAGAATTTTATTATCTCCTCCCGCGTAACATTGCGCCAGCCTCCGTTTTCTACTAAATACTTATGCGTATCCAGCCAACGTACCGTTATATCGAATTTGATCTGCAGCTGATTAGCAAGTATGCATATCATGTTTATGAAGCACGGCTGATATGCGCCTACTTTTATCGAGTCCGCATTCTGGACGCTATTCATCTCGTCAAATATTGTTTGGAATTGCTTCATTGTGGAAATAAGCTTATCCAACCGTGCTTCAAAAGCCTCCAGCTTGTCAACATCCGGCCTTGTGTCCGGCTGCTCGGAGCTTTTCGTAGCAGCCTTCACACGGAGCATATAACTGCGGTTGTTAAACGCATCATATGTGCGCCAGTGCTGTTCCTGTGAATAATCCAACGGCCCCTCTACCGCGGCTTCAATTCGCCCCCTTACGCGGTCATCTTCAATTCTTTTACCAAGATCCGTAAAAGTACCGTTTACAAAGTAGCCCGCATTAAAATGGTCTACGGTTAGAACGGTTGGAGCGTCTTCAGGTAAATATAGGTATACATACTTGAAGTCCCCAAAAAACTCAACGCCGCCTTCAATTTCTTTGAAATAGGCGAATCCTTGGGTCACCATGTATTTTTGATCGCTCAGCGCTGTAAATTCAGGCCAGAGCGTGTGCGATGACTCCAACGCAAAGCTTGGCGAAATACATGTTATGAACATAGTGGCTGCTAAAAGTACGGTAAGTATCTGCCGCATTTTTTTCATGTTTTGTTCCTCCTTTTTAATGGAAGCTGCGTCCGTATGGACGGGGTGTAGATCAGGCTAAACTATTCAAGCCCAATGTCAAATTCATAACTCCTTACGGCATTGCCGTTCCTCACCATAAGCGAACGTGGCTCAAGGGTAAGGTTCAGCACGGGTCTGCCTCCGATGTCATCCACAATGCATGGGCTGGCCGTATCTATGCTTGCACCTTCGGCAAGTTCAATATTGGCCACGGCCCGCTTGAAATCGAAATCCGATGGCAACGTTAAGCGTATAATGTAGCGCGTTTCGCCATTCTCCGTTTCGGTATCTACGGTGCCCATGTGTTCACCCAGCGCGAATGACACTATATCAAGCTTGTCATCGGCTGCGGTCTGAGTCCCCTCCGGTGCAGGCTTATCCGAAGCAATGGCGTCTCCCATCCCGCATCCGGTAAGCATAAGCATGAATGCCAATATAATAGGTAAAA
>ERZ825137.4740-NODE-4740-length-13293-cov-8.560734_pt1 | contig 13293 bp, 9 predicted proteins | sample MGYA00519873_ERZ825137 | MGnify/ENA primary metagenome ERZ825137 (study PRJEB31778, sample SAMEA3449190) | human gut metagenome | biome: human gut; feature: human-associated habitat; material: faeces | place: United Kingdom | collected 2010/2012 ...
CCGGCCAGTATCACACTGGGCGCAGCGCTGCACTCCCGGACGGACACCTCGCCGGCGGTGAAGATGTTCCTGCGCTACGCGGTGCGGATGCTGACGAAGAAGGAAAGCTGACATGAAAAAGAACCGCCGGGGGCGGTTCTTTTTTGCGCTTACAGGAAGAAGTCGAAGCGGGGGTGATCCTTCGTCACCGTGCCGGTCTCGATCTCGATGCTGTCGCCGAAATACTTGTGCAGCAGTGCCACCAGCTCATCGGCGGCGGCCTGGACCTCGCCGGCGTTCACATCGGAGAAGCCGTCGATGGGGAAGAGGATGGCCCTCGTCGCCTCGGTGATCTTGCCGCGCTCCGACTGACGCCACGTCCAGCGGCGGGTGCGGATCTCGCTGCCGGAGGCGTAGACGGCCTCACCCACGTCGGGGGTCTCCTCCTCGGTGCTGCCGAAGGGGATGAAGGTGTCGCCCTCCCGGGCCAGCCGCACGTCCAGCCCCTCGTCGATGGTGTCCAGGTCGTGTGCGCCCATGGGCAGGCGGTGCTTGATGGACACGGCATTGCCCAGGTCCACGGCGGCGTTGATGTGGGGGAAGCCCTTGCCCTTGGCGATGCGGGTCAGCAGCGCTTCGATGGAGCAGAGGAACTTGTTGGGATTGATACCTAAAGAGGTGAACGCCTGGCGGTAGGGCAGGATGTCCTCCGTTTCCTTGGGCTTCTTGCCTGTAAAGTACGCTTCACAGGCGGTGACATTCTCGGCCAGCATCTGCTCCAGCTCCGGGATGTCGTGGGTGTTGTCCAGTCCGCGGACGGCGACCGCGCCGAAGCAGGCATTGGGCAGCTTTTCAAAAAACTCTTTGGACACCTGATAATACATGGCGTTTCCTCCTTGTTTCGAATTTATGTGGTATTTTAACGCTTTGAAGCGCTGATTGCAAGAGGAAAACTCCAACATAGAAGGATTTTATATTACAGAAAAATTATTCGATAATACGGAACAAGTGGGCTTGCGGTGGAGAGCGTTATCCTGTAAAATGAAGAGCGAAATTTTGAAAAGGGGGCGTATGCCGGTGGAACTGCAAAAGAGACGGCCGACGGGCCGGGTGGCTATGATGGCGGCGGTGCTGCTGGCGCTGTTTCTGCTCTCCTTTATCTGGGGACGGTATGATGTGCCGCTGCCGGAGGTGGTGCGCATCCTGCTGTCCCGACTGTTGCCGGTGACCCAGACGTGGACGGACAACATGGCCATCGCCGTGTGCAACGTGCGGCTGCCCCGCATCCTGCTGGCCTGCCTGGTTGGTTGTGCGCTGTCGGCGGCGGGGGCGTCGTATCAGACGGTGTTTCAGAACCCTATGGCCGCGCCGGATATTTTGGGCGCGTCCTCCGGCGCGTGCTTTGGCGCGGCGCTGGCCATCCTGACGGGGGAGAGCAGCGTGACGGTCACGGTGTACGCCTTCTGCGCCAGTCTGCTGTCCGTGGCACTGGTGTATCTTGTGGGCAGCCGTACCCGGGGCAGCCGGGTGGTGAACCTGCTGCTGGCAGGCATTATGGTGGGATCGCTGTTCACCGCAGGGACGTCCTATATCAAGCTGGTGGCTGACCCCACCAATCAGCTGCCCCAGATCACCTACTGGCTCATGGGCAGTCTGTCCGGCACGCGGATGAAAAAGGTGGGCTTCGCTGCCGTGTGTATGGCGGTGGGGCTGCTCCCGCTGCTGCTCCTGCGCTGGCGGATGAACCTGCTGACGCTGTCCGCCGACGAGGCCCGGGCCATGGGCGTCCATACCGACCGGCTGCGGCTGGCGGTGATCCTGTCCGCCACGGTGCTGACGGCGTCGGCGGTGTCCGTGTCCGGCATGATCGGCTGGGTGGGGCTGGTCATTCCCCATCTCAGCCGCCGTATAGTGGGCAATGACTGCCGCTGGCTGCTGCCTATGTCCATGCTGTTCGGTGCGGCGTTTCTGCTGCTGGTGGATAATATGGCCCGGTGTCTCACGGCGGTGGAGATTCCCATCGGTATCCTGACCGCCTTTGTGGGCGCGCCATTCTTTCTCTATCTGATGATAAAGGGGGGCGAGCGGGCATGACACTGACGGTGAACGACCTGTCCTACGGCTATACCAGGGGTGTGCCGGTGCTGGAGGGCGTGTCCTTCGCAGCGCAGAAGGGGGAGTTCCTCTCCGTTCTCGGGCCGAACGGCGCGGGGAAAAGCACGCTGTTCCGCTGCCTGCTGGGCGGCATCGACGGCTATTCCGGTTCGATCGAGTTGGATGGCCGGGAGGTGCGCAGCCTGTCCCAGCGGGAGCTGGCGGCCCGCATCGCCTACATCCCCCAGATACACCGGCCCACCTTCGGCTATTCGGTGCTGGACACGGCGCTGATGGGCCTTACCCGGGAGCTGTCGCCGTTCCGCTCTCCCTCGGCGGAGCAGGAGAAGCGGGCCATGGAGGCGCTGGAGCAGGTGGGCGTGGCACACCTCGCCCGGCGGAATTTCGCCACGCTGTCCGGCGGCGAGCAGCAGCTGGTGCTCATCGCCCGGGCGCTGTGCCAGCGGTCGGACGTGCTGCTGATGGACGAGCCAACGTCCTCGCTGGACTACGGAAACCAGCTGCGGGTTCTGCAGCGGGTCAGTGAACTGGCGGGGCAGGGCTATACGGTGATCCTGTCTACCCACGATCCACAGCACGCGCTGCGGTTCTCCCGGCGGGTGCTGGCGCTGCGGGACGGCCGGGTGGCCGCCTTCGGCGACACCCGTGAGGTGCTGACGGAGACGCTGCTGCGCCGGCTGTACGGCGTGGACGCGGCGCTGTTGGACACGGCGCACGGCCCGGTGGTCGTGCCGAAGGGAGACGGCCATGTTTAAGTGGACACAGGAGAGCATCGCCTATATGGACGATGCCTGCCGCCGGACGGATTTCCACCGGAAGCTGACGGCGGAGCTGCAGCCGTACCTCCGGGAGACGGACTGTGTCTGCGACGCGGGCTGTGGGCTGGGGTATCTGTCCCTGTCCCTCGCCCCGTATGTGGGCGCGGTGACGGCGGTGGAACGGGACAGTCAGGCGCTGGCGGTGCTGGAGCGGGAGCTGGCGCTCCGGCATATCGAGAACGTGCATCCCTGCTGTGAGGATGTGTTTGTCCACCAGCCGGAAAAGCCCTACGACGCCATGGTGTTCTGCTTTTTCGGAAGCATAGAGGAGATATTGGCCGCGGCGGCGCGGTGCTGCCGCGGTACGGTGCTGGCGGTGGTGCGAAATGATGCACGCCACCGGTTTTCCGGCAAGAGCCGCGGGCCGGGAGAGCACAGCTATGAGACAGCCTGCCGCATCTTGACTGAAAAGGGGATTAGCTTTACAACAAGGACTGCGTCCTTTGCGTTTGACCAGCCGTTCCGCAGCCTGGAGGCCGCCCGGCGGTTCTTCGAGCTGTACGGCGGCAGCGAGGACTGGCGCTCCCGGTTGGTGGAGACAGGCGACCCGGAATTTCCCTGGCAGCTGCCCAGCCGCCGGGAGTTCGGCCTGATCACCTTTCAGATGGGTGATGGAGAGTAAGCAGTGTATTCCGCGGCGTGAGCCGGGAAGATGATAAGGAGGAAACCATGAAAAACAACGTGAAAAGACTGCTGGCGCTAATTTTGGCGCTGGTGATGAGCCTGAGCCTGTTTGCCTGCGGGCAGAAGCAGGACGGCAAGCAAGATGACGTGCAGGACGATGTGCAGGAAACCGCCACCCGGGTGTTCACCGACTCCTGCGGCCGCCAGGTCACTGTGCCCACGGATGTGCAGAAGGTGGCCGTATCCGGCCCGCTGGCCCAGATGGTGGTGTTCGCCATCGCCCCGGACAGGATGGTGGGCGTGTCCAATGCTTGGGACGAGACGGCGAAGGAATACTTCGACGCCAAGTATCTGGACCTGCCCCTGCTGGGCCAGCTGTACGGCGGCAAGGGCGAGCTGAACCTGGAGACGCTACTGGCGGCTGCGCCGGATGTGGTCATCGACGTGGGTGAGCCCAAGGGCAGCATCGTGGAGGATATGGACGCCCTGCAGGAGCAGACCGGCATCCCCTTCGTCCACATTGACGCCTATCTGGCCACTATGGATGAGACGTATGCCATGCTGGGCGACCTGCTGGCCATGCCCAACGAGGCCCAGGGCCTGGCGGACTACTGCCGCGCCATGTATGATAGGGTGAAGGCCATCGCGGACAGCGTGGATAAAGCGAATATACTTTACATCACAGGGGACGAGGGCTTGAACGTCATCGCCCAGGGCTCTTACCATGCGGAGGTCATTGATATGCTGGCCAACAACCTGGCCGTGGTGGACGAGCCGTCCAGCAAGGGCACGGGCAACGAGGTGGATATGGAGCAGATCCTGAACTGGAATCCCGACGTGATCCTGTTCGCGCCGAACAGCATTTACAGCACCGTGGCGGCCAATGAGAACTGGCAGACCATCACCGCCATCAAGGAGGGGAAGTATTACGAAGTGCCCTTCGGCCCATACAACTGGATGGGCTTCCCCCCCAGCGTCCAGCGGCTGCTGGGTATGCAGTGGATGGCCGCCGTGCTGTACCCCGATGCGGTGGACTACGATATGTACGAGGTGGTCAGCGCGTATTTTGAGCTGTTTTACCACTGTGAGCTGACGGAGGCGCAATTCGCGGCGCTGACGGCCAACTCTCTGCCTGCGGACACGCAGATGGCCGCGTAAGCGCGTCAAAAAAGACGGTATCAAAGAAAAGGAGCGCGTGCTATGAACACCATTTTCCAACAACTGGTCTACGCCCGGGAAAAGGACAAGGATACGGTGCTGGCTACCATTATCTGGGATGACGGCTCTGCCCCCCGGGGCAAGGGCAGTCAGATGCTGGTGGACGGCAGCGGACTGCTGGCCGGAACCATCGGCGGCGGCGCGGTAGAGGGTCGCTCCATTGAGATCGCCCGGGAGATGCTGCAAAGCGGCAGGAAGGGCTATACCCACTTTTTCCGCCTGCGGAAGGATGGCGAGGTGGGTATGGTCTGCGGCGGCGACGTGACGGTGTATTTCTGCCGAATTCCCGCCGGTGACGCTGCCTGGGGCGCGGTGGCCGTGGAGGTGCTGCAGCGGGTGAAGGACCGCGTGCCGGGGTATCTGACGCTGCCCCTGGACGGCAGTCCCGCCGCCGTCACGGACACGGACGAGAGCGACGGCCGGACCCGGTTTTCCGTGGTGCTTCCGGTGGGGGAGCGGGCGCTGATCTTCGGCGCGGGCCACATCGCCAAGGCTCTCGTGCCGCTGCTGCACACCGTGGGCTTCCGGGCCGTGGTGTTCGACGACCGGCCTGAGCTGGCCACAGGGGAGAGCTTTCCCCAGGCGGACGAGGTGATCTGCGGCGACTTTGCACGCATTGAGGACTACGTCTCCATCCGGCCGGAGGACTATGTGGTCATCATGACCAACGGTCATGAGCACGACTTCCAGGCGGAGGTACAGGTGCTGCGGCATACGACCGCCTATGTGGGCGTCATCGGTTCGCGGAAGAAAACGGCCTTCGTGAACCAGCGGCTGCGGGAGGCGGGCATCGGCGAGGAGACCATCGCCTCGGTGCATACGCCCATCGGCACAGCCATCAAGGCGGTGACGCCGGAGGAGATCGCCGTGTCCATCACCGGGGAGATGATCCTGGTGCGGGCCACGGCTCGGGAGGCCGGCGGAGAGGTGCATCATGGCTGCCCCATGCACTGAGCATCTGTTTTTCACCGGGCGCAAGGGTGTGGGGAAGTCCACGCTGGTGCGGGCGGCCATCGAGGGAAAGCGTGTCGGCGGGTTCTTCACCAAGCGGGTGGAGGGCTTGCTGGAGCGGCCCTCTGTCCACCTGCTGCGGGCCGGGACGGCGGATGTGCCGTCGGCGGAGAACCTCCTGTTCTGCTGCGGCGGCAGTGCGGATATACAGCGGTTCGAGCAGTTGGGCTGCGGGGCTTTGGCCGATACGGCGGGCTATGAGATGCTGGTGATGGACGAGCTTGGGCCGCATGAAGAGCAGGCCGCCGCGTTCCGACAGGCGGTGCTGCGGGCGCTGGACGGGGATGCACCCATCATCGGCGTTTTGCAGCAGGCGGAGAGCGCGTTTCTGCGTCAGGTGGCGGCGCATCCGAACGTCCGGGTGATCACGGTGACGGAGGAGAACCGGGACGCACTGCATCACTGGCTGATACAGGGAAAATAGCGAGGAGGGCACGCTTCGGCGTGTCCTTTTTTCTGCGCCGTGGGGCAATATCCTTTGCAAGCGGACGGAAGATGTTGTATACTATGGTCGTGAAACGAGAACAAGAGAGGGGGATGCACCCATGGAGCTGCATATCCTGATGGGCCGGGCCTGCGCCGGAAAGAGCCGCCGGGTGCTGGAACAGATAGCCGCGCGGCGGAGCGAACGGGGACAGGTGCTGCTTGTGCCGGAGCATGCCTCCCACGAGGCGGAGCTGGACCTGTGCCGGGCCTGCGGGCCGACGGCCAGCCGTGATGCGGAGGTGCTGAGCTTCCGCAGTCTGGCCACCCGTGTACTGAGCCGCACCGGCGGACTGGCGGACGTGACGCTGGACGCCGGCGGCAAGCTGCTGACCATGCGGCGGGCGCTGCAGGAGGTCAGCGGGCGGCTGACGGTGTTCGCGCGGCCCTCCCAGCGGCCTGCGTTCCTGCGGCAGCTGGTGGCGCTGGCGGACGAGCTGTATGCCTACCAGGTGCGGCCGGAGACGCTGCTGCGGCAGGTGGAGGACATTCCCGGCGCAGCCGGGGACAAGCTGCGCTCGGCGGCGCTGGTGTTTGCGGCCTATGACGCGCGGCTGCACGGCAGCGGCTTTGACGTGCGCTCCCGGGTACAGAAGCTGTGCGATGCGCTGCCGGAGGACGACTATCTGGCGGGCAAGGACGTGTATGTGGACGGATTTTCCTATTTCAACCGGGTGGAGGAGGATATTCTGACCACGGTGCTGCATCAGGCGCACAGCCTGACGGTGACGCTGCTGGGGGATATGCACGAGGCGCAGCTGTTTCAGAACGCCATCGGTCAGCGTTACCGGCTGGAGCGAATGGCAAAGGATAACAGCGCATACTGTGAAGTGGAACACCTTGTCGGCACATCCGGCACGGCGCTGGGACATCTGGAACGCCACTGCTTCGGCGAGACGGAGGTATGGCACGGCGGGGAGGCGCCCATTCGGCTGTATCAGGCCAACACGGCGTTCTCCGAGGTGGAGTATGTGTCGTCCCAGCTCCGGAGGCTTGCCCGACAGGGCGTGCGCTGGCGGGATATGGGCGTGGCGGCCCGGAACATGGAGGTATACGGCCCGCTGCTGGAGGCGGTGTTCCGCCGTGATGACATCCCGGCCTATATCAGCCGCCGCAGCGACATTTTGGATAAGCCGGTGCTGACGCTGCTGCTGTCCGCCGTGGACGCGGTGACGGGTGGATTTGAATACGAGGACGTGTTCCGCTGTCTCAAGACCGGCATGACCAGCGTGACGGAGCAGGAGTGCGACCTGCTGGAGAACTACGCCATCCGGTGGGAGATCCGGGGACAGATGTGGCTGCGGGATGTGGACTGGACGGCCTGCCCGGACGGCTATGGCCTGGAGATGACGCCCCATCGGCAGGAGCAGCTATCGGAGGTCAACCGGGTGCGGCGTAAGGTGCGGACGTTGTTTTTGCAGCTGAGCGACGGCCTGAAGGAGCATAAAACTGCAAGGGGTAAGGCGGAAGTGCTTTACATGTTTGCGGAGCTGGCGGGTACGCCGGAGATACTGAAGCGCCGGACGGAGGCGCTGCGGGAGAGCGGCGATATGCAGGCGGCGGAGGAGTACGCCCAGCTGTGGCACATCTTCTGCCAGGTGCTGGATCAGTTCGTGGAGCGGCTGGGCGATACGGAGCTGGACGGCGAGGAGTTCGCGCGGCTGCTGCGGCTGACGCTGAGCCAGTACGCCGTGGCCACCATCCCGGCTACGCTGGACCAGGTGAAGGTAACCCCTCTGACCCGGAACGACCGCCACCCGGTGAAGCACCTGTTCCTGCTGGGAGCCAACGACAGCGTGCTGCCCACGGTGTCGCCCAACATGGGCATTCTGGACAGCGAGGAGCGGGAGCTTCTGCAGCAGCAGGGCATCGCCTTGGCGGACGCGGATTTCGACGACCTGAGCAGCGAGCTGCAGAACATCTACGCCGCGCTGGCCCAGCCCACGGAGAGTCTGACGGTGACGTGGCCCGCTGGGGACGAGACAGGCGCGCGGCTGCTGCCGTCCTTTGTGGTGGAGCGCATACGGCAGCTGTTCCCGACGGTACAGGTGGAGAAGGAGACCGGCGGCTACCGCCGTGAGCTGCCCGCTGCGGCGCTGACGCTGGCGGGACGCTGCCCGGAGGGGGCGCTGTGGCGCTATTTCCGGGAAAACGGGCAGGGTGCAGTGCTGGATCGCATGGCGTCGGCCCGGTCTATGGGCCGGGGACGGCTGTCGCCGGAAGCAGTGCGCAGCCTGTACGGCGGTACGGTGGCCATGTCGGCCTCCCGGCTGGACAAGGTCAAGACCTGCCATTTCGGATATTTCATGGAATATGGCCTCCGGGCCAGGGAACGAAAAACGGCAAAATTTGAAGCGCCGGAGATCGGCACGTTCCTCCACTATCTGCTGGAAAACGTGCTGCGTGCGCTGGAAAACGGCGAGGGTATCGGCCGGGCGCAGCCGGAGCGGCTGCGGGCGCTGGTGGCGCAGTACACCGAACAGTACATCGCCGCCGTCATCGACAGCTACGGCGACAAGAGCGCCCGCTTCCGCTATCTGTTCTCCCGCCTGCGGGAGACGGCCTGCACCATCGTGGAGAACGCGGTGGAGGAGATGCAGCACTCAGACTTCCGGCCTGTGGCCTTCGAGCTTGGCTTCGGCGGCCGGGACGGCCAGCTGCCCGCCATCACCGTCACCGAGGGGGATACCACCCTGTCCGTGACGGGAAAGGTGGACCGGGTGGACGGCTGGCTGAAGGACGGCCGGCTGTACCTGCGGGTGATGGACTATAAGACGGGGAAGAAGTCCTTCGACCTGGCGGATGTGCGATACGGCCTGGGTATACAGATGCTGCTGTACCTGTTTGCGCTGCAAAGGAGCGGCGGGACGTATTTCGGCCGCCCGGTGGAACCGGCGGGGGTGCTGTACCTGCCCGCCCGGGACGTGATACTGCGGGCGGACCGGACCATCCCGCCGGAGAAGCTGAAAGCGTCGCTGCGGCGGGAGCTGCGGCGCAGCGGTATGGTGCTGGCCGAGCCGGACGTGCTGGCGGCCATGGAGCACGAGGCGCTGGAGTCGCCATGCTTTCTGCCTATGGGCATATCGAGGGACGGCACGATCTCCGGTTCACTGGCCAGCGCGGTGCAGCTGGGCAAGCTGGGCCGCTACGTGGACGAGCTGCTGCACCGGGTGGCCCACGAGATCGGCACGGGCAGCATCGACGCCGACCCCTGCGTCCGCGGGCCGCAGGAGAGCGCCTGCGACCGCTGTGCGTTCGCGTCGGCCTGCTGGTTCGATGAGCGGCGGGATAAGCCGCGTTACCTGCAAAAGACTACGCCGGAGGAATTCTGGGCGGCGGTGGACAGGGAGGTGTCCCATGGCTGAGATCAGATTGACGGAGCAGCAGCGCGCTGCGGTGGAGAACCGGGGCGGCAGCCTGCTGGTGTCCGCCGCCGCCGGGTCGGGCAAGACCAAGGTGCTGGTGGAGCGGGTGTTCTCCTACCTGACGGAGGAGCACTGCCACGTGGACGATTTCCTCATCATCACCTACACCCGGGCCGCCGCGGCGGAGCTGCGGGGCAAGCTGGCCGCCGAGCTGGCGTCCCGTGTGGCGCAGAGCCCCGGCGACCGCCATCTGCGGGCGCAGATGTTCCGGGTGTATCAGGCGGACATCAAAACGGTGGACGGCTTCTGCGCCCAGCTGCTGCGGCAGCACGTGCACCTTCTGCCGCCGGTGGACGGGCGGTGTCTTACGCCGGATTTCCGGGTGCTGGACGAGAGTGAGGCGGCGCTGCTGCGGGAGCGGGCGCTGGAGGCCTCGCTGGAGGACTTTTACCGGGCCATCGAAAGCGGCGACGGGGAGTACGCCCTGCTGGCGGACACCCTGGGCGCGGGACGGGATGACCGGGCGCTGGCGCGGCTGATCCCGGAGCTGCACGGCAAGCTCCAAAGCCACCCTTACCCGGAGAAATGGCTGGCCCAGGCGGCACAGGGGTGGACGGACATCCCGGAGCATCTGGCGGACTGCGTGTACGGGCAGACGGTGATGGCGGACACGGTGCGCCGGGCCGAGTTCTGGGCGGAGCAGCTGGAGCGTATGGTGGACCTTATGGAGAACTGCCCGCCGGTACGGGACGCCTACGGCGACCGCTTTGCAGAGGTGGCTGACTGTCTGAGGAGTTACCGGCAGGCGGCCCGGAGCGGCTGGGATGCCATGGCGGCGGTGCAGCCCGCCTTCCGCCGGGTGGGCATCGTAAAGGGCGAGGAAAACGAGACGGCGAAAAAGGCCGTCCGCACGGTGATGGAGAAGTGCAAGACGGAGCTGAAAAAGCTGACCGCGCCCTATGACACGACGGAGGCGGAGCATCTGGACGATCTGCGGGCCATCGCCCCGGCCATGCGGGGACTGCTGCGGCTGACGGCATTTTTCGCCCAGCGGTATCAGGCAGAGAAGGTGCGGCGCAACGCGCTGGACTTCTCCGACCAGGAGCACTATGCCCTGACGCTGCTGGCCAACGAGGACGGCTCGCCCACGGAGCTGGAGGAGCAGGTGTCACACCGCTACCGGGAGGTGATGGTGGACGAGTATCAGGACACCAACGAGGTGCAGAACTGCATCTTCCGGGCCGCGTCCGACGACGGGCGGCGGCTGTTCGCCGTGGGCGACGTGAAGCAGAGCATCTACCGATTCCGGCTGGCCGAGCCGGGGATATTCCTGGAGAAATACCGCACGTTCGCCGACGCGGACGGCGCGGCGGAGGGCCAGCCCCGGCGCATGGTGCTCAGCCGCAACTTCCGCTCCCGGCGGGAGGTGCTGGACGTGACCAACTTCGTGTTCGGCGCGATCTTATCCGAGGAAATGGGCGAAATGGACTACACCGATCAGGAGAAGCTGTACTTCGGTGCGGAGTATTACGCACCGGCGGAGCGGGACGTGGAGTTCCACCTGGTCAGCGTGGAGGACACGGAGGAGGAGCGGTTCGACCGTGCCCAGGCGGAGGCCCGGTTCGTGGCCCAGCGCATTCGCGCCCTGCTGAACGAGGGCTTTCCTGTTCAGGGGGAGGATGGCCGGCTGCGGCCTGTGACGCCGGAGGACATCGTGATCCTCATGCGATCGCCCAGCTCGCGGCTGCCCGCGTTCTGCGCGGCGCTGGAGCGGGAGAACATCCCCTGCGACGGCGGCGAGAGCGAGGACTTCTTCGCCGCCATGGAGGTGGCGGTGCTGCTGTCGCTGCTGGAGGTGGTGGACAACCCCCGGCAGGACGTGCCGCTGATCGCCGTGCTGCGCTCGCCGCTGGTGAGCATGACGCCGGACCGACTGGCGCAGATACGGGCGCTCCAGCCGGACGGGGATTATTACGAAGCGCTGTGCGGGGATGATGCGCCGGACAGCGCGGCGTTCCTGTCTCTGCTGGAGGAGCTGCGGACGGCATCCCGGGAGATGGCGGCGGACCAGCTGCTGTGGTACATCTATGACCGCTGCCATGCGGCGGCGGTGTTCGGCGCGATGGAGGACGGCGAGGTGCGTCTGGCCCGTCTCCGCGCACTGTATGATTACGCCCGGCGGATGGTGCAGAGCGGCAAAACGGGGTTGTTCGATTTTATCGTGTACCTCCGCAGCCTGCTGGAAAAGGGGGACGCCCCGGAGATCAGCACGGCGGCCTCCGCCTCCGGCGTGCGCATCATGAGCGTACACCGGTCCAAGGGACTGGAGTTCCCGGTGGTGGTGCTGGCGGATCTGAACCGTATGTTCAGCCGGCAGGATATGAACCAGCCGGTGCTGGTGCACCCCCAGCTGGGCGCGGGCGCAGAACGGGTGGACACGGCCCGGCATATCCGTTACGACACCATCTCCAAGTCGGCGCTGGCGCTGACGATGGAGCGGGAGAGCAAGGCGGAGGAGATGCGCATCCTGTACGTGGCGCTGACCCGCGCCAAGGAGAAGCTCATTTTGGTGGACGCCATGAAGCACGGCGAAAAGCACCTGCGGGAGCTTACCGCCCTCAGCGGCGTGCCGGTGCAGCCGGAGGCGGTGTCCGGCGCAAAATGTCCCGGTGACTGGCTGCTGCTGCCGCTGCTGCACACCACGGCGGCGGGTGCGCTGCATCAGTTTGCCGGTCTGTGGCCGCAGGAGCTGGACAAGGGGCCGGAGGGCCTTACGATACATCTGCACCATGTGGGCGGTGAGCAGGACGCGCAGTCGGCGGACGAACCGGCGGAGACGGCCCGCGGCGAGGACGTGCTGCCGGATGAGGCGGCGCTGTCGTTCCGCTACCGACACCCGGCGGCCGCGGTAACGCCCTCCAAGGTGACGGCCACCCAGCTGAAGGGCCGGGAGCTGGATCAGGAGATCGCGGAGGGCACGGTCCCACGCTGGCGCGAGCTGACACCGGAAAAGCCCCGGTTCATGCAGGAGGCCCAGGGCCTCAGCGCCGCGGAGCGGGGCACGGCCATGCACCTGGTCATGCAGTACCTCGACCTCGGCGCGGTGAGCGGTGACGATGTCCGATCGCAGGTGGTGGCATTGGCACAGCGCCGGCTGCTGACGGCGGAGCAGGCCGCATCGCTGGACATCCCGGCACTGGTGCGCTTCCTGTCGTCACCGCTGGCGGAGCGTATCCGCCGGTCGCGGCAGGTGTGGCGGGAGTATCGATTCGCCCTGCTGGTGGACGGTGGTATCTACGACCCGTCCGCCGCCGGGGAAGAACTGCTGCTTCAGGGCGTGGCGGACTGCGTTTTTGAGACGGAGCGCGGCCTGGTGGTGGTGGACTTCAAGACCGACCGCGTGACCGGCCCGGAGCTGCCCCAGCGGGCGGAGACGTACCGCCCCCAGCTGGCGGCCTACGCCGCGGCGCTGGAGAAAATCCTGGAGAAGCCGGTGACGGAGCGGATATTGTATTTCTTCGCAGCCGGGGCGGAAATTTCTTTGTGAAATTGCCGAAAAGTGCTTGCATTTGCCATCGGAGTGTGCTATTATCACAGTTGCGTTTGCGGCTGTGCCGCGGCGACAAGTGAACCAGAAAGGGGTGAACAAGAGCAATGAAGGAAGGAATCCATCCCAATTA
>ERZ825137.4746-NODE-4746-length-13275-cov-4.109455_pt1 | contig 13275 bp, 10 predicted proteins | sample MGYA00519873_ERZ825137 | MGnify/ENA primary metagenome ERZ825137 (study PRJEB31778, sample SAMEA3449190) | human gut metagenome | biome: human gut; feature: human-associated habitat; material: faeces | place: United Kingdom | collected 2010/2012 ...
GTGGTTTTGTCGATATTCCGGAAATATCGCTATGCGATATTTCCTACATAATCAAAAAACAGTAAGACCCGCAGGGGCTTGCTTCCTGACGCATGCCAGACGCATCGCGGAGCAGCCCCATGCGGGTCCTTTGATTTTGTTGTGAGATTTTTAACCTAAAAATCGAGGATGTGAATTTCACCAATCAGCGGCAGCGGTTTTTCCTCGCCTTGAATCGCGCTGACAAGGCCCATCACCCAAAAGACAAACAACACCAGATAGCCGACTCCCAACGCGATCCATCCTAAGATTGGGATAAAGGCCAGAATCTTAGCCACGATTCCCCATACCACATTGGCCAAAAACAGAACCAACGCCTGGTTCAGATGAAAGCCGGATTCTGTTCTGGTCCCGCAGGCAAAAGCCAGCACCCAGCCGACGATCGTGATATACGCAACAATATCTGTTCCTTTTTTTGTCATTTTTTGCTCCTTTTCTTTTTATACGACAATCTGATGTTACCCGGCGATGCGATGCATGCCGCAGCTAGATCGCAGTCTGCCGGACGATTTCGTTATTTTACGATCCACTTGCGATTTGGTTTGACGTGCGGATCCATCACCACCTGCTCCGGCGGCTGTTCGAGCAGCTCCGGATTCTTAAACAGGCGATTGACCTCGCGAAAGCAGCGGCCATAATAGTGCCCGTTGGCAATCCGTTCGTCCGTCACGATCCCAAGCTCCATGATTTTTTTCTCGGCAAGGGTTTCGCCGTTCGGCACCGCGCGCTTTATCGGCTGTCCCATCGAAACGAACACGCTCGTCGTGCCGAATTCATACAGGTGGTGATAAATGGCGTTTGTGCGGATCGACGCCAGATTGGTCACAAACAGCGACGTATGAAACGGGCTTGCGTCCACCACCGAAAACGGCAGGGTGAAAAAGTGATCCAGAAGCTTTAGGATATCGACTGCAACTGTGACCAGAAACGGTACCCGCAGCAGTGTCGCCATCAGCTTATCCAAAGAATTCTCCGCATCCGGCTTCTGGATTTTTTCGATGGCCTCCTGCACCTTGCGGTTGACTTCAAAGATCGTATCATCCATATTAAAATACAGCTTGGTGACCGTATCGCTCTCCTTACCCGGCGTCAGCGTTACAAACGAAACGCAGAAATGATTGCGGGCGTAGATCTTTTTGTTCATGCAGAAGCGATTTAGATACGGATTTTGTGAAGCGGCGCGCAGATAGCCCGCAATGATGACGCTCATGTGGCTCATACTGATGCCCTTTTTGCGGCACCGGCGGATGTATTCCTGAATCGGGTCGAGGTCGATCTCCACTTTGATGCTGTTCGACGCGTCATAGCGTTTCGGCATGATGTGCGGCACCAGCTCGTACATAGCATCGTTTCCCCTTACGCGATTTCCGTCTGTTCTATACATGCAAGACCTCCTTTGGTGTCTGTATGCTTTACGATATCCCGCAGCGGAATATTCAGATTTCGCTAAAATATTCCGTTTTATTATACAGCAATCGTCGCGAAAAGACAAGGTTTTTGGACAGATTTGCAAAAATGTCCTAGGGCTGCCTTGCGAAATTCCGATGTGCGTGTTAGAATAAATACGAAAAAGAGGGGGTGAAGATTTTGGCTTTTTTTCATAAGAAATCACCTTGGGAAATCGAATGGGCCGACCTCATGAAGCGAGAAGCGAAGTTTGAGGCCAAGCGCAAGGAAGGCCCGACCTCCGTTCTGGTTCAAAAACTGGATCGTTTTGTCCCTGATAAACTCACAGGCACGCTGAATGCGGCTTTTTTGAAGGCGTTTGAGATCATCTTCGAAAAGGGCACCGGCGTGATCGAAAAAACTTACAACAAGGGCAAACGAGAAGCGGACTTCAAGGTCAATACCTACGCGGCTCAGATTTCCGAGGACCGCAAAACCGTTCGGAATTTTACCAGACAGGCAAAGTCCGCCAAGAGCCTGAACCTTGCTATTTCCAGCATCGAGGGCATCGGACTGGGATTCGTCGGCGCCGGAATCCCGGATATTCCGCTGTTCATCGCGATGGTGCTCAAAAGCGTTTACGAAATCGCGCTCAGCTACGGCTACAGCTACGATACCGATGAAGAAAAGATTTTTATTCTCAAGGTCATCGAGGCGGCGATGTGCGACGAGGAAGCTTTTCGCGAAAAAAACGAAGCTCTCAACGAGGACATTCACCAGATCACGCTCGCCGGCGATCGCATGCCGGAGGGCAGCTGGAAGGTCAGCAAAGCAGAGCAGATGAGGGCAACCTCCGCCTGCCTGTCGCAGGAAATGATCTATACCAAATTCCTGCAGGGACAATTTGTAATCGGCATCGCGGGAGGTATCTTCGATCCGATTTATGTCAATCGCATCAGCGATTACGCGGTACTCAAATATCGCAGAAGATTCTTAGAAAGCAAAAAATCCGGCTTCACCGGCTGATTCTTGACTCCGGACGCCGCCGCGTATTTTACGGCTTTTTGCGCGATGCGCGCGCTGCCGGCAAATGTTTCGCGGTTTGCGCAGGGAGTCCTGTCATCAGTAGTGGCACCCTTTTATATAAATATCATATAAAGGAACCTCACTATTATGAACAAAAAAAACTCTATCCTATTGCTTGATTTAACGCAGGGCGCAATGATTGCCGCTCTGTACGTCGTTTTAACTTTTATCGCCAACCTTGCAGGACTTGCAAGCGGCGTGATTCAGGTCAGGCTGTCCGAAGCGCTGACGATCCTTCCCGTCTTTACCGCAGCGGCGGTGCCGGGACTGGCTGTCGGCTGCGTTCTGGCAAACCTTTTGACCGGCTGCGCCGTCTGGGATGTTGTATTCGGCTCCCTGGCGACATTGATCGGAGCTATCGGCACACGCCTTTTGCGCAAAAAAAGTCCGATACTGGCGGTTTTGCCGCCGATTCTTGCGAACGTCATCATCGTACCGCTGGTGCTGCAGCAGGTCTACGGCGTAAGCGACGCTTACTGGTATCTGGCGATGACGGTCGGTGCGGGAGAAATCATCTCCTGCGGAATCCTCGGGCTGCTGCTCTATAGCTCCCTAAAAAAGACAAAGATCTTCCATAAATAGAGAAACCAAAGTTTGCTTACTGTCCGCGCGGCGCCTGCGGCAAAAGCAAAAACGCAAAAAAGAGAATACAAGATTCCCATAAGGAAGGGTATCCAAAATTACTTGTGGTTTCTCCAAAATCAACTGTGGGATGGAATCGTGGGCTAACGGAAATTCTCCAAAATCAGTTGTGGGACGGAATCGTTGGATACTCAATAAAAAAATGGTAAAAAAATCAGGCAATCGAGTTACTTTCGGTTGCCTGATTTGGTACAAAACATATTTTCTGTATTATCTTAATTTTGGGCCTTTTACAGCATGTTTTTTGTATGGCCCTCTGGTATTATCGGTTCGAAAACAAACGTCCTTCCATGGCTTAGGAACCGCTAAAATGGCCGCATTTTTTCGCTGCGAAAAGAGAAAGCGGTTTCGAATATGTTCAAAATTTCCATAACCTCTGGCATGGCGTTTCATATCCTTAGGAATCCGGTTCAGTGACTCCATAGGACCGTTTGACAGACGCCTTAGCCGGGTGTCGCTTCGGCAGGTTCTTTCGATCATGATAAAAGAATTCAGAATTTGCTCTTTGTAGTTATCCAAAGTATCTGCAATTTCTTCAAACATTTTAAAACCACTGTTTCTGTATGCAAGTAAAATATCATCAAGCCCTTTGCGTGCCTCTTTTGGATTTCCGACATACTTGTTGTTAAAGTCGATATACATCTCTTTTAAATCTCGAAAAACAGCCAAGTTTTGATCAATTTTAAAGAGTTCATGTTCATAGTCGTAGACAGACATAAAACAGTTAAATTTGTAATCAAAATGTGATTTCACAGAGTACTTGATTTCCGATCTGTTTTTTAAAATCAACCATTGAAAATTCTTAACAAGGTAGTATTCTCGTGAGTGTACGAATCCAATTTTGCGGCCAAATTCCTGCTCCAGCTTCGCATGACGTTGCTCGTCTTTCTCATGAAGATTTCGAAGAATTCTGCGTAAATATGCCTGCAGCCTACCGGTAATCATTTTAATCACGTGAAAAGAATCGACAACAGAAATTGCATTGGGAAAGTAGGAGTCCACATAGTTGATGTAAGGGCGATACATATCGGTTACAAGATATTTGACTTTTGCACGCTCCGCTCTTGGAATCGCTGCAAAATACGGCTCTGTGGTTTCTTTTCTTCTGTTTATGACCAAATCAATGGGCTCTCCCGTCGCAAAATCTTGTATCACAAGAGCGTATTTACATACCTTTGAAATGGCAAGATGGACTTCATCAATGCAGATGGCAGTGGTAAGCGGATTACGCCTCATATCCACATATCTTTGAAATGTGTAAATTGCGTAAGTGTCCGAAACATGAAAGTGTTTGGCAATCTGTGATGCACTTAGGCTGGCATCTTTGAAGGATTGTACAATCAAGAGATCCGTCATATTGGTGCTTCGCTTTCGTTTTTCAAGAAAGGCGAAACGATCGGTAATGATATGCCTGCATCGAGGATTACTGCAGCGCCAGCGACGCTGACGAACAAGGAGCTTCAGGATAAAACCGTCCTGAAGAATCGGATGATTTACTGTACGCACATAGACACCGAGCGAATGCATCTTAAAATTGCAAAGAGGACAGTAGTGAGAAGAAATTCTTTTTTCTAAGGTAATTTCCTTGATATTACCATGTGTGGAAATTGACTTGATTTGAATACCAGAATCTTTTAAGTTTAGTAAATCTGTGATATGATTAGTCATGAGAATCCTTTCTAATGTTTTGTACCAAAGAAATGATATTGGAAAGGACAGAAAAAGGCAACCGATAAGTCAAAATCGATTGCCTTTTAACATAGTACAATCCCACAAGTCCGTCCCACAACAAACATCGAAGGAAATTAGCATCCCACAAGTCCATCCAACGAATAAATCATCCCACAAGTAATTTTGGATACCCGGATTTTCCATGGGTCTCTTTGCTTTACTTTTTAAGAAAAATGGGATAGAATAAACGTATCAACAGGACGGAAAGGAGTTTACAAGATGGATTATCAGATCATGAGCGGAGATATCGTAACCGCGGAATGGATTGCCGGAAAACTTCATATCCTTGACGAAAAACATCTTCCGCTTTTTCTCAAGAATTTCTCGGATCTGCATGCGTGGCTTGAAAGCCGAGCCATCGACAGACATCGTGCGAATTCCAGACTGCTAAAAAAGGCTTTGCGGCTTACAGAACGGGATGATGTCAGCACGGTACTCGCCGTTCACGCCGCAACGATCACGGATCGTTACTGGATCCGCACAATCGGAAGCCCGCTTACCTATGCGGATATCAGGTTTGACAGCGACTACTTTTCTAACCTGGCGCTTCACGGAAACTACGACAGCTTTAACCGCGCGGCTTCGGCATGCAGCACCAAAACTCCGGAATTGACGAACATCGGCAGCTTCGAAAAGTGTTGGAAATTAAAAGACGGGAGATGGTGGCTCTGCAAGACCGCATCGTCGGAAGAACTGTTTTCTGAATTATTTGTCTATGAACTAGGCAAAAGACTCGGCATGCAGATGGCGGAATGCAGGCGTGGAAATCATGTTTTGCAATCGCTGGATTTTACAAATGCTGGTGAAGTCATCTTAGAACACGCAAGCAGTTTTATGGGAGATAATGATGATTATGAAGACGTAATCACAGCGCTAAGGGATATCTGCCCGCAAGCAATCCCGGATTATATCCGTATGATCTTTTTGGATACCATCACAGCAAATCCGGATCGACACACCGCGAATTTCGGATTGCTCCGCGATGCTTCTTCAGGTGACCTGCTTGGACTTGCGCCGCTGTTTGACCATAATATGGCCTTGATCTCTCGCGGTTATCCAAAACCGTTTGATCAACGAAAAAAAGATCTTCTGATCACCCTTTTCACCGATATCCTTGATGAATACCCTGCATTCCGAGACTGCCTGCCAACTCTCACGCGTGACATTTTGCAGGACGCAGCCGCTGCGGTATCGGTTCGTGCTCGAAAAAAAGAAATTGTGACTTACGTGTGGGCTCGTTATCGAGCAGTGCTATAGAAATCGATATCCGGCTGCTCCAATATAACTTGCAGAAAGGCAAAATAGCAAATCTCTCTTTTGATGTGGCTTCGCCTGTTATCCGTCATTTACTCCGCTGCCAAAACACATCGTTTTCCATCAAAATCGAAAAAGCTCCGCATCAATAATTCTGACCTGATTTGTGTCACGATCCTTGATTCCGGAGCTTTTTATGTCATCCTTATGGTCATGCATAAAAAAGTGATACTATTATAAAATCGCAACTTTTATTTTGCTTTTATAATAGCATCACCCATCAACTTAAAAAATATTCTTTATTGACACTTGCAGTTTACTATTGTACAATTAAGTAAAGAATATTTAAGCAAAATGTGATATTGACGGAGGTAAGATTACATGTTTATCGGCAGAGAGCAGGAGTTGCGCACATTAAATCAGCTTTATGCGTCCGGCAAGTTTGAATTTGCAGTGATTTATGGTCGCAGGCGCGTTGGTAAAACGGCTTTGATTAGCGAATTTATCAAGGGGAAAGATGCAATCTTTTTCACCGGGGTGGAAACCAACGCGAAACAGAATCTGGAGAATTTTTCGCAGTGCATCATGGACTATCAAGGAAGTGACAGCCTCGGCGTGACTTTCCCATCTTTTCAGGCGGCGCTCGAATCTGTGTTTCGAGTCGCGAAGTCGCAGCGCGTCATCCTGGTGATCGACGAATATCCTTATGTCGCGCACGCTGCCAAAAGCCTCGCTTCAACGCTGCAGCTGCTCATCGATAAACACCACGCAGATTCCAAGCTGTTTCTGATCCTCTGCGGCTCTTCGATGTCCTATATGGAAGATCAGGTGCTTGCTTACAAAGCGCCGCTTTACGGTAGGCGAACCGCGCAGCTTAAGATCCGACCCTTTGATTTCTTTGAGGTCTGCCGCTATTTTACCGGACTTTCGCCTAAGGACAAGGCTCTCGCCTACGGCATGATCGGTGGCACCCCGCAATATCTGCAGCAGATGGATGTACACCTTTCGATAGAGGAAAACATCAAGCGTCTTTTTCTAAGCCCTGCGTCCGCGGTATTCGAAGAACCGCTCAATTTGCTGAAACAGGAGGTGCGGGAGCCGGGCGTTTACAATGCGATCATGACGGCAATCGCAAGCGGATATTCCAAGATGAATGAAATCGCAAGCAAGGTCGGCGAAGATAGCAGCGTATGCGCGATCTATCTTAAGAATTTGATCACGCTCGGTATCGTAAAAAAAGAGACGCCTTTTGGAGAAAAAGCGGGCAGGAAGACGATTTATTCCATGGAGGATCCGATGTTTCGGTTTTGGTACCGCTTTGTACCGCCGAACATTTCTCTGATTGCGCGCGGCGCGACAGAGCTTGCCTACAACCGGATTGCGCCGGAACTGTCTGCATACATGGGCGGGATTTTCGAAGAGATCTGCAAGCAGTACCTATGGAAACAATTACTCGAAGGAACATGTGCGGTGAGTTTTCGTGATATCGGTCGCTGGTGGGGCGCGAATCCTAAAACACGAGCGCAGGAGGAAATCGACCTCATGGGCGATGACAACGATGCGGCTCTTTTTGCCGAGTGCAAATGGACAAACGAAAAGGTTGACCTTCCGGTTCTCGATACTCTGATCGCGCGCAGCGAACTGTTCCGCTACCCGAAGAAACATTTTTATCTATTTGCGAAAACAGGATTTACAAAAGCCTGCAAGGAAAAAGCAGCTGCGATGGGAAACGTAAGCTTGACCGTATACGAAGACATGCTGAAGCGCTAACAAATGTAAAGACAGAAGCACAACCTCCCGCGGATGCGCCGCGGGAGGTCTTTTGCAGATAATTCAGATATACCACAGAGGAACTTGAAGTATATTTTCTCGTAAAAGCCCCGGCTGCGGACATTGACAGACAACTGCACCCATTCCTCTTTTTTTCTCCGGAATTTTGTCCAAAACAGTAAATGCAGCGGTTTGATCCACAGAAATATTCACTCCTTTTTTTATCTCAATCGGATAGAGAATTCCATCCTGCTCAATAATCAGGTCAATTTCACTTTCTTTCTCATACATTGTTCCGTCTTTATGGACTTTTACCTTATCTCTTCCCCGATAATATGAAACGCAATAGCGATAATCGATGCCGCAGTTTGCAAATGATTTCAGAATCTCCGAAATCACAAAAGTTTCAAAGAATGCTCCGCTCATAGCTCCGTTTGCAAGGGTTTCAGGAGTCAGCCAACGAGTCAGATAGGCTGCCAGGCCGGTATCCCTAAAATACAGTTTGGGTGTTTTTGTCGCGCGTTTTAAAACAGAGTTGGTATACGGCTCCAGCAAATAGATGATCCCCGAGGACTCTAAGATAGAAATCCATCGGCTGACCGTTGGCAGACTTTTGGAAATTTCATCTGCAATATTGGTCAGGTTCAGCATCTGCCCGGTTCGCGCGGCAACTGCAACCATAAATTTCCGAAAGTCATTTAAATCTTGTACAGCAGACAGTTGCCTGACATCTCGCTCCAAATATGTTTTTACATAACTGCCGTAAAATGCGTCCCAAGCAATGCTTTCATCCTGCAGCTGCGGATAGGAACCCCGATGGATTTTCGTCCAGATATCGGAAAGAGGTTTCGCGCTTTTGCTACGCTCTTTGATATATTCCATATTCGGAACGAAAGGTTTTGCATACGGATCCCCGCTGATTTCTCTCAGGGAAAGCCCGGAGAGTTCAATCACACAGACTCTTCCTGAAAGGGATTCTGCGGCGCTTTCCATCAGTTCAAGAGGTTGAGAACCGGACAGCAAGAATTGTCCTTTTTTTTCGGACTCATCGCATTTAAGTTTTATATAGCGAAAAAGATCCGGTGTCCGCTGCACCTCATCATAAATGATCGGCGGTGGATTCAGCATCATAAACATATTCGGATTTTCGTTTGCTTGCTCCTCGATAAACGGGTCGTCGATGGAAACGTATTTGGTTTGCGGGAAAAGATGCTTCAGCAGGGTGGATTTACCGGTTTGCCTTGCCCCGGTGATCAGCACTGCTTTGAATGTTTTTTCTGACTGCTTTACATGTTGCTCAATCGCACGTTTAATGTACACGAAACCCCTCCAAAATAGATAAATATGATTTCAAATATTAGATTTGCCAATATTATATCATAATATGTTCCCTTTGTCAAAATTTAAAGAGACCCATGGATTTTCCATGAGTCTCTTCATTTGATCAGTTATTTAATTTAAGGTTTTAGATTCGCTTCGTGATGACTCACTATTTTGCTACTCTGTAAGCCTTGTTGGACCAGTCGGAGTAAACATTCTTACCGTCAACTACCTTGTAAGCTCTAACTTTGTAGTAGTATCTGGTACCCTTCTTCAGGCCCTTAGTGTTCTTGTAGGACATCTTGGCTGTCTTGATCATGGTCTTGAAACCGGATTTCAGTTTCGTGGATCTTGCTACCTGATAACCTTCCGCCGCTGTCTTATCACCGTCAATGACTCTCCAAGAGATGGTCATGGAACCCTTCTTAGCCTTGGAGGAAGCTTTGATCTTCAGAGAAGTTACAGCACTCTTGTTCAGTGCGGAAATAACTGCTGCCATCTTTTCAGCAGTTTTTTCAATATTTACGTCTGGAGATTCATTGTATTCTGCAATATAAGCAGCGATTGCAGCCTGCAGTTTTGCAACAGCCTCAGCATCTGCTTTCGTTAAAGCATCTACAGAGTACTTTACAGCGAGAGAATTATATAAATCTTCAATTTCTTCAAGATCTGCGGCCTTTACAGCTTTTTTGTATGCTTCGATGTTCGCCCATGTATACGGAGTGATTCCTGTAAAAGTGTTGTCCATGTAAGCATCTGTGTCTGTGTAGGTTTCATATGCGTCAATTGCAGCCTTTACAGCTTTTTTGTTGTCAACTGTAACCTTGGAAACAGCCGGTAAAGCATTGATGTCCGTTACAAGAGAATTTCTTTCCAATGTGTGTACGGAGTTAATTGCTTTCTTTAAAGTTGCAACGTTGGTTACAAAGATCTGCGTATCAGCAGGGAGCTCCTGATATGCATCATAAGCAGCCGTTACAGCAGCCTTGTCAGCAACAGTCGGATTTGTCGGAAGTGCGGCAATCTGTGCCTTTACAGCCTCAGCCTCGGACTTTGCTGCCGAATATGCTTTGTAGTTGTCGATTACTTTCGTAGCTTCGGAATAGAGTGCAGCAGCTTCTTTTGCGCTTCTTGCGCCCTGTGCGATGAACCATTCATTTACAGTAGCATTTACAACACCATCTTCCCATCCTTTACCCCAGTTGATATAAATCTTTTCACTGTTGTCGTTCGTTGTGTTATAAGTGGATTTTGTCAAATTGAAATACTGTCTTAACTGAGTGATTGTTGTTGATGCATTTACAGAGACGTTTCTCTTATCTTTAATCTTTGCAATCGCTTTATCCAATGCTGTTGCAGCATCCGTAAGATCCTTTTGCGTAGTTGCGGCATCTACTGCTGCGTTATAAGTATCGACAGCAGCTTTTACTTCGTCCCATTCTTTTGCATAGTAATCTTTTTTGTTGCGATCAAATCTGTAGTATTTTGCGATGTCTCCCTGTTCTTTGACGTCAGACAGGTCGATTTTAGCAGCAGCCTTGGTTCCTGCAGTCAATGTACCGTCGCCAACGTAAGGTGCAGCTGTTTCGACAGAAGTACCCGCATAAACCTGATTTAATCTAGCTTTTAACGCTTTTGCAGCTTCAGTTTCATCGTAGAAATAACCCAAAATTGCTGCATTGCTCTTTGCTGTTTCCTGATTTGCTTTTACCTTTGCAGCGGTAGCGCATCTGTCAACATAGTCAATTCCATTTACTGTATAATCACCGTCAGTAGCCTTTACTACAGCTGTGATGGCAAAGCTTGCAGGAAGTGTACCCTCATTCTCAATGAGATATTTCATGGCTTCAACATAAGCATCAATGCCTGCCTGCTGCTTGGAACTGTAATCATCACTATTTACATAGGTAGTAACTGCCTGTGTCAGCTGTGCGACCTTAGTAGCCTTGTCAGCGGCCTTGTTTGCGTCTTCAGCAGCTTCGGACTTGGTTGTTGCGTAATTAGCAGTTAAAGCGTAGGAGATGCTAGTAACCAGATTGGCATCCAGAACATCGTCCTTATTTTCTTTAACCTTTGCAACTTTATCAGCACCAAAGAGTGCAGCATAGAGACCTTCATAGGTTGTTTTCCATGCAGCATTTGCATTTGCAGTATCAGCTGCGCTCGCCTCAAATTCAGCCTTATCAATAACAGCTAACAGATAAGCAACGTCTGCAGCAGCTGCCTTCGCAGCGGTATCATACTTTTCATTGTCAGCAGCTGTATATGGTGTATCCTGTTTTGTAGTCGTGTAAGAAGACAAATCGATGGAATTTACGAGACTCTTCATAGCTGTTTTATACTCATCGAAAGCAGCTTTTTCTGCTTCTGCAAAATAGGTAGTTTGGGCCGCACTTAATAAAGCTGCCTTAACAGTTGCAACAGCAACGCTTCCTGCTCTATTTGCATCATTTACATCATAGTTCGTAAGGTCCAGATCACCGCCTGGCAGAACGCCGGTCTTGACTGCTTCTGTATACGCCTTATCCACTGCTTTCTGCATGTTTGCAGCAGAAATTGAGAACTCCGTTAAATCCGGTAAGTTTGTGTAGTATTCACTTGTTCTATTGTGATACTTATCATCATAGTTAACGGTATAAGCGCTGACCGTCAGATTGCTGTAAGCAATGTTTAATACGTCTTTTTCTTTATCAGTCAGCGTTGCAGATGAAGTATCAGCAAACGCAGAACTGAAGCTGAAAGTGAACATAACAGCAACTGCGGTCGAGGTTTCATTGTTGAAATTGCAAAGGAAAAAGGCGTTTTTGAAGTTATTTTGCAGGGGAGTTTTAGAACAGGAGGCGTAGCTTGCAGGCACAAAAAAAGAGCCCGCTGTATGGCTCCTTTGGAATACTTATTCACTTACGTCTGGTTCTCCTAAAATTTTTTTCATCAGTTCTTCCATGAATTCACAATGCAGTTTGGAGGCTTTGCAGAGAAATTAACACCAAAGAGGAATTAACACTAAAGATGAACGAAATCGTTAATTCTTAAAACATTTCGTTAATCCATAAGATTTAATCGTTAATTCTTGCGTTTTTACGTAAAATTGGTTATACTATTTACAATAAAACCAAGGAGGTCATATTTGTGCAAGCGGAATCACTGAAAAATATAGTGCGGGATATTCAACGCATGAAAAGCGAAACACAGAACATTGAACTGAAAGCTGCCGCAAAAGGATGTCCTACGCGGCTGTTCGACACGCTTTCCTCATTTTCCAATCAGGACGAAGGCGGTATCATCCTATTCGGCATAGATGAGGAGCGCGGCTACACGGTGAATGGAGTGTATGATCCACAGGATCTGCAAAAAAAGGTGACAGAGCAATGCAAGCAAATGCAGCCGCCGGTGCGCGCATTGTTCACTGCATGCGAAATTGACGGCGTCACGGTTGTTTCTGCGGAAATTCCGGGAGTTGATATTGCGGATCGCCCGGTATTTTACAAAGGCGTAGGTCGTGTCAAAGGCTCTTATGTACGCGTTGGCGAGTCCGATGAGCCAATGAACGAGTATGAGGTTTACAGCTATGAAGCCTTTCGAAAAAGAGTCCGCGATGATATTCGCGTAGTAGAAAACACAAAGTTTTCCTTGGTCGATGAAACACGTATGGCACAGTATCTTCAGGCCGTCAGGAACGAACGAAAAAATCTTGCTGAAAATGTATCGATCCGTATCGAGATGTATCGGGATCGTATGGAGATCCTAAGCAAAAATTACAATCGATGCCCTCGGTAAGGTTCGTCCTGAAACGCGAAATGCTGCGCTTGCAAATATACTGGAGCTTTTGCACATCACCGAAAATCGTTACTCTGGCATTCCTACCATACGGAATGAATGCACAAAAGCCGGACTTCCGGCTCCGGTGTTTTCTGTTTTACATATTTTTTGTAGTTTTCTTTTTTCATTTCCTGCGCTTTTTTGTCATTTATCTCATTATTTAACATTCTGTCATTTCGCCTCCTGTAAAAGCATCCATATACTTCCGAGCGGTTTCCCGGCTGCGAT
>ERZ825137.4751-NODE-4751-length-13243-cov-7.767516_pt1 | contig 13243 bp, 10 predicted proteins | sample MGYA00519873_ERZ825137 | MGnify/ENA primary metagenome ERZ825137 (study PRJEB31778, sample SAMEA3449190) | human gut metagenome | biome: human gut; feature: human-associated habitat; material: faeces | place: United Kingdom | collected 2010/2012 ...
CCGCGAGCGCCCTGAAAGGGCAGCCAGTTCACAGCCCAGGGCAACGCCCTGGGTATCAGTGCATAATAGCCAACGCCCTGTAAGGGCAAAAGTAAAATGATATGGCACAATCTCTAAGTAAAATATACCTGCATATAATATTCCATATTAAAACAACAAGTCCATGCCTTCTTGACGAAGATATCAAGCGTGTACACGCTTACATCGGACAGCTTATCAACGATTTCAATTGTTCAAACATTTGGGTTGATGGGGTTTGTGACCATGTACATGTTTTATGTCTGTTGGGACGTGATGTTTCACCAGCTCATCTTATAGAGGAGATTAAGCGTAACAGTAGTCGGTGGTTAAAAACGCTCTCCCCTCGTTATACAAGGTTTTCGTGGCAGGGAGGTTATGCCGTATTCTCTGTCAGTCAATCGTTGATAAGACGCTGGAATATATCAAGAATCAAAAGGAACATCATAAGAGAACAACGTTTCAGGAGGAATACAGACAATTTTTGAAGCTCTATTGCGTTGATTTTGACGAGCGATATGTGTTCGCAGATTAGCGTTTATTACTTTTGCCCTTACAGGGCGCAGTTCCGGGTTTTACGTAACCCAGGGCGTTGCCCTGGGCTCTGGACTCGTTGGGCTTTCAGCCCGTGCCTGGCCGCTGACAATCGGGCTCTGGACTCGTTGGGCTTTCAGCCCGTGCCTGGCTGTCTGTATCGCCGCGAGCGCCCTGAAAGGTAGGGTGTTCAAAATCCAGAAAAAATCCCGCACGATTTTTGACCAAATAAACGCTATAACTCACTGATATTCTGCAACAATTATATGCATAATGTATCGGAATGGAAAATCTGCACGATTTTAAAATTGCAGTTTGTTGATTTACTGTTAGTTAGACATCTATTTTGGGGATAATTTGGACATAAAAATTATGTGGATTTTGAACACCCTACCTTACAGGGCGTAGGGATTGGGAACATGGAACCCAGGGCGTTGCCCTGGGCTGGGGACTTGTTGGGCTTTCAGCCCGCGCAGGGCCGCAGACGAGGCTTTTTCCGCCCAATCTCCATCTACTTAATTTTTCTGGATTTTGAACACTCTACCTTTTAGGGGCCTTTAAAACACATCGGGCCGACTCTTCATTGAGCCGGCCCGATGTGTTTGTTTAGGGACTTTACAAGAACGTCTTATGGAAAGTCCGCCTTGTGCTATGTCAAAGTCTTTAGAAAGGCTTGCATTCTTCGCCCAGAATATCACTCACCAGAAGGTTGGCAAGGCGGCTTGTGCCGATGCGGAAGAGGCCCTTCTTGATGTATTCCTCGCCGAGAAGTTCGCGGACGATGGTGTAGTAGGTTAGGGCGTCCTTCACTGTGCTTACGCCGCCAGCGGCCTTGAAACCAATCATCGTGCCCGTTTGCTCGTAATATTCGCGGATGGTCTGGCACATCACGTAGGCAGCCTCCGGAGTGGCACTTACAGAGATTTTGCCCGTTGAAGTCTTGATGAAGTCAGCGCCAGAGAAGATGGAAAGGATGGAGGCCTTCTTGATGTTGAGCGCGGTTTTGAGGGCACCTGTTTCCAGAATCACCTTCAAAGGAGCTTCGCCAGCAGCCGCCTTGATCTCCTGGATTTCGTCGGAGCAGGTCTCATAGTCGCCGCTGAGGAAAGCGCCGACGCTGAGCACCATATCAATCTCTGTTGCGCCGTCGCGAACGGCCAGTGCGGTCTCAACCGTCTTCACCTCCAGGAAGGTCTGAGAGGCCGGAAAACCGCCCGCAACGCAGGCAATTTCAACGCCGTCAGCTTCCAGTGTGTCGGCCACGATTCTTGCGTAGTTAGGGAACACGCAGATGGTGGCGAGGTGGGGCAGGTCGGGATGGGCATCGGCAAAGTCGTTTACCTTTTCTGTGAACTTCATGACGCTCTCCTGAGAGTCGGTTTCCTTGAGCGTGGTGAGCTCAATAGTGCCGAGCAACTGGCGCTTCACTTCGTCGGTGTCATATTCGTTGATCTTCTCGTCAACGAGCTTTTTAACGGCAGCAGAAACCCCTTCATCGTTCAGGTCAAGGTTAAACTTGGAGAATGCCTCCTCATAGCGGTTTACGTGGAGACCGTCGGTCTCGCGGTTGATAATCATGCCGCTTGGCATGGTTTCTTTTTCTGTCATAATGCTTATTGTTATTTGAGTTTTTCGTTGTTCAGATGCCGCGTGGCATCACGTTTCGTTTTCTTTTCCAGGTTCTTTTTGAACGCCTCAGTGAGGTCCACTCCCGTCTGGTTGGCGAGGCAGAGCAACACCCAAAGCACATCGGCCATCTCGTCGGAAGGGTCTGTCGGTTCGCCCGCTTTAAACGACTGGTCGCCGTATTTCCGTGCCATGATGCGGGCCAGTTCGCCCACTTCTTCCGTCAGCACAGCCATGTTGGTCAGTTCGCTGAAATAGCGCACGCCGTAGGTCTTAATCCATTTGTCAACGGTTTTCTGCGCCTCTTTTAGGGTCAATGCTGCGTCTTCCATCATTCCTTATTGTTGGTGTCCATACAGATGGTGACGGGGCCGTCGTTGATGAGCGACACCTTCATGTCGGCTCCAAATTCGCCAGTTCCGACGCGCTTGCCGAGCGCTTCTTCCAGTTTGCTAACGAAGTATTCGTAGAGCGGAATGGCGATGTCGTGGCTGGCGGCGTGGATGTAGGAGGGGCGGTTGCCTTTCTTATAGGAGGCCATGAGTGTGAATTGGCTGACCACCAGGATGTCGCCGTTGACATCGGTGATGCTGCGGTTCATGACGTGGTTTTCATCGTCGAACACCCGCAGACCAATCACTTTTTTGACGAGCCAGTCGGCATCCTCCTGCGTGTCGCTATGGGTGATGCCGAGCAGAATCATATAGCCTTGGCCGATGCTTGATTTGGTGGTTCCGTCGATGTTTACGGCGGCTTCGCTGACGCGTTGTATAACGATTTTCATGTGTTTTTTGTGGTGAAAATAGAAATTCCGAGGAGAACGGCAGGCCAGGGTTTCATTTGTTCCTCCTGTCGTCTCTGACATTTGTGTTTCCTCGTTTTCAAAGGTACGTATAAAATTTCAGTTATCTGTCTCGTCGTGCCAAAAATCGAAAAGTATTTTTGCTTTCGCCGCTCCGACAGTTTCCTGCAAGGTCTCTAAGGTGGCTGTTTTAGCTTGTTTCACCGAACCGAAACGCTTCAGCACGGCCTCTTTTGTCTTAGGGCCGATGCCTGCGATGCTGTCAAGTTCCGAGGCGGTCTGCCGCTTCGAACGCTTGTCGCGGTGGAAGGAAATGGCAAAGCGATGCACCTCGTCCTGCATCTGCGTCAGAAGGCGGAAAAGCTGGCTTTCTGGCTTCAGTCCGACCGACACGGGCGGGAAGCCGAAGAGGAGCTCGTGCGTGCGGTGGCGGCCGTCTTTAGCCAGTCCGGCGATGGGGATGCCGAGGTGCAGTTCGTCTTCCGTTACCTGTCGGATCACCTCCATTTGCCCCTTTCCGCCGTCGGCAATGATGAGGTCGGGCAGGGGGCGCTCCTCTTCCATTAGGCGCGTATAACGGCGGCGCACCACCTCCTTCATCGAGGCATAGTCGTCGGGTCCCACCACCGTTTTGATGTTGTATTTGCGGTATTCCTTCTTCGCCGGTTTTAGTTTCTCAAACACCACGCAGGCAGCCACGGCGTCTTCTCCCTGGATGTTGGAGTTGTCAAACAGTTCGATGTGCATGGGCAGCGTTGGCAGGTTCAGGTCGCGCTGGATTTCTTTCATCAGGCGCACGCTCTTCTGCTCCGGATTGAGCTTTTCGGCCTGTTTGAGGCGGTCGAACTTATATTGCTTCACGTTGAGGCGCGAGAGGTCGAGCAACTTCTTTTTCTCTCCCTTCTGCGGCACGGTCTGCGCGGTATAGCCGTCGGGGAGGTCAACGGGGAAGGGCACGATGATTTCCTTCGATGCGCTCTCATAGCGTTCGCGCATCTCCACGATGCCAAGGGCAAGCAATTCTTCATCGGTTTCATCGAGCTTCTTCTTATATTCAAAGGTGAAAGCCTGGTTGATGCAGCCGTTGGTGATGTGGAGGTAGTTGATGTACGCCAATTTCTCGTCGCTCTCAATGGAGAAAACGTCGATGTTGTGGAGCACGTTGGACACCACCTCGCTCTTTGCCCTGAAATTCTCTATGAGGTCATATTGCCGCTTGATTTCCGCCGCCTCTTCAAATCGCAGTTCTTCGGCCAGCGCCATCATGCGGGCCTTCATTTTTCGCGCCACGTCGGCAGTGTTTCCGCGCAGGATTTCGCGGCAGGCCTCGATGTTTTTCATGTAATCATCGTGGCTCTGGCGGCCAACGCACGGGCCAGCGCAATTGTGGATGTGATAGTCCAGACACACCTCATATTTCCCCTCCATCACGCCTTCCATCGTCATCGGCGTATGGCAGGGTCGCGGATGATAGAGCGCCTTGCAGAGATCCAGCAAGGCATACATCGTCGGCACGTGGCTGTAGGGGCCGTAATAAGTGGCTCCGCGTTTTCCGCGTTGCCGTGTCTTGAAAATACGGGGCAGATATTCCGAGGTGACAGCGATGGAAGGGTAGGTTTTGTCGTCTTTCAGCAACACGTTGTAGTGGGGCTTATATCGCTTGATGAGGTTGTTTTCGAGCAACAGCGCGTCTTCTTCCGTCTTCACCACGACGTAGCGGATGTCGCGGATTTTCGTGACGAGCAAGCGCGTCTTGTTGCTTTGCTGTTCCTTGTTGAAATACGAACTGACGCGCCGCTTCAGGTTCTTCGCCTTGCCGACATAGATAATTTTCCCCGTTTCATCGAGGTATTGGTAGCAACCCGGTGTCTCCGGCAGGTTGAGCACGATTCCTCGCAGATGCTCCGCCAGTTCCTTTTTGGCGCCGTAGCGCTTCTCGTTTGTTTCTTGCGGCATGATATGGTCTTAAAAAGCAGCATCCATCCAAGCGCGTTTCTCTCGATGAAATCGGTGTAATTTATCTTGGAGAAACGGCAATTGGATGGAAGCCGGTTGTGTTAGTGTTGTCGGAAATGAATAATGCTGAAAAGGATTTCCGATGTCTTTTCTGCGCTTTATTCGTGGAGCGAGAGCAGGGTTGTCATGTCGATGTCTTTGTCGAGCGCGGCGCGGCCGTTGAGCCCTTCCATGCAAAGTTCGATGAGGAAGTTGACGTGGATGGCTTTCGGCTTGAAGCGGCGAACGAGGTCAATGGCTGCCTGCATCGAACCGCCTGTCGCGAGGAGATCGTCGTGGAGCAATACGACATCATCGGACTTGATAGCATCTTCGTGTATTTCTATAGTGTCCCAACCGTATTCCTTCAAATATGTGGCTTTTACGGTTTCAGCAGGTAGCTTGCCTGGCTTGCGACACATCACGAAGCCAGCGCCCAGACGGGCGGCCAAAATGGCGCCCATGACGAAGCCGCGAGACTCGATTCCGACCACTTTCGTGATACTTTTGTCCTTGTAGAGGCGGAAAAGCTCGTCAGACATCTCTTGGAGGCACTCCGGATTCTTGAAAAGTGTGCTGACATCCTTAAACTGGATACCCGGCTTCGGGAAATTAGGGATGTTTCTCAGGTTGTCGAGTAACAATTTTGAATTCATAACTTTCTGTATATAAGTAGCGTTTACTATGTTTGTTTCACGTGGAACGCGAATAAGCCGCGCGGGGCAGCTTCCTCCGCTGAGAATCGCTTAAAAGGGGGCGCAGTGCTTTCTTTTAAGGATGCTCGGGGAATATCTTGGGGGATATGGGTGCGGGCGTTGGTTCCCTTCGAAAGGACGCCGCGGCGCGTCCGCGGCGTTTCCTTTTTCGGAATTATCGTCCCAGGAGAACGAGGAGCACACTGATGTCGCTCGGGGAAACTCCGGGGATGCGTCCGGCTTGGGCCAGCGTTTCGGGATCGATGGCCGTGAGCTTTTGTCGCGCTTCGGTGGAGAGCTGCGTGATGGAATCGTAATTGAAGCGGCCGCGGATGCGGATGGCTTCGAGGCGTTGCATCTTGTCGGCGATGATTCTTTCGCGCGAAATATATCCGGCGTATTTGATTTCCACTTCCGCAGCTTCGATGATTTCTTCTTTGTCCGTTTCGAGCGTGTCGAGTAACCGCGTTGCTGCGGGAACGAATTTCGCGATTTCATCAAGTTTCGTTTGCGGGCGGTTTACCAAATCGATGAGTTTGCATCCGCCGTGGAGTGGGGTAGAACCGATGGATTCTAAGTAAGCGTTGACCGCGGCAGGCTTCACGGAAGTGGTCTTGCATAATTCGATGATGTCGTGGATGGCGCCTTGCTTATAGTTGAAGCGTGCGGCGCGTTCCTCCGTGGCAATTCCCAGTCGGATGGCGTGCGGCGTGAGTCGCGTGTCGGCATTGTCCTGTCGGAGCAAGATGCGGTATTCAGCGCGGGAGGTAAACATACGGTAAGGTTCGTCAACGCCTTTCGTGACGAGGTCATCGATGAGCACGCCGATATAGGCTTCGTCGCGGTGCAGCACGAAGGGTTCGTTGCCGGCGCATTTCAGTGCGGCGTTGATGCCAGCGATGATGCCCTGCCCGGCAGCTTCTTCATATCCCGTGGTTCCGTTCACCTGTCCGGCGAAGAAAAGGCCGTCGAGTTTCTTCGATTCCAACGAATGGCGCAGTTGCGTAGGTTGGAAGAAATCATATTCGATGGCGTAGCCTGGGCGGTAGACCTTCACATCGCGGAAGCAAGGAATCTTTTTCAGCGCTTCCAATTGGATGTTGAGCGGCAGGCTCGATGAAAAGCCGTTAAGGTAAAGTTCGTTGGTGTCGATGCCTTCGGGTTCGAGGAAGAGTGGATGCTGGTTGCGCTCGGCAAAGGTGACAATCTTTGTTTCGATGCTCGGGCAGTATCGCGGTCCGATACTTTGTATTTGGCCGTTGTAGAGCGGTGAATCCGGCAATCCGCGTCGCAACACCTCGTGCACCTCAGCATTCGTGTTGCAAGTCCAGCACGGCAGTTGGGGCAGGGGGCGTAATTCGCTGATATAAGAAAAGCGGTGATAATCGTTCTCTCCCGGTTGCGTCTCCATATCTTCGTAGTGTACCGAGCGTGCATCGATTCTCACGGGCGTTCCAGTCTTCATGCGTTCGTGCGTAATGCCGAATTGTTCGAGCGATTGCGTCAGAAACGTCGAGGCTGGTTCGGCGCATCGTCCGCCCTTCACTTGTTTGCGCCCCACGTGCATCAGTCCGTTGAGGAAAGTTCCCGCCGTGACAACCACAGCGCGTGCGTGGATGGTGACGCCCCACAAGGTGCGCACGCCGCATACTATGCCGTTTTCGGCCAGCACTTCGCAGGCTTCGTCTTGCCAGATGTCAAGATTGTCTGTGTGGTCGAGGTGGTGTCGCCAGGTGGTGATGAATTTCGCGCGGTCGCACTGGGCACGCGGGCTCCACATGGCCGGTCCCTTTGAGCGGTTGAGCATGCGGAACTGGATGGCGGTGGCATCGGTGACGATGCCCGTCATGCCGCCCAAGGCGTCGGTCTCGCGCACAATCTGTCCTTTGGCGATACCGCCGATGGCTGGGTTGCAGCTCATCTGTGCCACCTTGTTCATGTCCATCGTCACCAGGCATACTTTCGCGCCGATGCGGGCCGCAGCGTGGGCCGCTTCGCATCCAGCGTGTCCTGCACCGATGACGACGACATCATAAAAGAACTCTGTATCCATTGATAATATTTTGTTTCTGTATATTGCTCATGCAAAAATACGCTTTTTTTCTGAGGTGAAAAGTCCGTTCCTCATAATTGCTGATTCCATCGGGAAACTTACGTCGGCATCAATTTATATCTGCCGCCCGGCAGGAATTTCACCACCCCCGACATTTCCAGTTCGAAGAGCGCATTGGCAATTTCGCTGACCGTGTTGTTCAGGTGAACGGAAATTTGGTTGACGCTGCAGTCCTCCTTATCTTTGAGCACACACACGATGTTTTCCTGCAGCGGTGTCAAATCCGGGAAGAGTTCCCGTTGCACCGGTGCGTTCGTCTCTGTCGCCGTTTGCCAGTTGAGTGCTTCCGCCAGATTTTGTGCCGAAGTAATCAGCATCGCCTTGTTCGTTCGTATCAGTTTGTTGCATCCCTCCGAAAATTGGTCGAACGCCCTTCCTGGAAAAGCAAACACATCGCGGTTGTAGCCCACGGCCAGATTCGCCGTGACGAGCGCTCCGCCGTGTTCGGCACTTTCCACCACCACCGTCGCCTCGCTCAGTCCCGCCACGATGCGGTTACGTCGGATGAAGTTTCCCTTGTCGGGAATCGTCATCGTTGGGTACTCCGTGAGCAGTCCGCCGTGGTTAAGCATCTGCGCCGCCGTCGCGCGGTGCAAAGCCGGGTAAATGCGATCCAAACCGTGGGCCAAAATGCCGACCGTTGGCAAGCCCGCTTCCAAGCAAGCGCGGTGTGCGTGGATATCAACGCCGTAAGCCAAACCGCTAACCACCAAACATTCAGGCGATAAAGCCTCCAAGTCGCGTAAAAATGTTTGACAAATCGTGCGGCCGTATTCAGTGATTCTGCGTGTTCCGACGATGGAAATCACGTGTCGGGCGTTGAGATTAGCGTTTCCTCGGTAGTAAAACACCAGCGGAGCGTCGTCACACTCATTCAGTCTTGCAGGGTAGTCCTCGTCGTGTCGCAGGAAAACCTTGATTCTGTTTTTCTCACAAAATTCCAGTTCCTTCTCTGCCCAATTCAGCACCTCCGTCCAGTCGGCGAGCGCCTCGCCAACTTTTCCCTGCACCTCCTTTCGGTTTTCAAACACCCCCTGTGCCGTTCCGTAGTGGTCATAGAGTTTCAGCGCCGCGTTTTGGCTCACGCCGCGCAGCCGCGTGAGGGCCAGGGCATATTTCAGTTCCTCCTCCCTCATGGTTCGTCAGTCCTTGAAATATTTGGCGAAAACCGTGTTCAGTTCTTCGCAGTCAGAGAGGCGTCCGTTGATCAGGCACACCGCCTCCACCGTCGAGCGCAACACAGGTTTGTTGTCCGGCAGTCGGAAGATGTCCTGAACGAAAACATATTTGATGCCCTCCTTGCGCAGCGCCAGACGGGAGGCAAACGAGTCTCCGCTGCGCAATGGCGTTTTGAAAGCGAGGTTCATGCGGGCCACCACCGCGTCGATGCCGCGCTCATGCAGTTCGGCAAAGCTGACCCCTTCCGAGCGCAGAAATTCGTGGCGTGTGTGTTCCGTATAATGTTGATAGTTGGCATTGTTGACAATGCCTTGCAGGTCGCATTCATAGTCGCGCACCTTCATTTCGAGTTCAAAATCGTAAGTCATATATATTATTAGTTGTTCGAATTATGGTATTCCACATTTCATCGTTGCCTCAGATATTCCGCTCCGAAGCGGCAGCGCAGGCAGTCCTTCGTGTCGCAGTAATTCTTCTTCAGGCAGATCAGCGCCTGACTGTCCGCAGCGTTTTCCGCCTTGATGCCCGCCTTGGCCCATGATCGCGTGATGAAATTCTGCTCCGGTTTCAGGTGCTCCAGCAAATCCAGAGCCGCCTCGCAGCGGTCCTCGTCAAAGTGGTGTCGTCCGTAGGCAAAGAGTAGCGGCGCCACCGTGTTGATGAGCAACAGCGTGACACTCTCCTCGCGTAGAAACTTCGCGTGTGCCGTACTCTCGCCGCCGAAAGTATAGTGTCCTTCCCAGTAAGGCGTCACCTTCGCGTTGAGCAGTCCCCTCAGTTCCCCCTCCGTCTTCGCGTTGATGAGCCGTGAGAAATCCATTCGCCGGCTGTGATAAAGTTCCACCATCTGTGCCAGCCTGATATGCGGGAAATTCTGTGGCCGCAGACGCAGGAAACGCCAGAGCTTAGGGTTCATCGGAGTCAAGGAAAACTTATGTTTCAGGAAGCGGTATTCCTTTTGCAGTTTCAAGAAATACGCGTCGCGCCGTTCCTCCTTCACCATCTCATCGTTGAGCAGCCCCGCCTGTCCGAAGAAGAGCGCCTCCACTTGGAAAACATCGTCGCGGTGCTTTCCCGCCGCGCTGAGCGGCATGTTGAGCGCCCACGTCTCAAACGCCTCCGAGTTCACCCCGAAGCCAAAGTTACGTGCCATCGTGATAAAACACGTGCGCTCCCAGTCGCCCTCCGTCCGTGCCAGCAAAGCGTCGATGCGTGAGCATTTCTCGTTCAGCCTTTCCGCCGTCAGAGCGTTGAGCCAGCCGTGAACAGTCAGCGTTGGCAAATTCGGTATCACGCGGTAGCATGGTGGGAAAGCCTCCTCCGCGAGCAGTTCGCGATAATTGTCGGCGATGTTCTGCGGCACGTCAATCTGCAGTTGCGGCAAGGCCCGTCCCGATTTTGTTCGCGCCGTGTCGTCCAGCACCCCGCAAACGTGGAGCACCACGTTGTCGTAATTAGCATCTTCGTCATGCCCGTGTTTATACCAGTCTGAGGCATGCTCATGTATTTCCACGTTCCCCACCCACAGTTGTCCGTCCACCTTTACTTTCGCGTTGAAGAAATCCGGCCCCGCGTTGCTGTTGAGCAGTCCAGGGTCGATGACGTCCACCGTTTCTCCGCGGTCCGTCTTCAGAGTCTTTGCAGGCAGCAGTCGGTGTTGCCAAACGTAATGCAGCAGTTTTTCCATGTGCAAGTAGGTAAGTAGGTGTTCAAAATGGTCGTAATGACGCCTTCGCCATTACTCAGAAACAAATCCCGTTGCCCGTAAGGGTGTTCAAAATCCAGAAAAATTAAGTAGGTGGAGATTGTGCGGAAAAAGCCCTGTCTGCGGCCCTGCACGGGCTGAAAGCCCAACAAGTCCAGAGCCCAGGGCAACGCCCTGGGTACCATGTCCCCATTCCCTACGCCCTGTAAGGGCAAAAGTAAAAGTCAACCATTCGCCCATACTTTTGCCCTTACAGGGCGTAGATGCTTATACGCTGATACCCAGGGCGTTGCCCTGGGCTCTGGACAGGCTGCCCTTTCAGGGCGCTCCTTTTCGCGCTTTGTTCGTTTATCATGTGCGCACGCTTTGCCACTTGTTGTTTGGCTCAAAACCGCGCAGAGATTTTTCTGAATTTTGCCCGTCCCATAATTTTGAAGCGGGCTAAACGCACAAAGGTAGTATTTTTTTCTTGTTCTGCAAGGGTTGCTCCCTCATCTCTTTGTTTCCCTCATATTTTTTGAGTACCTTTGCAGGCAGTTTTAATCATTTGGTGGTCAATTCGTTTTGCGGAATCCTTGTCAGGGTGCGTTCCCAGAATGCCGTCAATCATCACAGGCCACCAAACCTTATTTATTCCAGAATTTGAAAACATTTGAAGAGTTGGGCGTATCGGAGCCAATCCGCCGCGCCATTTCGGAGATAGGCTACGAACAGCCTATGCCAGTGCAAGAAGAAGTCATTCCCTATCTTTTAGGAGTCGGCAACGATGTCATCGCCTTGGCCCAGACGGGAACCGGGAAAACGGCCGCCTACGGTCTGCCCGTTTTGCAGAAAGTCAATCCCGACGACCGTCGCACGCAAGCCGTCATTCTCAGTCCCACGCGTGAGCTGTGTCTGCAGATTGCTGGCGACCTGAAAGAATATTCCCGATACATCGACAACCTCCACGTCCTCGCCGTCTATGGCGGTTCGAGCATCGAAAGCCAGATTCGCTCCCTGCGCAAGGGAGCCCAGGTCATCGTGGCCACTCCTGGCCGCTTAATCGACCTCATGAAGCGCGGTGTGGCAAAGCTCGATGCCGTTGAAAACGTCGTGCTTGACGAAGCCGACGAAATGCTCAACATGGGCTTCACGGAAAGCATCGACGAAATCCTCGCCGGCGTCCCTGCCGAGCGCAACACGTTGCTCTTCTCCGCCACCATGGGCACCGAAATTGAGCGCATTGCCAAAAACTATCTCCACGACTATAAAGAAATCGTTGTAGGCTCACGCAACGAAGGCGCCGAAAACGTCAACCACATCTATTATCTCGTACACGCCAAAGACAAATACCTCGCGCTGAAACGCGTGGTCGACTATTATCCTAAGATCTACGGCATCATCTTCTGCCGCACCCGTATGGAGACACAGGAAGTGGCCGACCTCCTCATCCGCGACGGCTACAACGCCGAAGCCCTCCACGGCGACCTCTCGCAGGCCCAGCGCGACCTCACGATGCAGAAGTTCCGCCAACATCGCACGCAGCTCCTCGTTGCCACCGATGTGGCAGCCCGCGGTCTCGATGTCGACGAACTGACACACGTGATCAACTACGGACTTCCCGACGACGTGGAAAACTATACCCACCGTTCTGGACGTACGGGACGCGCTGGAAAGCGCGGCACGAGCATCTCCATCATCCACCTCCGCGAGCGTGGAAAAGTGCGCATCATCGAGAAAGTCATCGGCAAGAAATTCGAGGTCGGCGTATTGCCCGAGCCCCAGGAAATCTGCACGAAACAGCTCTATCGCGTGATGGACGAACTGGAACGCATCGAGGTCGACGAGACGCAAATCGCCCCCTTCCTCCCAGAAATTTTCCGCAAGCTCGACTGGCTCACGAAGGAAGACCTTGTCAAGCGCATCGTCAGTCGCGAGTTCGGACATTTCCTGCAATATTATGCCAACGCGCCCGAGATCGAGCAGCCGAAGGGCGGCCGCGACGACAAGAAGGGTGGCAAGACCGACCGTCCCCGCCGCGAACGCGGAGCGAGCGGTCCGCGCGAAGCCGAACCGGGCTACAAGCGCCTCTTCATCAACCTCGGCAAGCGCGACAATTTCTATGCCCGCGAAATCATCAACCTCGTCAACCGCTACGTGAAGGGCAAGGTCGACATCGGCCGCATCGACCTGACGGCCAACTGCTCTTTCTTTGAAGTGCCCGAAGAACAGGCCCCTGAGGTGTTGAAGAAGATGGCGAAAGCCAAGGTGGGCGACCGCAAAGTCGTTGTCGACGGTGCAGAACGCGAAGGCTCTGCCGACTCGCGCGACCGTCGTAAACACGCCGACCGCAACGCCGCCGGCCGCCGTGGTGCAGCCCGCAAGGGCGACGAGCGCCGTGGCCGCCGTGCCGACAATGCCGAGAGCGACCAGTCACGCCGCCGTGGCCGCGACGATTGGAAGAAGTTCTTTGAATAAGCTATAGGGGAGGGTGGGGTATCCCATCCTCCTCGTAAGTAGGTGTCTCCAAGGTTGGTTGAGGGGCGCCAGTGCCCCTGAAAGGGGCTCATATTTAGGGTAGGGGCTTGCCCCTACCT
>ERZ825137.4754-NODE-4754-length-13235-cov-5.393930_pt1 | contig 13235 bp, 8 predicted proteins | sample MGYA00519873_ERZ825137 | MGnify/ENA primary metagenome ERZ825137 (study PRJEB31778, sample SAMEA3449190) | human gut metagenome | biome: human gut; feature: human-associated habitat; material: faeces | place: United Kingdom | collected 2010/2012 ...
GCAACGATCCAGCGCATCACCCGCAAGGAAAAGTCCGAGAATCCACCACCACTGTATGATCTGACCACCCTTCAGAGGGACGCTAACCGCTTGCTGGGGTACAGCGCACAGCAGACTTTGGACTATGTACAGAGCCTGTATGAGAAGAAACTTACCACTTATCCCAGAACTGATAGCTGCTATATCACCGATGACGATGAGGAAATGCTGGCAGGACTTACGGATGAACTGGAAGAATTTCTCGGCATTGCCGCAGATACAGCGGATTTCGCTGTTCCCCGGACGCGGCGCACAGTCAACCGGGATAAGGTCACAGACCACCACGCTATCCTGCCGACCCGAAGTATGCTGCAAGCCGATCTGGATGCCCTGCCCACAGGTGAACGAAATGTTCTGAAACTCATCATTGCACGGACGCTGATGGCGGTCAGCAAACCCTATCGTTATCTGGAAACGATGCTCACCACCGAATGCGCTGGCGAGGAATTTACTGCCAAGGGCAAAGAGATTTTGGAAGAAGGCTGGAAAGCTGTGGAGCGTAAAGTGCTGGCGGACATTCTGAGCCGAAAGCAGGAATTTACCACACTACCGGCTATGGAAGAAAGCGAATGTGCCATCCTCAGTGCCGAGTTAAAGGAAGGCCACACCTCACCGCCGAAACATTTCACCGAGGACACCCTGCTGCACTCAATGGAAACGGCCAGTGCGGATAGTATGCCGGAGGGTGTGGAACGTCAGGGCATCGGCACGCCGGCAACCAGAGCCGCAACCATCGAAAAGCTGGTGCAGAAAGGCTTTCTGGAACGCAAGGGCGAGAAAAAGACGAAAGTGCTGCTCCCCACCGAAAAGGGCAAAGTCTTTATCACCGTGATGCCCGAAGAAATCCAGTCAGCCGAGATGACCGCCGACTGGGAAACGAAACTGCTGCGCATTGAGCGTGGCGAGATGGAGCCGGAAGAATTTATGGTCGAAATCAAAGATATGATCTCCTCGCTGGTGAACACCACCGAGGCCGTGAAAGGAGCAAATACGCTTATGAAAAATAAAGTGATTGGTGTCTGCCCGAACTGTGGTACAAATGTAGTCGAGCGTGAAAAGGGCTGGTTCTGCGACAACAAGCCCTGCCGTTTCGTGCTGTGGAAGGATAACGCATTCTTCAAGCGTCTGGGAAAGCGGCTGGATTCCCATGTTGCGGACAAGCTGCTGCGGGATGGTCGAGTGCGCCTGAAGGACTGCAAGAGTGCCAAGGGCAAGACCTATAACGCTACCGTCCTGCTGTCCACCGAAGCTGATGGCCGCAGCAAGTTCAATCTGGAATTTGAGGGTGGCCGCTGATGGAGCAGAAAACGGAAGCCCTCTATCTCATCAATGGGGACAGGTTCCTGCATTTGCGGGAAAATGGCGCAGGTGTCGGCTTTGCCACCTACGACTGCGCCACCGGTGAGCCGCTGGAAAGCGGACAAATCTCCAAGCAGAATCTTCCTCCTGACGGAAGAAACGCGATTTCTGCCGCCCGTAATTGGTATCTGTTTGAACTTTCCAGTGATGACCGCAAGGCAATTCAGGAGGTCAGCTTGCAGCACCTCGATACCATTCCGCAGTCTGGTGTCCGCAGGCGGCGCATCTGGGATGACCCCACAATTCCCAGAGATGATGTTCGCCTTATCAACAGCCACTACGATGACCTCTATCGTGTGCCGAATCATGGCGTAGTGCAGGTTGACCGCTCCGATGGCAGCAGCTACACGGCGCGTGTGGAACATCTGGATGACTACCATTTTGACATGGGAGAGTACGGAAATGTCTATCACATCTGTCAGTTTGGCGAGATGATGGAGCGCAGCGGTTCGACCGCCTATCCTGAAATCCAGACGCAGGACGAGCAAGGCGCATGGGAACTTGGCGGAAAGGGTTATCTTGCCATCCAGAGTTGTGAGGATGGATGGGATTATACCCTCTATCACAGCGATTTTTCCGTGATGGATGGCGGGCAGCTTGATGAACCGGAGCTGACGATTCAGGAGGTGCGCGAAGAAATCCTCGAAGCGCATCACATGGAAAAGGGGCGGCGTGTGCTGAAGGACTATGACCTCATCATGGACAAAGTTGCCGAAGCCGAGGAACTGGGGCTGTCCAATCGTCCTTCTACGTTAGAAAAGCTGGCGGAACTGGCGGGTGCAAAAGAAAAGTGTGATGCCCCGGAATGCAACCCTTTTGGATGTAAGAAAGTGAGGGATGCCCATGAACTTTAACGGCGAGGAATTGATGCTGATGCTGCTCTACAACACCGGCTCACGGCTGGGGTTGATCCAGGAACTGCGGCTTATGCAGTGCTACCTGATGCCGGACGAGACCGCTCTCCGGGAGTTGTCTGAGGGTGTGGTCGAGAAGCTGAAGCTGATGACCGATGAGCAGTTTGCAGAGATCGAATTTCCGATGGACTGATTTTTGCCGCCCGTGGGCGGCATCCATACAAAAAAGTTACAAACCCTAAAAAGTGTGGTCTTGATAGCACAGTTGAATTCATGCTATACTAAAGCTACTTTATCGTTTCAGACTCAAAACAGAAAGCGAGGAAAGCCAATGGACAACGAACGCCGCTCCCCCATCGACCGACTGCTTTTTGCTACCTTCTTGAAGGGCCGTACATCTTCCCGTGACCTGTGGGATGAAAAGGGAGAGATGTCCCCTGAAGATAACCAGAAGATTGTGAACGAGACCAACGAGATCATCAACGATGATTCTACCTACCCGTTTATCAGCTATCTGACCGATCTTCTTGCAAAATCCAAGCCCTCCGATGCCGCTGTCAAAAAGCTGCATGACCTCATCGACCAGATTGCCGCAGCGACCGGGCATGACAGCACCGATATTTTCCGTGTGCTTCTGGCGAAGCTGATTGAAAAGCCCGAAGAACAGCAGACCTTTGAGAATCTGCTGGAAATCGCTGAAAAAGTCGCAGTAAAACACTGACACAATTTCACATGGCGTACATAGCGAGTAACCGTCCGGTTGCTCGCTTTTTCTTTACCCTAAAATCGGAAGGAGGAACGCAATGCCAAACAAAACCGAAGAATATCTTGCCCTTGCACAGCGCACGGCAAACGGCCTGACCCGGTACTGGGAAAGCTGGACGGACTACCTGACCACGGCATCCCGGCTGTACAAATACAGCTTTGCCGACCAGCTGATGATCTACGCCCAGCGTCCTGATGCGACTGCCTGCGCCGATTACGACATCTGGAACAATCGGATGAACCGTTATGTGCGCAGAGGGTCTAAGGGTATCGCCCTGCTCGACCAGTCCAGCAGTGTTCCCCGGCTGCACTATGTCTTTGATGTGTCGGATACCGGGGTGCGGCGTAATTCTCGCGACCCGGAGATGTGGCAGCTCAACGATGACCTGTTCCAGCCGGTATCGGAAATGCTGGCGCAGGAATACAGCATCCACCACGAACGGCTCAGTCAGCAGATTGCAGACATTGCCGGGAAGCTGGCGGAATCCTACTGGGACAACAATAGTTCCGACATCCTCGCCATCGTTGACGGCTCGTTCCTGATGGATTATGATGAAGTCGGACAGGAACTCCAGTTCAAGAGTGCCGCCGCAGTCAGCATCATGTACACCATTTTGGAACGGTGCGGTTTTGAGCCGGAGGGCTATTTTGACCGGGACGATTTTCAGGCAATCTACAATTTTTCGACCCCGGATGCCGTCTATGCGCTGGGTACGGCGGTCAGCGATTGCAGCCGGGATGTGCTGCGGAACATCGAGCGCACCGTCAAAACGACCATTCGCCGCCGCAACGTAGAAAGGAGTCAGCATGAATACGAAGAACAACAGCGTGACCTACTCGACCGTCGGGGATTACCAGCTCCCGAACCTGACCCTCAGCCAGCCGCAGAAGCCGCTGGGCCGGTACGGACGGATGCGCCGGACGTACCTGATGCAGCATCGCCCGGTGCTGTACAACTCGATGCTTTTGAACGGAACACTGCACCCGCATCTGCTGGAAGTGGAGCAGACGGCAGAGAATCAGAAGCAGCAGATGATGACCGAACTGCTGAAGCAGAACCCAGCCCCGGACAAAGCACAGAACCAACTGATGTGGGTGCAGCACATGAACAGCCTGAAAGCACAAGTGGAAGAAGTGATTCTGATGGAACTGATTTACAGCTGAGTTTCTTCAACGCCAGCATCCCCACCGAGGCAGAGCAAATCCAGAACATCGACCGAGCGGAGAGCGAGAAATCGTCCTCCGCTTTTATTTTGTCGCAGTCTGAAATCGAAAACGAGCTGCGCAGGCATGGCTCCGGCTATCAGAACGGCAAGCAGCGAATCACTGAGCTGTATCAGATTCAGCCCGACCGAAAGCTCCGTGGCAAAGCACTTGCAAAGGAGTACGGCATCGGCGGGCATTCCCACGATTATCTGGATGGCAGCAGCGGATTTGTGAACCACGATGGCAAAGGTCTGGAATTTGACCATTACCCGGAACATCAGAAAACCACATTGAGCTGGGCGCAGGTTGAGCGGTATATCGACCTGATGATTCAGTCCGACCGCTATCTGACAGATGCGGAAAAGGAACGGCGTACTGCCAGACAGGAAGCTGAGCGTCAGCTTCCGATGCTGGATGGCACTGTTGCCGCAGAGTACACTGCTCTGAAAGAACAGTATCCCAACACCCTCGTTGGCTTTGAGCTGAACGGTAACTATCTGTTCTATGACAAAGATGCCGTTGCTGTGGAGCGGATTCTGCACACCAATCTTCTGTCACAGGAAAATGCGCTTGGCAAGGTCAAAGTAACCGGCTTTCCGAGTGAGCAGTGGGCAGCAGAATCCAAAAAGCTGTGGGCAGAGGGCAACAATGTCTATCTGGCTGGTTTGAACGAAGATGGCTCCCACCACCAGACAAAATATCTCCGAGAAGCGGATTATCTGCCGATTGGCAGCATCATCAAGCTGGATGGCCGGGATTTCCGGGTGGAACACGTCAATTTCATGTTCAAATCCGTCAGTTTGCAGGACATGGAGCTGACGAAAAACAGACTGCCCATTTTCCGCAATGAGCATCTGCCGCACATCCGGGAACTGTACGAAGAACAGCAGGATGCAGTCATTGATGTTGTTCCCGAAAAAGAGGTCAGCTATCAGGTCGGCGACGAAGTTGTAGTAGACCTGCCCACCAGAACGATTGAGGGCACCATCGGCTATGTTGGTGAAACCGATGTGCGCATCGACACCAGTGCGCACGGTCATTCTTGGGATAACGAGGTCATCAACCGGCAGCAGTTTGAGGAGGGACTGCGGCAGAAGGAGCCGGATGAGCCTGAACTGACCGATGAGGAACTGGATGAACTGCCGATCTCTGCGGTGATTGATGGCGAAGTTCAGACTTTCCCGAATGCCGCAGCCTTGGATGAAGCCCTCCACGCAGAACCTGTGCCTGAACCCGCTGGGAATTTTCACATTACTGATGAGCATCTGGGCGAGGGCGGTGCAAAGCAGAAGTACGCCCGGAACATCGAGGCCATCAAAACGCTGTTCCGTCTGGAAGAAGAACACCGTGGTGCTTCTGCCGAGGAGCAGGAAGTGTTGGCGCAGTATGTCGGCTGGGGCGGTCTGGCAGATGCCTTTGACCCCAACAAAGACAACTGGGCAAAGGAGTACACCGAACTGAAAGGAATGCTTTCGGAGGACGAGTACGCCGCCGCCCGTGGGTCGGTGCTGAATGCACACTATACCAGCCCCACCGTTATCCGTGCCATCTATGATGCAGTAGAAAAAATGGGATTCCGTAGCGGCAATATTCTGGAACCCAGCATGGGTGTCGGCAACTTTTTCGGGATGCTGCCGGACACCATGCAGGACAGCCGCCTGTATGGTGTGGAACTGGACAGCATCACCGGACGCATTGCGCAAAAGCTGTACCCGCAAGCTGACATCACGGTAGCAGGCTTTGAAACCACCGACCGTCGGGATTTCTATGATTTGGCAATCGGCAATGTGCCGTTCGGTCAGTATAAGGTCAATGACAAAGCGTACAACAAGCTGGGATTTTCCATCCACAACTATTTCTTTGCGAAAGCTATCGACCAAGTACGTCCGGGTGGCATCGTGGCTTTTGTCACTTCCCGGTACACGCTGGACAGCCGGGACAGCACTGCCCGCAAGCACATTGCCGAACGTGCTAATTTGCTCGGCGCAATTCGCTTGCCCAACAATGCGTTCAAGGCAAATGCCGGAACGGAAGTCGTTTCCGACATTATCTTTTTGCAAAAACGTGACCGCCCTGCGGATATTGAGCCGCCTTGGGTGCAACTTGGTAAGACAGAAGATGGATTTGCCATCAACCAGTATTTCGTAGACAACCCGGGGATGATTCTGGGCGAACTGACCACCGAAAGCACCCAGTACGGCCATGATCTGACCGTTGCGCCCATTGAGGGTGCAGTGCTGTCTGATCAGCTTGCCGAAGCGGTACAGCATATTGAGGGCTGGTACACGGAAATCGAGGTAGAAACACCAGATATTGCGGACGAAGAAACGGCGGGCAAGGTTCTCCCGGCTGACCCGGACGTAAAGAATTTTTCGTATGCCGTGGTGGACGGTGAGGTGTACTACCGTGAAAATTCGATTATGACGCAAATCGAGTTGTCCGATACTGCCAAAGCCCGTGTCACCGGCATGGTAGAGCTGCGGCAGATCGTAAACCAGCTGATTCAGGAACAGTTGGACGATTACCCGGATTCTGCTGTGCAGGAAACTCAGGCGCGCCTGAACGATGCCTACGATGCGTTTACCAAGAAATATGGTCTGCTAAACGATCGTCGCAATGCGCGGCTGTTTGAGCAGGATTCCTCTTATTATCTGCTCTGCTCTCTGGAAAACCTCGATGAAAACAAGCAACTCAAAAGCAAGGCAGATATGTTCACGAAGCGGACGATTCGCCCAGAACGAGTTATCACCAGCGTGGACACTCCCAGCGAAGCACTGGCGGTATCGATGGGCGAACATGGCAGAGTAGACTTGCCCTATATGGCAGAACTGCTCGGCACTCCCGGCGAGTACGACCGTATCACCACGGAACTTTCCGGCGTGATCTTCAAAGACCCCAGTGCAGACCCCACTGACCCGGAAGCTGGCTGGCAGATGGCAGACGAGTATCTTTCCGGCGATGTCCGCACAAAACTCCGCATCGCACAACTCGCCGCTGAAACGAACCCGAAATTTGCTGTCAATGTTGACGCACTCACTAAAGCACAACCCAAGGAGCTGGAAGCATCCGAAATTGATGTGCGTCTGGGTGCAACGTGGATTGCCCCTGAAATCATCCAGAAATTCATGCAGGAGGTCTTTCAGGTTCCGTACTATCTGCGCCGTGATGTCTGCGTAAGATTCTCTCCGTATACGGCAGAATGGCGTGTGCAGGGTAAATCCGCATTGGGTCATGGCGATATTATGTCTACGGAAACCTACGGAACGTACCGTGCCAATGCCTACAAGATTCTGGAAGATACGCTCAACCTCAAAGATGTCCGCATCTATGACACTATTGAGGATGCAGAGGGCAAGCCAAAACGTGTGCTGAATAAAAACGAGACTACCCTCGCCCAGCAGAAACAGCAAGCAATCAAGGATGCTTTTGCAAATTGGATTTGGCAAGACCCCCAGCGGCGTATCTCTCTGGTGAAGCAGTATAACGAATTATTCAACTCCACTCGTCCCCGCGAATACGATGGCTCGCACATTCATTTTGTGGGCATGAACCCTGAAATCACGCTTCGGGAGCATCAGCGCAACGCCATTGCTCATGTGCTTTATGGCGGTAATACGTTACTTGCACACGAAGTGGGTGCGGGCAAGACTTTTGAAATGGCTGCATCCGCAATGGAAGCAAAACGCCTAGGTTTGTGTCAGAAAAGCCTGTTCGTGGTTCCCAACCATCTGACGGAACAGTGGGCATCGGAGTTCCTGCATCTGTACCCAAACGCAAAACTGCTTGTGGCACGGAAAAAGGACTTTGAAACGGCAAATCGAAAAAAATTCTGTGCCAGAATCGCCACCGGCGATTACGATGCCGTTATCATCGGACACAGCCAGTTCGAGCGCATTCCGCTTTCTTTTGAGCGGCAGGAGCGCATTATTCAGGATCAGATTGCGGAAACGCTCTTGGCTATCAACGAGTTGAAAGCCAATGCCGGAGAGAATTTTACCATCAAGCAGATGGAGCGCACCCGCAAAACGCTGGAAGCCAAGCTGGACAAGCTGCGCGCCGACAGCCGCAAGGACGATGTTATCACCTTTGAGCAGCTGGGCGTTGACCGCCTTTTTGTGGACGAGTCGCATTTTTACAAGAACCTTTTCCTCACGACAAAAATGCGCAATGTCGCAGGATTATCCACCAGTGAAGCACAGAAATCTTCGGATATGTTCGGAAAATGCCGCTATCTGGATGAGATCACCGGTGGGCGCGGCGTAGTGTTTGCGACTGGTACGCCTGTCAGCAATTCCATGACCGAACTGTATACGGTCATGCGCTACTTGCAGTACAGCACCCTCCAGCAGAAGAAGCTGACACACTTTGACTGCTGGGCATCGACCTTTGGCGAAACCACCACCGCCATCGAGCTTGCGCCCGAAGGTACTGGGTATCGCGCCAGAACAAGATTTGCGAAGTTCTTCAACTTGCCCGAATTGATGTCGATGTTCAAAGAAGTAGCAGACATCAAGACTTCCGACCAACTGCATCTGCCTGTGCCGGATGCGAAGTTTGAAACGGTAGTTGTAAAACCGTCCGAGACCCAGAAAGCTATGGTGCAGGAACTGAGCAGACGCGCCGCCGAGATTCACTCCGGCAATGTGGATGCGTCCGTGGATAATATGTTGTGTGTCACCAACGATGGCAGAAAAATCGGTCTGGATGTCCGCCTGATGAACTCCATGCTCCCGGATGACCCGGACAGCAAGTTGAACGTCTGTGTGCGGAACATCCTGAAGATCTGGGAGGAAGGTAAAGACCAGAAGCTGACGCAGCTTTTGTTCTGCGACCTCTCGACACCCAAAAACGATGGCAATTTCAATGTCTACGATGATATTCGCAAGAAGCTGATTGCCGCCGGGGTGCCAGAAAACGAAATTGAGTTCATCCACAACGCCGACACCGAAGCGAAAAAGGCAGCACTGTTCTCGAAAGTGCGCTCCGGCGATGTGCGCGTCCTGCTGGGCAGCACCGCAAAGATGGGTGCAGGAACCAATGTGCAGCAGCGTCTTGTTGCAGTGCATCATCTGGATGTCGGCTGGAAACCCAGCGACATGACCCAGCGCAACGGTCGCATCATCCGGCAGGGAAACCAGAACCCGGAAGTCAAAGTGTTCAACTACGTTACGGAGGGTACGTTCGATTCGTATTTGTTCCAGACCCTTGAGAACAAACAGCGCTTTATCAGCCAGATTATGACCAGCAAATCCCCGGTACGCTCCTGCGACGATGTGGACGAACAGGCATTGTCCTATGCGGAGATCAAGGCTCTGTGCGCCGGAAACCCTCTGATCAAGGAGAAGATGGATTTGGATGTGCAGGTCGCAAAGCTGAAGGTGCTGAAAGCCGACCACCAGAGCCAGAAGTTCCGTTTGGAGGATAAACTGCTGACGAAGTTCCCGGCTGAGATTCAGGAGCAGACTGCAAAAATTGCAGCCCTGAAATCGGATGCCGAGATCGCTTTGGCACATCCGCAAAACAAAGAAAACTTCTGTGGCATGGTCATTAAAGGTATGACCTACGACGAGAAAAAGACCGCTGGCGAACGGCTGATTCTCGCCTGCATGGAACTTCCGAACACCGAGGAACAGTTGGTGGGCAGCTATCGCGGCTTTGAACTTTCGCTGCGGTTTGATACCTTCCACAAGGAGCATCAGGCGTTGCTGAAAGGAAAACTGAAATATCCGGTGTCGCTCAGCTCCGACCCGCACGGCAACATTGTCCGTCTGGACAACGCTCTGAGCAGTTTTGCCGACCGCATAACCGCAGCGGAAAACGAACTGGACACCCTGAAACAGCAGCAGGCGGCGGCACAAGTCGAGGTGGCAAAGCCGTTCCCGCAGGAGGACGAGCTGCGTGTGAAATCCGCAAGGCTTGCGGAGCTGAATATCGCTCTGAATATCGACGATAAGACACCGCTTGAAGCTATGGCAGAGGAAGCTCCGTCGAGGGCTGAGATTGCAAAATCCGCAAGACCGTCCGTTCTGCAGAAGCTCCACGCCTACGAGAAGCAGAGCAAATCAGTAACGGTAGAACCGAAAAAATCTCAAGAGGAGGTACTTTGACCATGGATAATGAAATGATTTCCGTGCTCGTTGTAGAGCCGGAGAAAAAGCCTTATGTAAAAGAAATTTCATCCGGACTTTCTTCGTTGCAGAAAGAGGTAGGCGGCTATATTCAAGCCGTCTACCCTTACGAAGAACCTGTCGCAATCATTTGTGACGAGGAAGCAAAATTGAAAGGAAGTCAACTGAACCGAGCACTTCGTGATGAAGACGGCAAGATTTACGACATTGTTGCCGGTACTTTTCTTATCGTGGGTTTGGGCGAGGAAGATTTCTCCTCGCTCACACCCGAACACACAAAGCAATTCAAGGAAAAGTTCAATACGCCGGAAATGTTTATGCGGCTCAACGGCAAGTTGGCGGTGCTGCCGCTTGAGGATGTGCGAGCGAAAAAGCCTTCCATTCTGCAAAAGCTCAACGATATAAAGAGTGCGGAGAAGCCTCACGCCGCTAAGAAATCACACACAAGGGAGGAACGCTGATGACTAACGAAGAACTGAATACGGCATTGTATGAAAAGCTATTTGCCGAGCAGCAGGACTTCAAAGGGTGGCTGGTAAAACAGCCGCCCGAAGAAATCCTTAAACACGCCTACGAATATGTTATCCGTGAGGATATTGTAATTGAAATGGAATACCACGACTTGACCGACGAAGAAGCAAAAGCGTTGCTTGCAGACAAAAAGCCCTTGCAGTATATCTACAATATTTATGAGGACTTGGAGGGCGGTCATATGGACGAAATCAGAGATTGTATCGAATCCAGAGCCAGGACCTGCATTGCAGAACAGCGTGAGGCACTTCGCAGTCTTCCGGTCTACATCTTTTCAGCGACCTTTGCCCAAGAACACGGTGAGCTTGACGAGTACCGAGCTTCTTTCAGAGCGAATGTGGAGTGCAAAAACGCCATTGAAGAAGCGATTGCCGACCACTACAGCGATAACCGTTTTGACGGTTCTTGTGTGCAGGAGGTTGTTGACCGTTTTGGTGCGGAGCGTGTTTCCTTTGTACTTGCCAACACAATTCAGCACAAGGACTGGGACGGTCGCATCTCCATGGAAAATAAGGACTGGGCAAAAAACGAACCTGTTCCCAACGATTATGATGCGTGGCACGGGAAAAGAACCGTAGAATATTCCTGCGGTCAAGCTCATCCCGGTCTTATCAATCTGTTCGTCAACCGTTTCCGAAAAGAGCAGCAGCTTGAAAAAGAGAAAAAGCCGTCTGTCCTCAAAAAGCTGAACGAGGCAAAAATGGATATGCCGAAAAAGTCTCCCGGCAAGGCAAAGGAGGCTGAGTTGTAATTGGCAAACCGCAACCGTCCCATTCAAGTAAAGTTTCGTGTGACACCGGAGGAGCGAGCCTTGATTGATAAGCGTATGGCACAGGCAGGCACTATCAATATGGCGGCATATCTTCGCAAAATGGCTATCGACGGATATGTAGTCAAGTTGGAGCTGCCCGAACTCCGTGATTTGATTTCCTTGCTCCGCCGTACAAGCAACAATTTCAATCAGATTGCCCGCAGAGTAAATTCTACGAACCGCATTTATGAGGATGATATTCACGAAATGAAATTGATGATTGATAAGACTTGGGAAGCGACCAACAAAGTCCTCGAAAAACTCGCCGCCATCGACTGACTTCGGCATCCTTGCTCATTACTTTATTTTACGGTATGATGTAGTCAGAAGAAAGGAGGGACTTTCGATGAAGGTCATTTTGAAGATACTACTTGCGCCCGTAATTGCAGCCCTCGCCATAATAATTTGGATTTTTGCCTTGATTCTCAGCTTATCCGCTTGGGTATTTGGTATCCTCGGCACGGTCTTTGGTATCCTCGGCTTGATAACGCTGCTGTTCATCAACACTACTAACGGCATCATCATTCTCGTGTTTGCTTTCCTCGTCAGTCCCGTGGGACTTCCGATGCTGGCAGCGTGGACGATTGGACAGATGCAGAGATTCCGCTATTTCGTGCAGGATGCAATTTACGGATAACACAACTTCCGACCAATTTGGTCGAAAGTAAAAATGGACGAGTATGGCTTCGGCTGTACTCGTCCTTTTACATAGAGGGAGGTGAATGACCATAGCTACAACACGCATTATTCCGATGCACATTACCAACGGCAAGACACTTGCACAGTCTATTGCCGACAGAACCGATTACGGCTTAAATCCGGAAAAGACGAATGACGGAGAATTGACCTCTGCCTATGCTTGCGACCCTCGCTCTTTCGCATCAGAGGTATTAGTTTCAAAAAGGCAGTACAAAGCCTTTACCGGAAAAGATGAAAAGAGCGATGTGCTTGTTTACCAGGTTCGCCAATCCTTTAAGCCCGGCGAAGTAACGCCGGAGGAAGCAAATCAAATTGGCTATGACTTCGCCTCTCGCTTTCTCAAAGGAAAACACGCTTTCTTTGTTTGCACCCATACTGATAAAGCCCACATTCACAATCACATCTATTGGAACGCTGTTACGCTTGATTGCAAACGGAAATTCCGAGATTTCCGTAGGTCACATAAAGCCGTGGCAAGGCTGAGTGACCTTATCTGTACGGAACATCGGTTGTCGGTAATTGAAAATCCGAGCCACGGCAGCACCGCCTACAACAAGTGGCACGGCTTTAAGGGAAAGCCATCTAACCGTGAGCTTTTGCGAATTGCCATAGATGAAGCTCTTGAGCAGAAACCACACGATTTCGATGCCTTCCTTTCGCTTCTTGCCGAGCAGGGTTTTAGAGTAAAAACCGGAAAGCATCTTACTTTCACTCATGCCGACTTTAAGCAAAATATCCGTATGTACACTTTGGGCGACGAATACTCCGAGGATGCTATCCGAGCCATCATCAAAGGTCAGAAAATCCATCAGCCGAAGAAACGCAGAACGGTGTGGGAAGATC
>ERZ825137.4759-NODE-4759-length-13227-cov-3.873140_pt1 | contig 13227 bp, 14 predicted proteins | sample MGYA00519873_ERZ825137 | MGnify/ENA primary metagenome ERZ825137 (study PRJEB31778, sample SAMEA3449190) | human gut metagenome | biome: human gut; feature: human-associated habitat; material: faeces | place: United Kingdom | collected 2010/2012 ...
ACATTCCATTCAGGGTACAAAGGGCTGGCAGATTGCAGAGGGATTAGTGACAGAGGACTGTCAATATATTGATAAACCCACTTTCGGATGGACTCACTGGGATGAAGAAAGTCTGGATGGGGATATTGAACTGATTGGACTTTGTACGGACATCTGTGTGGTGTCAAATGCGCTGCTTCTGAAAGCAACATTCCCAGAAGTGAATATTGCGGTAGATGCAGACTGTTGTGCAGGGGTGACACCGGAGACTCACAAGGCGGCACTGGAAACAATGAAAATGTGTCAGATTGATGTGAGAGAAGGTAATTAGAATTGTGATTTATGTGTAAAGAATTGTCCAGCTCAGGCATTACAGGGCACGTTATGGGAAGCAGGACTTGTGTGGGAAATGCTTTGCGGTTTGTGCATATACACAAAAGTATTTGAAGTCGCGGAGGAGTATGTGATGAAGATTGTGGTAGCCATTGATTCTCTCAAAGGTAGTCTTAGTTCGCTTGAGGCCGGGGAGGCAATGAAAGATGGAATTCTAAAAGCAATGGCAGATGCGGAAGTGTGGGTCAGCCCTCTGGCAGATGGAGGCGAGGGTACGGTAGAGGCTTTGACCCTTGGAATGCAGGGACGACTGGAGACAATTTCCGTCACCGGACCTTTAGGTAAACTTGTAGAAGCGTCCTATGGGATTGTAAGGGAAAAACATCTGGCTGTTCTTGAGATGTCTGCAGCAGCAGGGATTACACTTGTGGAGAAAAACGACAGAAATCCACTATATACAACGACATATGGTGTAGGGGAAATGATAAAAGATGCCATTCAAAAAGGCTGCAGAGATTTTATTATTGGGATAGGTGGCAGTGCGACCAATGATGGCGGAAGTGGGATGCTTCAGGCACTGGGATTCGGTTTGTCAGATAAGAATGGCGCACCAATTGCATTTGGTGCGAAGGGACTGAAGGATATTGCCAGAATTACCGATGAAAATGTTCTTCCGGAGCTTCGTGAGTGCTCCTTTCGTATTGCGTGTGATGTAACGAATCCCCTGTGTGGTGAGCAGGGGTGTAGTGCGGTGTACGGACCGCAAAAGGGTGCAACCCAGGAAATGATTACTGAGATGGATGGATGGCTTGCGCATTTTGCAGAAGTGGCGCAGGAAACCTTTGAAAATGCTGATGCAAATCAGCCGGGAACCGGAGCAGCAGGAGGACTTGGTTTTGCTTTTTTATCCTTTTTAAATGCCAGTCTTCAGTCGGGGATTACCATTGTACTGGAAGAAACCAGACTGGAAGAGTATATAAGGCAGGCAGATTTGGTTGTGACCGGAGAAGGAAGATTAGATAGTCAGACTGTGATGGGAAAAGCACCTGCGGGAGTAGCAGCACTTGCGCAGAAGCATGGAAAAAAAGTGATTGCTTTTTCCGGTTGTGTCACGGAAGATGCGGCTGTATGTAATGAACATGGAATTGGAGCGTTTTTCTCTATTTTGAGAACGGTAGTCCCGCTCACTGAAGCCATGAGTGCAGAGGTAGCACGGAGAAATATGACAGCTACAGCAGAGCAGGTTTTCCGATTGATTAAAATGTTTCAGAATTAGAATATTAAATATGAATTTGTTCCATCACTTTTCCGATTGGTTCATGGATGACTAAATCAGCCATAGAATCACGGGAGGTGGAATCCATGTTGATTACAACCAGATATTTTCCGTGGAAGTAATCGATAAAGCTGGCAGCAGGGTAGACCACCAGTGAGGTTCCGCCAATGATGAGCATATCTGCTTCACTGATTGCCTGGATACTTTGTTGAATAACATTGCTATCCAGGCTTTCTTCGTAGAGAACCACATCCGGACGTATCACTCCGCCACAGTCACAGTGAGGGACACCATCAGCGTGTTTTACATCGTATGCACTGTAAGTTTTGTGACATTTCATACAATAATTTCGATGTATGCTTCCGTGGAGTTCCAGAACATTTTTACTGCCGGCAGCCTGATGAAGTCCATCGATGTTCTGGGTTACGATGGCAGACAATTTACCCGCTTTTTCCAGTTCTGCCAGTTTCAGATGAGCAGGGTTTGGTTTTGCATCCAGATACATCATTTTTTCTTTATAAAAATCGTAGAATACTTCCGGGTACCGCATGAAAAATGTATGACTCACAACCTGTTCCGGGGAATATTTATATTGCTGGTGGTAGAGCCCGTCAGCACTGCGGAAATCAGGAATATTGCTTTCGGTAGAAACCCCTGCCCCACCAAAGAAAACAATGTGGTTGCAGGCGTTTACCATTTTATTTAATTTTTCTATTTTTTCGATCATATCATCATCTCCATCATTGTTATAATATATACTTAATTGATAGCACAGATAGCTCTGATAAATCAATAGGAAATCACTTATTTCCGTGGGAAAACTGGAAATATCTGAATAGATATGATACAATCCTAGAGGAGAGCACGGGTTATGAATTTAGAAATGACCGGTATTATTAACAGAAGGGATTATAGAGAGATGAAAAAAATAAATATCATGTATTTGTTTTTGATTTTATTGGGCAACACATTGTATGCACTGAGTGTTGTCATGTTTATTCTGCCAAATGGTTTATTGTCAGGTGGTACAACAGGTATGGGTATTACGCTTGACCATTATTTCAGCATTCCAATCGAATATTTTGTATTTGTATTTAATGGACTCATGTTTGTAGTAGGAGCGTTAATGCTCGGAATGAAGTTTGCACTTACCACACTTGTCAGCAGTTTTTATTATCCGATTATTCTAGGTGTGTTTAAAGGCATTCCCGCACTTTCCCACGTTACAGAGGATAAGATGCTGGCAACGGTATGCGGTGGATTCCTGATTGGTGTAGGAATCGGTATTGTTATTCGTGCAGGGGCTTCAACAGGTGGTATGGATATTCCACCCCTTGTGTTAAATAAGAAGTTCGGGATTCCGGTATCGGCATCCATGTATGTGTTCGATTTTGTAATTCTGATTATGCAGATGTTATTCTCGGATAAAGAAGAATGTATCTACGGAATTTTAATGATTGTCATTTATACCTTTATTTTGGACAAGACATTGCTCTTGGGAACCAAGAAAATGGAAGTTAAGATTGTATCAGACCATTCTGAGGAGATTACCAAGATAATTCTGGAAAAGGTTGACAGAGGTGTGACCTTACTTCATGCAGAAACCGGGTATCTGAAGAAAGAACAGAAAATGGTTATGACGATTGTTTCTAACCGTGAGCTGATGGTGCTGAAACAGATGGTACAGGAAATTGACCCGAGTGCATTTATTATCATTGGTCACGTCAATGAAGTAAAGGGGCGGGGATTCTCATTGGATAGAGAATATAAGAATTAAGGTAATTGGATGCTGGAAAAGGATTTTGTTTCAGAAAATGTTGTTCGGATTTATGAAGAATGTCCAGGAAATGTGATTGCAGAAAAGAATTCTCTGTTTGAGGAGTACAAGAAGGTTGAAGTGATTGGAGGACCATGGCATAGGAGCCCGTCAGAATGGCTGAATGGTGCAAAGACGGCAATTTCCATTTAAAAAAGGAAAAGACCATACCAAATGCAATGCCTGTCTGAAGCGGCTCGGTAAAACCAATGCGCCAAGATATGGATGTGGACTTTGCCAGACGAAAGTACCTTGTGAAAGCAGAATCCCTGAAAGAAGATAATTGAAAAAGATTAAATTATGCAAATAGAGCGATGTGTTAGAAAAATAGAAACACATCGCTCTGATTTTTTATGAATATCATGAATATAATGGTAACATGCATTCAAATTTTATTTACAGCATCCGCCGCAAAGTGTACATGCGGTTGGTGTTCCGGCATTTCCGCCCATAGCAGTTTCCCGGAGTTCAAAAGGAATACTCTTTCCGACATGGTACATGGCTTCTGCCATTTCGTCGAAAGGAATCGGATGAGTAACTCCGGCAAGGGCAAGCTGTGCACAGGTAATGGCATTGGCAGCGCCAATCGCATTACGACTCTGGCATGGTGCTTCTACAAGTCCTGCAATCGGGTCGCAGACCATTCCAAGCAGATTAGAAAGTGCGATGCTTGCAGCGTGGAGTGACATTTCAGGGGTTCCGCCCATTAGCTCGACTACAGCACTGGCAGCCATGGCTGATGCAGCACCAACTTCTGCCTGACATCCGGCTTCGGCACCGGATACAGAAGCATTGCGCATCAAAATATATCCAATGGCAGAGGCGTGTACAATGGCAGAGCAAATGGCTTCATCACTTAGATTCCGGTCTTCCTGAAGTGAAAGAAGTACCCCTGGAAGGACACCGGCTGAACCGGCAGTAGGAGCGGCAACAATCAGACCCATAGTGGCATTGACTTCCAGTACTGCCATACCGTAGGAAATTGCCTTGCTGAGAAAAGTGCCACACAAATTATTATCAGTCTGACTGAATTCATAGGTTTTCTTCGCTTCTCCGCCAATCAGTCCGCCAATGGAACGGGTTGGGGTCTCAAGTGGGGTGTGAGCAGCATTTTTCATAATCGTAAGAATTTCTTTCAAACGTGCGTTAATCTGCTCATTTGTCATATTTCCGCAAGTGATTTCACGCTCTCTCATTACTTCAGAGATAAGAAGATTATGTTCACGACATAAGTCTAGTAATTCTTTTCCATTTCTAAAATCCATTTCCATAACCTCCTACATCTGAATGAGCATAAGTTCATGCACATTTTCATTTTGTCGAATCTTCTCCAGAATATCTTCCGGTATGATTTCATCGGATTCTACTACGGTAAATGCAGTTGCACCTTTGTCCTCGCGGAACAGGCGCATGAAAGCAATGTTTACATTGCAGTCGCTGAGACATTGGGTAATGTGTGCAATGACACCTGGAGTATCCAGCTGTTTGACAATCAGTGTACAATATTCCCCGGTAAATTCTACATCAATATCATTGATGCGGACAATTTTAATCTTACCGCCTCCGATGGATTGACCACGCACCATCATTTCATAGCCATTTATGCCGGTCATGTGAATGTCGGCCGTGTTCGGATGGTCAGGGATTGTTTCTTCATCAATAATATATTCATATTCCACACCAAATTCTTTTGCAAGGTCAAATGCATCACGAATACGGGCATCATCGGTGGCAAAGCCAAGAATACCGCCAAGAAGAGCACGGTCAGTTCCGTGTCCGTGGTAGGTTTTTGCAAAAGAACCATATAAAGTAAAGCTTACCTTACAAATTTGTTCGGGAAACATCTTTCGTGCGACAAGTGCCATGGAAACAGCACCGGCAGTATGCGAACTGGAAGGACCAATCATATTCGGTCCGATAACATCAAAGATACTTAAGAAATTCATAGCCATTTCCTCCGGTTGTTTTATAGGATTACTTTATCACTTTTTTGTAAATTGAACAACCGGTTTTAGGGAGGATTTCGCTATATTTAGACTGAATTTTCATGTATATTGCAATCTTTCTTATACTTATTTAGAATCTTTTTGTAGATTCGGTATGCGATATATATTCCCGGCAGGCAGTCGAAACAGAGCACAATCACACCAAGTGTCATGGATACGAAAAATAAAAGACCTGTTATAACGAATACCAGTGCACATTTTTTATAAAGAGAGGACATTTCCGCATTATAAGCTTTGACATTGCCTACTTTTTGTTTTAAGGTTGTGTCACCACTCCAGAAGGTTACGGGCTCTAGACTGTCTTTTCCGTAAAATCCAAGGACGAAAAGCGGAAAAGCAGATAAAAGACAGCAGCTAAAGGCAATTATTTTTGCAATCATGATGTATCACCTCACATATTATATATACTTTGTAATACAAAGTATATAGTAGCATTTAACTTGTGTCAATATAGGATGAAGAAATATAAGAAAGAAATATATCCAAAATGGGGGTGGTGGATGTATAATGGGAACATCATTATTTATTAATAGGAAGAAAATGCGAGGAGCAGGATAAATGACCTTACAGCAATTAACGTATTTGATAAAGGTTGCCGAGTGTGGAAATATCACGGAGGCAGCAGAACAATTATATATTTCACAGCCAAGCTTAAGCGCGGCAATCAGCAATCTGGAAAAAGAAATGGGTGTGACTGCATTCATCCGGACAAAGAAAGGGGTCGTTGTCACAAGGGACGGAGAAGAATTATTGTCTTTTGCGCGGATGTTGCTTGAGCAGGCAGATATTATGAAAGACCATTTCGGGGTATCGAAAAAGCGTGCACCGAAGTTTTCTGTTTCCTGTCAGCACTATTCTTTTGCGGTAAATGCATTTGTGGATGCGGTCAATGCATTTGACGCAGAGAAGTACAACTTTATTTTACGGGAAACCCAGACCGGAGAGATTATTGATGATGTGGCAAATGGAAAGAGTGAGGTTGGCATTTTATATTTATCGGAGCACAATCAGGAAGTTCTTACGAAATTGATGAAGAAAAATGAACTGGTTTTTGAAGAATTATTTGTTGCTGAGCCTCATGTATTCATTTACAAAAACCATCCATTGGCAGAGCAGGACGTGATTATGGTGGAAGATTTGAAAGCGTATCCTTATCTTGTGTTTGAGCAGGGAGAGCGCAATTCCTTTTATTTTTCGGAGGAGTTCTTAAGTGTACTTGATTTTCCGAAGAATATACAGGTTCGTGACAGGGCAACTCTGTTTAATTTGGTAATCGGGCTGAATGGGTTTACGGTAAGCTCCGGTGTCATTGACCGGAAGTTAAACAGCCCGGATATTATTGCGAAGCCGTTAAAGCTGGATTGTTGTATGCGGATTGGCTGGATTAAGAAGAAAAATACCCTTCTCAGCCGCTATGCGGAATTTTATATTGAAGCACTGAAAAATCATGTATCCATAGTTTGAAACTATGTTTAAATGCAAAAAATGAGTATTTTATTAATTTGACAGATGATGTTAGAATGTCCTCAGATGAAAAACGAGCAAATAAACGGAGGATAATAGAATGTCAGAATTAAAAACACCATTTCGATATGATTATGTAGGAAGCTTTTTAAGACCAGAAGAATTAAAGAAAGCAAGAAGACAGTTTGATGAAGGAAATATCAGTTATGAAGAATTAAAGGTTGTCGAGGATAAGGCAATTGTAGAATTGATAGGAAAGTTAAAATCCCTTGGATATCATGTGATTACAGACGGAGAGTTCCGCCGTGCGACATGGCATCTTGATTTTATGTGGGGATTTGACGGAGTGGGACATACACCGACAAAGACCGGACTTCCATTCCATGGGGAAGCAGCAATGGTGGATGATACCTATTTAGTAGGGAAAGTCGGGATTTCCAAAGAACATCCATTTGTCGAGCATTTCCGGTTTGTTAAACAGTTCGAAGATGAGCAGACTGTTGCGAAACAGACAGTCCCATCACCGGCACAGTTCCTGGCGCAGTTTACAATGCCATTTAACAGATATGCCACAGAACAGTATTATACATCAGACGAAGAACTGGTAAAGGATATTGTAAATGCCTACGGGAAAGTGATTGATGATTTATATGCCGCAGGCTGCCGCAATCTTCAGCTTGATGATTGTACATGGGGCATGATGGCAGACAAGACAGGACATCTGGCGTATGGAACTACCCAGGAGGGACTCTTGGAAATTCAGAAGGCACACAAGGACATTAACAATCTGGTCATTGCAAATGCACCGAAGGATATGGTAATTAATACCCATGTCTGCCGTGGAAATTTCCATTCTACTTACGCAAACAGCGGTGCTTATGATCCGGTTGCGGATGTGTTGTTTGGCGAGGAAAATGTAAATGCATATTATCTGGAATATGACGATGAGCGTTCTGGCGGATTCGAGCCACTTGCGAAAGTTTCCGGTAACAAAAAAGTGATTCTTGGTCTGATTACAACAAAATCTCCAAAATTGGAAGAGAAAGAGAAAGTTATCGCAAGAATCCATGAAGCGGAAAAATATATTCCGCTTGACAGACTTTGCTTAAGCCCACAGTGCGGATTTGCATCCTGCGAAATCGGAAATAAGCTGACTGCGGAAGAACAGTGGGAAAAACTCCGGCTGGTAAAAGAAATCGCAGAAGAAGTCTGGGGATGCTAAATTTATCATTTAAGATGCTGGAAATGTCAGAGAAAGGATTTGACAGAATTCGGAACTTGTGCTATATTATTTCTGCTCAAAACCCGCAAGGGAGTGGATTTTTTAAGAGGAATCTTTTTTCGCCACACAGTAATTGTTTACTGTGTGGCTTTTTTTGTGCATAAGAAAATTTCAGAGGAGAAATAGTGATGAATCAAACATTTATGAAAGAAAAGAAAATACTGCCCCTGGTTCTTTCCATGTCACTTCCCATGGTAATATCTATGGCAGTGAATTCATTATATAATATTGTGGACAGTTATTTTGTGGCAAAAATCAGTGAGGATGCAATGACCGCCCTTTCCCTGGTATATCCGATTCAGAATCTGATGACATCTGTGGGAGTTGGATTTGGAATCGGAATGAACGCAAGAATTGCATTTTGTCTTGGGGCAGGAGATAAGACCAGAGCAGACCAGACCGCAACAACGGGAATGGTGCTGAGTTTTTTACATGGAGTAATCTTAATGGTAATTTGTATGCTTGGAATGCCTTGGTTCTTATCTTTATATACGAAAAATGAAGAAATTATAGCTATGGGACTTACTTATGCAAACAGAGCATTTTTGTTCTCGGTTATTATTATGCTTGGAATTTCATTGGAAAAAATCTTTCAAGCCGTAGGACAGATGAAAGTGTCTATGATTAGCATGATGTGCGGATTTATTGCAAATATTATTTTAGATCCGCTGATGATTTTCGGAATCGGCCCATTTCCGAAAATGGGAATGGCGGGGGCAGCTTATGCAACCGGTATTGGACAGACCATTACCTTGCTTGTTTATGTTGGTTTCTGGATTTTCCAGCCGTTGCCGCTTTCTTTTGAGAAGAAAGCACTTGTATTTGACAAAGAGTTAATAAAGAAATTGTATGCAGTTGGCATTCCTGCTACTTTAAATATGGCATTGCCATCCTTATTGATTTCTTCACTGAATGGTATTTTGGCAGGCTTTTCCGCAACTTATGTACTGGTGCTTGGTGCTTATTATAAGTTACAGACTTTTATTTACCTTTCTGCAAATGGGATTATTCAGGGAATCCGTCCGCTTGTCAGTTATAATTATGGAGCAGGCGAGAAGAAACGAGTACAGCAGATTTTTGCTACAGCGCTGGCATTAACTGCAAGTGTGATGGCATTAGGAATGGTGCTTTCCTTCCTGATCCCGGGGCAGATGATTGGACTTTTTACCGCAAATGCCGAGACAATCAAGATTGGGATTCAGGCACTTCACGTTATCAGTTTTGGATTTATCGTATCAGCGGTGTCCATTACCTGCTGCGGTGCACTGGAAGCACTTTCCAAAGGTGTGGAATCCCTTGCTATTTCTCTTTGCAGATATGTAGTCATTATTATCCCGGCTGCATTTTTATTGAGCCGGATTCACGGGGCGGAAGGTGTGTTCTTCGCATTTCCGGTGGCAGAAGTGATGACGGCGGTGATTGCATTTGCCATTTATAAGAGAAGTAGTAATAATGAATAAAACATTGGAACAATGTCAGAATATATTGGCATTGTTCTTTTTATATTTGGCTGTCATAAAAATAACTTGCGAAAGCCTGTAAGTTGTGATATGATTAATTTGCTTATTTTCAGGAGGTGTAAATAAATGGAAATTTTAAAGACAGTTCTTTTAATTATTTTTGCAATAGATTGTATCGCATTAACAGCAATCATCTTACTTCAGGAAGGAAAGTCAGCAGGACTTGGAACAATTGCCGGTGGAGCTGACAGTTATTGGGGACAGAACAAAGGACGTTCAATGGAAGGCGCGCTTGTAAAATCAACAAAATTTTTAGCAATTCTTTTCATGGTACTGGCCGTAGTCCTGAATTTGAAAGTATTCGCATAGTAAACGATTGAAAATGGGAACACTCTATAGATAATATAGAGTGTTTTTTTTCGTGAAGGGATTAAGCCATGCATTTCAGGATAGAACATACGATGTGCAGTTCTGCAGATGTCGTATGTTCTATCTTGAAATATGGGGCGCAGCCCCACGACCGAGAAGCTTGCTTCGAGGTACATGCGCATGACGAGATGGAAGCAGTAGTGCATAGTGGAAATTGTATGTAAAAGACAGGGGAAAAACGAATGAATGATATATTTGAAAAGAGAAAAAAGGTTATTTATGAATTTATCTGTGATGAATTCTATGTGCCTATGAAGTTAAAGGAGCTTGCTATGTTATTACAGGTTCCTAAGGAAGCAAGGGGAGAACTGAAGGCAGTTCTTGACAGCCTGGAAGAAGAAGGAAAGGTTCATGTTACTCAGAAGGGCAAGTATGTCAAGGGTGAGGCAAGACGTTTGACGGGAATTTTTCAGGCTCATATGAAGGGCTTCGGTTTTGTGACGATTGAAGGAGAATCGGAAGACATTTATATTGCAGAAGAAGATATTGGCGGTGCCATGCAAGGTGATGAGGTAGAAATTACCATTACCCGTGCACCGCAGGGCAAGAGAAAAGAAGGAAAGATTCTGAAGATAGTGAAGCGTGGAACGCAGAGACTGGTCGGCTATTATCAGGCAAGAAAGAATTTTGGATTTGTGATTCCGGATAATGCCCGCTATCTGCAGGATATTTTTGTACCGGCAGAGCGATCCAAGGGAGCTGTGACTGGAAGCAAAGTTGTGGTGGAACTGACCTCTTATGGAAGTGATAAGAAGAAACCAGAGGGAAAAGTGGTAGAAATTTTAGGACATGTAAATGACCCGGGAGTGGATATTTTGTCGATTGTGAAAGGCTATGATCTGCCACTTGAATTCCCGGAAAAGGTTCTGAATCAGGCAGAACGTGTGGCTACACCTGTAAGCGGAGCGGACATGGAAGGCAGAAAAGATGTGCGAAGCTGGCGGACGGTCACGATTGACGGAGAAGATGCAAAGGATCTGGATGATGCCATTACCCTTACCAAGGAGAAAGACCATTACATTCTTGGAGTGCATATTGCGGATGTTACGAATTACGTGCAGGAAAACAGTGCTCTTGACAGAGAAGCATTGAAGCGTGGCACCAGTGTGTATCTGGCAGACCGTGTGATTCCAATGCTGCCGCATGTCCTGTCCAATGGAATGTGCTCATTAAATGCAGGAGAGGACAGACTGGCATTAAGCTGTATTATGACCATAGATTCCAAGGGAAATGTCATTGACCACGAAATCGCAGAAACGGTTGTGTGTGTGGATGAACGTATGAGTTATACCAGTGTGAAGAAAATCCTGGAGGACAAGGACGGGGCGGAATGTGCCCGATATGAAAAGCTTATTCCTATGTTTGAGGACATGGCGGAGCTTTCTGCTATTTTAAGGGAAAAGAGACATAAACGTGGTGCCATTGATTTTGATTTTCCGGAAGCGAAAATGATTCTGGATGAACAGGGGGTCCCGCAGGAAATTAAGGCTTATGAGCGAAATGTGGCAACGAAAATGATAGAAGATTTTATGCTGCTTGCAAATGAAACTGTTGCGGAGGATTATTTTTGGCAGGAGATTCCGTTTGTATATCGTGTACATGAAGCACCGGATGAAGAAAAAATGCGGAAGCTGTTGACATTTATCCAGAATTTTGGCTATTCCATCCATGCACCGAAAGGACAGGAGATTCGCCCAAAAGAAGTGCAGAAGCTACTTGACCGTATCGAGGGAGCCCAGGAAGAAGCTATGATTTCCAGATTGACCCTGCGCTCTATGAAACAGGCACGATATACACCGGAAAATGAAGGGCATTTTGGACTGGCAACCAAGTATTATACCCATTTTACCTCTCCGATCAGACGTTATCCGGATTTACAGATTCACCGGATTATCAAAGAGAATCTTCGTGGCAGGATGAATGAAAACAGACGGATGCATTATGAACAGATTCTTCCGGAAGTGACAACGCAGGCAAGCTCTCTGGAGCGGAGAGCAGATGAAGCAGAGCGTGAGACTGTGAAACTCAAGAAAGTACAGTATATGAAACAGTTCATGGGAGAAGAATTTGAAGGTGTTATTTCTGGAATTACCAAGTGGGGTGTGTATGTAGAACTCCCGAATACGGTAGAGGGGCTTGTTCATGTGGTAAATATGAAGGATGACCATTACGATTATGACGAACAGAGATATATGATGATTGGAGAACACACAAGAAAAACATTTACACTTGGACAAAAAGTGTGGGTTCGCGTCATAGGATGTGATATAATAGCACGGACAATAGATTTTGAACTGGTAAAGGAAAGGAATGCGTCAGATGGAAAAGAAACAGGAAAAGCTGATTGCGAATAATAAAAAAGCTTACCATGATTATTTTATTTTAGATACTTATGAAGCAGGGATTTCTCTGGCGGGGACAGAAGTAAAATCTCTGCGTATGGGAAAGTGCAGTATCAAGGAAGCATTTATACGGATTGAAGATGGAGAAGTATTCATTTATGGTATGAATATCAGCCCATATGAAAAAGGGAATCTTTTCAATAAAGATCCACTGCGGGTACGTAAACTGTTATTGCACCGCTCAGAGATTCAGAAGATTCTGGGTAAGACCAAAGAAAAAGGAATGGCAGTGGTACCACTGAAGGTTTATTTTCACGGCGGCCTTGTGAAGGTGGAAATCGGTCTCGCCAAAGGTAAGAAGCTGTATGATAAGCGGGATGATATTGCAAAGAAAGACCAGAAGCGTGAGGCAGAACGGGAATTTAAGGTAAGGAATTTTAGTTAACATACCTCTTGATAATAGAAATAGTTTCGTATATACTATGTATATACGGAATACAAGGAGTGCAAATATGAAAACACAAATAAAAGAATGGGGAAACGGACAGGGAATCCGGTTATCTAAGGAACTGCTAAAAAGTGCAGGCATGATGCTGAATGATGTGTTGGATATCACTGTATCGAGTGGTATTATTACTTTAACGAAACCATGTCGTCATAAGACTTTAGAAGAAAGGGCAGCAGAATTTGATGGAAAATTGATGCTTGATGGCGAATATGATTGGGGAGACCCTGTTGGAAGAGAGGTCTGGTAGTCGAAGTGTTACACCAAGGCGATATTCTTAAGATAGAAAAGATTAAACATCCTGTACTGATTGTAAGCAAGGATTTTTTTAATAC
>ERZ825137.4761-NODE-4761-length-13223-cov-19.944183_pt1 | contig 13223 bp, 14 predicted proteins | sample MGYA00519873_ERZ825137 | MGnify/ENA primary metagenome ERZ825137 (study PRJEB31778, sample SAMEA3449190) | human gut metagenome | biome: human gut; feature: human-associated habitat; material: faeces | place: United Kingdom | collected 2010/2012 ...
CTCATTCACTTGCAATTTAATATTTAATTTTGTCTAAACTTTGGGGGTCGCTTCAGTCAGAGGGAGCCTATGTTTGTGTTAAATTTTCAATTTGTTATAAGCCGAAAGCTGCAAATTTTTTCGGCGGGAGCAAGCCCCCGCCCTACGCTATCAACTTTTGCGGCTGTCCGAAAATCCGTTCCTGTTTCGCTTGCTTTGTATTCCGAAAACTGATACAATGTAAACATCAAATACATTATGAGGTGCGTTATGTTTTTCAGAAAAAAGAAACCGTATCCCGAACACAGCTATCCTGTTGAGCAGGTCCCCGCAACCGAGCCCAATAAGTATCAGCTGGCGCAGATTGAGCGCAAATTCGGAATGTTCATACATTTCGGAATGAACACCTTTAACAACACCGAGTGGTCGGACGGAAAGCTTCCCGTTGACAGCTACAGACCGAGTGCAATCGACGCCGACCAATGGGTCAGAACCGCATATGAGGCGGGTATGAACTATGTTGTTCTCATAACAAAGCACCACGACGGTTTTTGCCTTTGGGACACCGACACCACCGAATATTCCGTAAATTATTCGCCCGTAAAGACCGATGTCGTCAAGGCTGTTTCCGAGGCGTGCAAAAAGTACGGCGTGAAGCTCGGACTTTACTATTCGCTTTGGGACAGGCACGAAAAATGCTATAAGGACGACGAAAAATATGTTGAATATATGCTGAAGCATTTGTCGGAGCTTACCGACGGCAGATACGGCGAGGTTGTTGAACTTTGGCTTGACGGCGGTTGGGATAAGGCTTGCCGCAGGTGGGGCTTGGACAGGATATACAACCTTGTCAAGACAAATCAGCCGCAGTGCCAGATAGGCGTAAATATCACTATCGGTAAATACAAGGAGAAAAAAGCAAAGCCCGACAAGAATTATCTTCCCGAAAAATACCGCTACGGCGACCCGATAAGTATGTTCCCGTCCGATTTCAGACTCTGGGACCCGAATATGTGCCGTGCGGACGACCCGAAAATTTACACCTTTAACGGTCAGAAATATTATATGCCTTTTGAATATACAATCTGCTCGAGAAGCTCGGGCAACTGGTTCTATTCCGACACCTACGAGGGTAAGCCGCTTATGAATGTTGACAATGTCGTAAAGAATTGCAAAACGCTTTTCGGCGCTCAAAACCTTGCGGTCATAAATCTTCCGCCGAATAAGGACGGCAGGCTTGTAGACGGCGACATTGAAAATCTTATGAGGATTTCCGACAAGCTCGGTATAAGGCGCGAACTCGGGGAATAACTTTTAATAGACACAATTGTGCCGACAGTTAATTCTGCCGGCACTTTTTCGTTATTTTAACCAAATATCGCCCTGTTATTTCTACTGCAAAGAACGCTCGGTTTATTGTATAATTGAAATAAGAAATTTTATAAAAAGGAGCGCGCCATGTCAACGAAAAACTATCTTCCTAAAAAAGAAATGTATTCATTTTGCTTTGCGGCTATGGGTCAGGGTATGATTTACGCCATGATGTCAAGCTACATAAGCGACTATTACTTAAATGTGTTGCAGCTTACGCCTATGTTCGTGCTGTTGCTTATGCTTCTTGCAAGGGTGTGGGACGCCATAAACGACCCGCTTATGGGTATGATTGTTGACAGGCATACCACAAAACGCGGCAAAATGAAACCGTATATAATTTATGCCGCAATACCGATAGGTATATTTACGGTGCTTATGTATTTAAGTCCCAATCTTAACAAGACTGCGCTTATGGTATATTCCGCCGTTGTCTATGTTGCGTGGGGTATGATATATACCATGGCGGATGTTCCTTTTTGGAGCCTGCCCAATGTGTTGACTCCCGATGCGGAGGAGAGGGGAAAGGTTATCTCCCTCGGCAGAACCTTTAACGGCGTCGGTTCGGCTGTTCCCGAGGTGCTGTTCCTTGTAATCGGTCTTACGCTCCCGAAAATCCTCGGCACGGCTGACGGTCTTGATTACAACAAGAAAAAGTATCTTATTATGGCAATCGTCACGGTGGTTATAGGAATTTTGCTGTATGCAAACTCCTATTTCAAGGTTAAGGAAAGGGTTGTCATTCCCGACAGAAAGCCTCAGCCCGGCGAACCGAGCCAGCTTTCAAGAATTTTCAAATGCAAGCCCCTTATGCTTGTTATCGCAATGGGCATACTCTCCTCAGGCAGATATATGGTTCAGGCGGCGGCAGTCCATGTCGCAAGATACGCTTTCTACATAGGACCCGACCTCGGCGGACTTTCGGACGCAGAGCGTGTGGCGGCGATAGAGGCGAGCGTTTCCTCCGTCAAGACGATATTCCAAGTTTGCGCGATAGTCGGTATGTTCGGCGCAATGCTCTTTATGCCCGTGCTTATGAAAAAGTTTGACTATAAAAAGATAGTAATCGTAACCTGTCTGCTCGGCTTTGTCGCAAGCATTTTCACAACGCTTATCGGTTGGTTTACAATGAATCTTTACATCTGTATTCCGTTTGTGCTTATTTCCTGCATACCGCTCGGCGTACTCAATGTTATTTCATACGCGATGATAGGCGACTGCCTTGATTATATGGAGCTTAAAACGGGCTTCAGAGACAACGGCCTCGGTTCTGCTTGTCAGGGCTTTGTAAACAAGCTTGGCAATGCGCTTGCAACCTCGGGTATTGTCCTTATGTATATGTTTATCGGCCTTGAACCCGAAAAGATGTACAGCTCGACCGCAATAGTGGCGGCGACCGACCTTGCGGCGGGACACCGCTTTGCAATGTTCTCGCTTGTCTCCATAGTTCCCGGTATCAGCCTGCTTTTGTGCGCGATACCGATGTTCTTCTACAAAATTTCGGGTGACAACAAAAAACGTATACTCGAAGAGCTTGCCGAAAAGAGAAAAGAAGAAGGCATTGTAATAGAATAACGAAGTATAATAAATGATAATAACCCCTCTTGAACACTCAGCCTTGTTCAAGAGGGGTTTTGCCGTTTTATGAAAAAATTTACGACAGTACGCTGACAGAGTATTGAATATATATATATATATATAATTGAATTACTAAATACAAATTTTGTGGAGGAGAAAGTAAAGTATGGAACTGATAATTGTAGCGGTTATAATTGTGGCTATTATAATTATAATCAAGGTAACAAAAAGCAAAAGGAGGGATAAAGAATATTCTGAATTAAGAGATACCATCCATAATTCAGGGATAATTAAAGAGCTGAAAAGACAATTAGAAATAATTAAAATGGACAAGCAATATGATTGCTTGACACAGCAAACGGATTATTACGATGAATGTGATAGAAGTGTAGTTATATTTGATTCTCAGATTCATTTTAAATTATATAGAGATGATGAATGGCGATTGATAGGAGGACTAGACTTTGTTAATGACCTTGGATACAAGCCTCTGTTAGATAACAATTTAGCCAAAGGGGCAAAGCATATAACCCGTGAAGATATATATACTGCATTTGCATACGAAGTTTATTTGACTGTTCAAGAGCTGTTTAACGATGATGAAATTCATTTTGATTTGCCTAAATACTACAGTGGCTTTGAATATCAAAAGCAACCGGATGGTACTACTAAGCAAATTAAGGTTGGCGATGAGCATGCAAGTATTTTTTATAAAGTTCCCAAAACGATTGGTGCTAAGCAAATATAATAAAATTTCAATATAAAAAGGGGGCGTAAATATGTCGGATTGTTATTATTTGGATTATGAGGGTACGGGTATGTTCTCAGGCGTATATCATTGCAAATTATGCGGCAAGACCTTCAGACCCGACGATTACAGTGCGGACGAACGGCAGGTTAAATACACCTGTAAAAGCGATTATGAGCACTGCGACATTTACAGAAACAGATAAACAATAATGCAGAGCTGTCGCAATTGACCGATTTAATGTCGGTTGATTGCGGCGGCTTTTTGTTTGTCAAAATAAGGCTGAGCAAAGAAAAAAGCAGTCCCGATACGGAACTGCTTAAAGATTATCAATACTTTATTCGTTTATAAAGCCGTACTTTTCGATAATCGATTCGACTTCCTTTGAAACAACTCTGAAAACATCGCTTCCGAGCTTTTCATATGTTGCGTCGTTCTCTTTTCGGCAAATCATTGCAAAAGCCTTACCGACCGCACTCGGAATATCGTCCTTTTTAACCGCAAGGTAATAAAAGCTGTATTCCACACCGTCGGAAAATTCCCTGTAAAACTCGCCTGCGTTTTTCATAACACGGTCATATATCGTATTTGTCGCAGTGCTCTTGAGCAGGGTGTTGGGCAAAAGCCTGTTTATACAGTATTCAGCCGTAAAGAACATCAAAATCTTTATCTGCAAAATAACCTTCGGGGGATAATCGAGCGCCCCGACCTCTTCTTCAAGCGAGCGTTTGAGCTCTTCGCTGTCAAGAAAACGGTCGGAAAGGTATTTACCGAGCTGCTTTGCCTTTTCGGTATTGCCGTTCATACGCTGGGTGTTCATCTCCTCAATGAGGGCGATGCTGTCAAGCGTGTCGCTTTTCGGCTTGGCGTTAAAGATTTTAATATCGTCGTCCATAAAAGACCTCCGTTCGGATTATGCGTTTTCTGAGGCGGCGTTTTCCTCGGCAAGCTTCTGTGCTTTTTTAAGCAATCTCTTCTGCTTTGCCTTGTAGCCCATAAGCTTTGAAAGGGCGTCATCGGGAGTGCCGTAGTCGCCTATGGAAATGGGCTTATCGTTATAAAGGCCATGGAAATCGGTTCCGCCTGTCATAAGCAATTTGTTTTTTGTCGCAAGCTTTTTAAGCTCTTCCTGCTGTTCCTCGGTTGCCGACGGATGCCATACCTCGATGCCGTCAAGACCGCATTCGATAAGCCTCGGCAATGAATCAAGGTTGTCAAACATATACGGGTGAGCGAGAACCGCAACACCGCCTGCGTCGTGCACCGCACCGATAACCTCTTCAATGTCGGGGTACTTCGGCGTAACAAGAATATTGTTCGGCGAGTCCTTTGAGAACAGCTCGTCGTAAAGCTCACCGTAAATTGATGTCGTATAGCCCGACTCCATAAGAGCCTGCATAATATGCTGCTTGTAAATGTTGGTCGAACCCGTAGCGCATTTTACGATAAATTCCGTTGTAACGGGAAACCTCTTTGCAGCGTGAAGCATCATAATGTGAGCGGCCTTTTTTCTCGCAAGCGAATTCCTGTGGCAAAGTCCCTCAAGTCTTGCGGGCATATCGCTGAGATAGCAAAGAATGTGAACCTTTTTACCTGTCTTTGTGTCATTTGCCGACAGCTCGACGCCGGGAATGACCTGAATACCGTACCTCTCGCCGATTATTTTTCCTCTGACCGTGCCTGCAAGGCAGTCGTGGTCAGTAATGGCAATGGTGGTAAGCCCTCTTTTTTTCGCTAAAACAATTAAATCTTCAATACCGAGAGAACCGTCTGAAAGTTTTGTATGACAATGTAAATCTCCGTTCAATTTCTTTCCTCCTCAAATCAAAAAAAGTATCATATATATCACAAAATTGAGTTGTATGTAAATTTTTGTGCATAAACCCGCAATATACTACATATATAATTATACTGTTATTTTTGTCGATTTTCAAGGACTTTATTTCATTTTCGGGAAAATTGTATAAAAATATGACTTCAAAGCCCCTTTAATACCGAATACTCGCGGAAAAGAGCGGACGGCAACGCACAAATACACTTGACAGCGGGTACAGGCGTGATAAAATAAGGCTAAAGGAGAGGTAATTTTATAAGGGGGTAAAAGAAATGGAAAACAAAAAGGCACTGAAAGCTTATTCTGTGCTCTGGGTTGTGATTGCGGCGGTTTACGGTCTGTGGATGTCGATTTTTATGAGCTGGGACCAATATCCGTATTTGTCGGTGCAGGGATATGAAAACCTGCCCAAAGAGGAGTTTATTGCAAAGTTCGACGGTATGCTCCAAACTCCGCTGTTTCCGAATTCGGCTTCGTTTTGGGCTTGGACGGCGGTTTCAACCGTAATTTTGTTGCTCTACTGTGTATTTGTTAAAAAGATACTTTTTGCAAAGGAGCTTACCAAAGGGGTAACCGCTTTTTGCATTGTCAACCTGATTGCGGGCTTCGTTTTCATTACATATTACGGCTTTTTAAGCTATCCCGAGCAGTTCGGAAACATACTTACCGACATAACTGCAAGTATGCTCGGACTTAAATATCCGTGGCGATTCAAGCTTTGGGGCGTGCTCGCCTCGGTTTCCATCTACACAAACACGCTTTATATGTATCGAAAGAACAACTACTTCGGCAAGGCGGGAATAATCATCGCTTCGCTCGGCTGTGCTGCGATTTTCGTAACTATAAATGTGCCGTCTGCGGGACTTGATTTAATACCCACTCCCCGTTGCATAGCGCACTGGTCAACAGCGTTGATTTTCGCTTTCCTCGGTGCGGCGGGAATTATCATTTTCCTTGTTCACAAGTTCAGACAGAAGGACAAAAAATATATGGCGGCTACCGTGATTTTCGCCGCAATACTTGCGCTTATGCTTGTGCTGCTCGTAACCGTCGGCAAGAGCGCCTTTATAGAAAACCTGCCTATGTGGGTGGCTTACATACTTCTGTTTATGATAAACTTCACTCCGTTCTTTGATAAAAAGGAACAGCGTGAAGCGGTTATGCAAAAATAAACCCGATAAATTTTTACGGATTTTAAGCTGTAACACACTTCAAAATATATTTTTGATACAAAAAAGCAAGCCTCACAGATATGCCTCGGCATATCCGTGGGGATTAATGCATTATTGTGCAAGAGGATGTTGCTTTGAAGCAAAATCGCCGTATGAATGCTCAATCATTGGATTGTTCATTTTGTGAAAATTATCCTTTCGAGCTCCGAGGCGGCAAGACCCGAGTGCACGCCCTTTCGTTTGAGCAGACATATGCTTCTTTCGGGAATCGGCGGCGTGATGTTCAGAATTATCAGGTTCGATAAATCCTCGTTTTCAAGGAATTCCTCGGGCACAAAGCCTATTCCGAGGTCTGATTTTATCATCGGCAAAATCTGGTCGGCGGCGTTTGCCTCGATTTCGGGCTCAAACGGTAAGCCCGACGAATTGAAATAATCGGTATAGAACTTATGTGAGCCCGTTCTCTCTCCGAGACCTATAATCGGGTAGTTTGTCAGCTGATGCGCCGTCAGTACAGTTCCCGTTTCAAGTGAAAATTCCGAACTGCATACGGGAACCTCTTTTATATCTCTCAATTTGACCGAGGTTATTTCCGACGGCAAATCAAACGGCTTTGTCACAAGCGCAAAGTCGGCAAGCCCGTTTTTAAGCATTGCGATTGCCTGCGGCGTTGTAAGGTTTGATATTTTAAGCTTTACGCCCGGATAGCTGCCTCTGAATTTTTTCAATGCGGGCAAAAGCGAGCAGTGAAGCGCAATTTCGCTGACCGCAACCGTAACCTTGCCCGATTGCAGGCTTTTATCCTGTTCAATTTCCTCCTCGCCGAGTTTTATGCTCTCGACTGCGGTGGCAATCCTTGCATACAGCTTTTCGCCCTCGGGGGTCAGCGTCACACCGTGCCTGTGGCGGACAAACAGCGTGCACCCGAGCTCCTCTTCGAGTTTTTTTACCGTCCTTGTGATATTCGGCTGGTTGTTGAAAAGCGCATTGGCGGCTGATGTGAAACTGCCGTACTTTGCGACAAAATAGAAAATTCTGTAATAGTCGTAGCTGATATTCATATGCTTTCTCCATATAAAATTGATATACTAAAATTAAATATTGACATTTTACACATATCTTGTATCAAATTATAATATATGCGTTCAAGAAAAGCAACCGTAAAAATTCAAAAGGAAGCGACGAATATGAGTAAGATTATTTGTATCGGCAGACAGTACGGAAGCGGCGGCCGTGAGATAGGCGAAAAGCTTGCCCGCACTCTTCAAATTCCCTGCTATGATAAGCTGCTTATCAAAAAGGCGGCGTTTGAATCGGGTATGAGCGAGGATTTTATTTCAAAAACCGAGGAGTCGCCTATCAACAGTATTCAGTTTTTAAGCGGTAACCCGTATGCCGATATGGCAGGTATAGGAAATGCGTTTTATTCCGAAAGTCAGCTTGCATACGACGCCGAAAAAAGAGTTATAGAGGAAATCGGTAAGAAGGGCGATTGCGTTATAATCGGCCGTTGCGCCTCGGCGATACTTCCCAAGGACGAAGTGCTGTCGGTGTTCATCTATGCCGACCATGAGGACAGGGTACGCCGTGTAATGAGCAGAAACCGACTTGACGAAAGGGCGGCGGCTCACAGGATAAAGCATATGGACAGGATGAGAAAGCAGTTTTTCGATTTCTATTCGGACACTCAGTGGGGTATGCCCGAGAGCTATGATATGATGCTTTCAAGCAGTACGCTCGGCACGGACATATGTGTTAATACAATTATAAAATGCTTAAAGGAAACGGAAGGAAAGGAAAATGAATAAGGATTTGACTGTGGGCAAGCCGCAATCGGTATTGTGGAAGTTTTGCCTGCCGCTGTTCGGAAGTATTATTTTCCAGCAGCTTTACAACATAGCGGACAGCTTTGTCGCAGGTAAGTTCGTCGGCGAAAACGCCCTTGCGGCTGTCGGCAACAGCTACGAAATCACGCTGATATTTATTGCGTTCGCTTTCGGATGCAATATGGGATGTTCGGTTGTGGTTTCAAGATTTTTCGGCGCAAAGGAATATAAAAAGGTTAAGACCTCCGTTTATACCGCCTGCATTTTCAGCGCAGGTCTTTGCGTTTTGCTGATGCTTATCGGCATATTCGGAGCGGGCACACTGCTTCGGCTTATCAGAACACCCGACGAGGTCTTTGCGGACTCAAAGCTCTACCTTGATATTTATGTATGGGGACTTCCGTTCGTATTCTTCTATAATATTGCGACGGGTATTTTCTCTGCGCTCGGCGACTCGAAAACACCGTTTTATTTTCTCGCCGTATCGTCTCTTTCAAACATTGCGGTCGATATATGGTTCGTAAAATCGTTTCATATGGGCGTTGCGGGTGTGGCATGGGCAACCTTTATCTGCCAGGGTATAAGCTGTATCCTTGCGGTAGCGGTCGTCTTCAAGCGCCTCAACAAAATCGACAGGGAAAAGAACTGTCCGATTTTTGATAAGCAGATTTTGAAGCAGATTGTCATAATTGCCGTACCGAGCACATTGCAGCAGAGCTTTATTTCAATCGGCAACATAATAATTCAGGGTATTATCAATGGTTTCGGTGCTCCCGTTATGGCAGGTTATTCGGCGGCAGTCAAGCTCAATAACCTTGTTATAACTTCGTTCACGACCCTCGGAAACGGAATTTCAAACTACACGGCGCAGAATATCGGTGCGGGAAAACTTGTCCGTGTCAAGCAGGGCTTCTCGGCAGGACTTAAAATGGTGTGGCTGTTGAGCTTGCCGCTGTTTCTGCTCTATTTCTTCAAGGGAGAATTCTTCCTCAAACTCTTTATGGACGAACCCACACAGACGGCAATTCAGACGGGTATTACATATCTTAAAATTCTCTCTCCGTTCTATTTCATAGTATCTGCGAAGCTTGTTGCGGACGGTATTTTGAGAGGCGCGGGAATGATGAACAAGTTTATGATTGCCACATTTACCGATTTGATTTTGCGTGTCATTATGGCGGCGGTTTTCTCCAAAACCTCGCTCGGCGCAACGGGAATTTGGTGCGCTTGGCCCGTAGGCTGGTGCGCGGCTACGGTGCTTTCAATAATCTTCTATGTAACCGGTCCCTGGAAAAAGGAAAAGCTCAAAGCATAACAGATAATAAAATTTTACCGACACTTTCAGTTGAGTGTCGGTATTTTTTGTAAAGACTTCTTTTACCAATGTGGATTTTTTGCTCCTTATGTGTTAACATAAATTTGTAGGTTTACCGTCATTAACGAAAGGACGATGTTATGGAATGTATCAAACGCAGAGAAATAATTGCAGAGGGGTTTGAAGAACTGTCAAAAACGCTTACTGCGCTGGGCGACTCTTCACGGCAAATAATATTTATGGTTTTGCTTGAACATACCGATGCTATGAGGGTCGGTAAAATTGCCGAGCTTTCGCATTTTACCCGTCCGTCCGTTTCACATCATTTGAAAGTGTTAAGAGAAGCCGGACTTGTCGATATGTATGAAGACGGAACAAAAAATTACTATTTTATAAAGGCAGATAAGGGAAAATGGGCAAAAATAAAATCAGTTGTTGATTTTGCCTATGAAAGTGTAACAGACGGTAATGTTAATAAAAATGAGGTAAGAAAATGATATTGTATTTTTCAGCAACCGGCAATTCAAAATATGTTTCCGAAAGGATCAGCAAAAAAATCGATGAAAAAATGATCTCCGTCGTTGATTGCATTAAGGAAAATAAGTTTGATTTCAGTGATGAAAGCATCGGGATAATTACGCCTACATACAATTGGACTCTGCCGAGTATAGTAAGAGAATTTATCGAAAAAGCAAATTTTGAATGTGAGTATTTATATTTTATCGCAACATACGGAACAACCTGCGGTGCGACAGGTAAGGTAGCAAACGGACTCATAAAAGGTAAAGAAATAAATGCTTACTATTCGGTTCAAATGCCTGATACTTGGACCCCTACATTTGATTTGTCGACCGATGAAAAAATTGCGAAATTCACTAAAAATACAGAAACACAAATAGATTTTATAATCGATAAAATAAGCAAAAAAGAAAAAGGCAATTTTATGGGATTTACGATTCCGAAATTTGTTGTTGATACTGTTATGGAGCCGATATATAACAATAAGGTTAGAAAGACTTCAAATTTTGTGCTGGAAGATACTTGCATCGGCTGTGGCTTGTGTGCAAAAAAATGTCCCGTAAATGCGATTGAAATGCAAAACGGAAAGCCAAAATGGATAAAAGATAAATGTGTTATGTGCTTAGGCTGCTTACACAGATGTCCTAAATTTGCCATTCAATACCAAAACAGAACAAAAAATCACGGACAGTATATTAACCCAAATATGAAAGGAAAAATATAAACGGTTTTGATCTTCAAGGAAATTTTCAAAAATCGGGAAGCGACAAAAGAACTTCTCGATTTTTTCTGTTTATTAAGAGACATATTTCATATTGACCTCAGTCCGAAATCGGACTATAATATTACTTGGTCCGTTTTCGGACCGGATACATTATCGGGGGAGATTTTTACGAAAAATTATATAGATTTAATTGACCGACAGCAAAAAGCACAGGACTCAATATATCACAAGGTTGCGGTAAAATTCGGACTTTCCGACACCGCACTGTGGATTTTGTATATCCTTTCGGACGGCGGGGAAGAACATACCCAACAGGAGCTTTGCCGTCAGTGCTGTTTCTCAAAGCAGACTGTAAACACGGCAATTTCAAAGCTTGTAAAGGACGGCTTTGTAACCCTTGAAGTATTAAAGACATCAAGGAAGCAGAAAAAAATCATACTTACGGAAAGCGGCAGGGAGCTTGCCGACAGTACCGCAGTCCGTTTAAGACAGGCGGAAATAAAAGCTTACGAAAAGCTCTCCGAGGAGGAGCTTAAAATATACCTTGACATTTCTTCAAGGCTGACACGCTTCCTGCGTGTGGAAACCGAAAAATTATAAGGAGTTAAAGACTTAAATGAAAATACAGCTTTCCGACCACTTTTCATACGGCAGACTTTTGAGATTTACCCTGCCGTCGATAATGATGATGATATTCACATCGATTTACGGTATGGTAGACGGGTTTTTTGTCTCAAACATTGTCGGTAAAACCGCATTTGCATCAACCAATCTCATTATCCCTTATTTGCAGATAATCGGCGGCGTGGGAGCAATGCTCGGCGTCGGCGGAAGTGCGCTTGTCGCAAAGACTCTCGGCGAGGGCGAAATAAAAAAGGCAAGGCGCTATTTCACAATGATGATGTACCTTATGCTCGGTACAAGTGTATTCTTTACGGGCGTTGGCATTGCGGCGCTCAAACCCGTGGCATACCTTTTCGGTGCAACGGAAAATATGATAGGCGACTGTATGACCTACGGCACAATCTGCCTTTTGTTCACAACGGCTCTCCAGGCTCAATATACATTCCAAAGCTATCTCGTTGTTGCGGAAAAACCGAAGTTTGCGCTTACGGTAGTGGTGCTTGCGGGAATTACAAATATGGTGCTCGACTATGTGTTTATGGCGGCGCTTAAAATGGGCGTTGCGGGAGCGGCTCTGGCAACGGGACTGAGCGAATGTGTGGGCGGCATTGTCCCGTTCATATGGTTTCTGAGCAAAAAGAACACCTCGGCACTGAAATTTACGAAAACAAAATTTGAAAAGTCGCCGATGATCAAGGCTTGCATAAACGGTTCGTCGGAGATGATGACAAGCGTATCGGCGTCCGTTACGGGCATACTTTATAATCTTCAGCTTATGAAGCACGCAGGCGAGGACGGCGTTGCGGCTTACGGCGTAGTTATGTATGCGGCATTTGTGTTCATCGGCGTGTATGCGGGTTATTCCTCGGGAAGCTCGCCTATAATGGGCTATCATTACGGCGCACAAAACCATAATGAAATGAAAAATGTGCTTAAAAAGAGCCTGATTATTTTGAGCGTTGCCGCCGTAATATTAACATCGGTAGCAATAATCTTTTCAAGGCAAATAGCCTCGCTTTTTGTCGGCTATGACGAACAGCTGTTAAACCTTACCGCAAGGGCGTTTAAGATATGCTCGATACCATTTTTGTTTATGTGGTTCAATATGTACACATCATCGTTCTTTACAGCCCTCAACGACGGACCTGTGTCGGCGGCTATTTCTTTTATGCGTTCGCTTGTGCTGCCCGTTATCTGCATTATCGTACTGCCGATGATATGGCAGCTTGACGGTGTTTGGTTCTCGCTCGTGGCAAGCGAGACAATCGGAATTATCGTCTCGCTCGGCTTTATGCTCGGCAAACGGAAAAAGTACGGCTATTAAACAATCCGCCACGAATAAGCAGCAAAATTTTATATTGAATAAAACCCACGGACAATCGCCGAAACCGGCAGCTGTCCGTGGGTTTATGTTTATTATATTGTCAAATATATAGAGTAGGGCGGGGGCAAGTGCCCTTACGGGCAAAGTAATAGATAATAGTGAAGAGTGAAGAGGTGCGGGTGCTTCGCACGGCGTCGTCGTTTGCTCCG
>ERZ825137.4762-NODE-4762-length-13222-cov-5.009190_pt1 | contig 13222 bp, 9 predicted proteins | sample MGYA00519873_ERZ825137 | MGnify/ENA primary metagenome ERZ825137 (study PRJEB31778, sample SAMEA3449190) | human gut metagenome | biome: human gut; feature: human-associated habitat; material: faeces | place: United Kingdom | collected 2010/2012 ...
CAAATATTGATGGAGAAATGATCGAGATTACAAAAGAAGTTGCGTATGCGATGAACAATTTTTACAGAAGCAGCAAGGCAAAAAAAGTTGAGATTAAGAACGAACTGGGTGAGGTCGTGGATAAGATGCTGAGAGAAGTACCTTACAGCGGTCAGTCCATTGATGGAGAAGGCTTCATGATTGAGGATTTTCCAGATCTGAACTGTGATGTGGAGCACTGTGTACTGACAAAAATGGAACAGCAGGATATTCACAAAGTGATCAATCAGCTGAACTCAGAGGAACGCATGATTATTTATGGCATTTTCTTTGAAAACAAGACACAGACACAGATGGCGGAGATTATGGGGATTTCCAGACAGATGCTGTCATACAAGCTGAAATCCACTCTTAATAAGATGCGTGAAATGTATATGAATAAATTTTTTTAAAAAATTTTTCAAAATCTTTTGCATCTGCCAAAGTCATTTGACTTTAGTAATTAGAGGAAGTTAAAGGACTTCCTAAAATGAACCATGATAACTGAATATCCAATAATAACTGACGTGACATTTCATACAGTGAGCACGAGGAAGATGCCGCTATAGGATTATAAGACAAAACAAAGATTTTTAGTTCAGTCCGTAATGCTGCGAAAAAGCACTGACCGAAGCCAGCTGGCAGGCTGGTGATGCGATGATATGTATGAGATGCGATACACTTGCAGATCCTGAGAAGTCTGTAACTGGTAAACCTATGAACTGCTGGAGCCTGGAAACGAGAGTTTCCGGGTTGTGGTCCGGAGTATGCATCCGGGCAGGTTATTATTCCCTTCCTGCATATGCGGGAGTAACGATTCGGGGTATCGAGGATAAATAGAATCGAGCGAGCACTGTTTAATAATCAAATTGGCTATAGAGGTTATGCGGCAGAGCTTTCCTTATGGGAAAGAAACTCTGCCGTATTCCTGTGGAGCCAATATAGCGCTATGGATGCTTTACAAATAAAAATAACAGATTGGAGAGAGGACAAATGACAATCCGAAGAGGAGATATCTTATGGGCAGATCTCGGTATGTTCCCGACAACTTCGGTTCAGGGTGGAGTAAGACCGGTGATCGTAGTGAGTAATAATAAAGCCAATACATACAGTTCAGTCATAACGGTAGTTCCGCTGACATCAAGAATTTATAAGAAACGGTATTTGCCAACACATGTATTTATCAGCAAATATGATATGACGGGAATCCGAAAAGGAAGCCTGGCACTGGCTGAACAGGTTATGAGCATTTCTACGAAATGTATTATTGAGAAATGCGGAAGAGTGAACAAGTGGAGCCTGGATCGGGTACTGAAAGCAGTACGGATTCAGATGGGAATGGAAGGAGAAGGGCATGACGGCAGAGGAATATAGAAACTATCTGGAGCAGGATTTCAGTGATGTAGATATCAATGAAATGACTGACCTACGGATGATAAAAGCAGACAGAAATAAATCGCTTCAGGAACGGAGAGATATTTTTCTGAATAAAGTAGGAAATCCATATTTGGTCCGGATCGGCAATATGAAAGTAAAAGTCAGATTTGCCAATAACGGTATATCTATGGAGCAGGCATTTGAGAATATGCTTCTGAGTGTCTGAAAAAGTACTGGCAAGATTGAGGGGACTGTGTTAGAATGTCGGTAAGGACAAATTATGCAGCCCCCTTTTATTACATGGATTTTCTGACGTAATAAAAGGAGGTAAGATATGTATCAGAATATCAATAAAATCTATCATGCCGCCATCTATGTCAGATTATCTAAAGAAGATGGCGATATTTCCAGTTCAGCAAAACTGGAAAGTAACAGCATTTCTAACCAGAAAGCTTTGATTCTGGATTTCCTGAAAGACAAAAAAGATATTGAAGTTGTTTCAGTCCGAGTTGATGATGGCTACTCAGGCTCTAATTTTGAGCGCCCTGCATTCCAGGCAATGCTGGAAGATATCCGGCATGGGATTGTAGACTGCGTAGTGGTAAAAGATTTATCACGATTTGGAAGGGAATATATTGATTCCGGGAAGTATATCGAGAGATTATTCCCGGCTCTTGGTGTGCGTTTTATTGCCATCAATGATAATTATGACAGTCTTAAGGGAAAGAATCAGGCAGACGAAATCATTATCCCATTTAAAAATTTAATCAACGATGCTTATTGTCGTGATATTTCTATTAAGATCAGGAGTAATCTTGAGATTAAGAGGGAAAAAGGGGAATGCGTGACTCCGTTTGTAGCATTTGGATACAGGAAGACAAAGACAGATAAGCATAAATTAGAGATTGACCCATCTGCAGGCAGTGTAGTACAGGATATTTTTAAGATGAAGCTACGGGGAATGAGTCAGGATGCGATCGCTAATCGTTTAAATGAACTGGGTATTCTTTCCCCATTTGAATATAAAATCAGCAGCGGCAGTCATTATGAAACTGGCTTCCGGCAGAAAGAGCAGGCACTTTGGAGTTCTGTTACAGTCCGTAGGATACTGGAAAACGAGGTTTATATCGGAAATCTTGTGCAGGGAAAAAGGACAACACCGAACCATAAAGTGAAGCAGACTTATGTGAAACCGGAAGATGACTGGATCCGGATTGAGAAAAATCATGAGCCACTGGTGAGTGACCGTGATTTTGAAATTGTTCAGAGACTTCTGGGCATGGATACACGTACTTCACCTGACCAAAAGCAGGTATCCAAAACTTCTTTTATCAGTAAAAGAAGCCTGCAAGTTAACAGGAGTGTCCGAAAAAACAATGCGTTCTTTAGCTTATGAGCAAAAAATGATGGTGCGAATAGGAAAAAGAACTTTAATTCACAAAAAAAATTAGAAAAATGGATTGACTATCAAGTGCGGCATTGAGTATTTTATCCTATAGTACCCAAAAAGAGCTTCTTGAAAAGCTCATTAAAATTTGATACTATTAAACGGATGAAGTACCTGTCCATGGGTCAAGAAAAGACAGGTGATCGTCATGGGAAAAGATCTAACAGGCAAAGAATTAGGAAAAGGGTTTACCCAACGAAAAGATGGGCGTTATCAAACACGCATATCACTTGGAGGAGGAAAGAAACCGATATGCCTATATGGTCATACTTTAAAAGAAGTTAAAAAGAAAAGGGAAAATTATTAGAAAAAACAAAATACGGATTAGATATAGACACACACAAAATAACTCTAAATCAGTGGTTTGAAAAATGGATGGAACTCTATATCGTAAATAGGATAAAAAAAACAACAATTCGAAATTATATCGATTCGTATAATCGGTGTATAAAATATATAGGCTATATGAAATTAGCAGATATTCAAATCACGCATGTTCAAAATATGGTTATTGAACTAGCTAACAAAGGCTATAAAAAATCCACTATCCGTTCTACTGTTTCTGTCGTATCCAGCTGTCTTGAAAGAGCTGTAATCGGAAAAATGCTTTTATTCAATCCATGCAGAGGGATTGTTTATCCGGAAATAACGAATAAAAACTTCAAACCGGTCAAAATAGCAGGACAGAATTTGAAACGCATGACAAACGACGAAATCATAAGGTTTTTTGATGTAGCAAGAGATACTCGATATTACGAATTATATATGCTGCTTCTTTTTACAGGAATGCGGATTGGAGAGGCGTGTGCATTGGAATGGAAAGATGTTGACTTTCAAAACAACTATCTCCATGTGTATAAAACAATCAATATTGTCCCTGTTTATTACGATGACAACGGGAACAAACTAGATAGACCTTATTACATCAAGCAAATTACATCTCCAAAAAGAACCGCAAGTATAAGAAAAATCCCTCTATTCAAGGCGGCAGTTGATGCGTTATATAGTTGGCGCGAAAAACAGCTTGCTGACAAAAGAAAGTACAAAAAAAGTGGGGGATTAAAAATTTGTTATTAAATGATTATCCTCAATTGATTTTTACGACACAAGAGGGAAATTGTTTTATGCCGACACAGGCAGAAAAAGAGTGCCGACGGATAACTTCCATAATGAATAATCATGAAAAACAACAGGCACTAACAGAAAATAGGGAATATCATATTTCCAATATTCATCCTCATTTATTCCGCCATACGTTTATTACATTGTGTTATGAATCTCATATGGATCCAGCGTCTATAATGCTTATTTCCGGACATAATGATATTGATATGATGAAACATTATACACATCCGGACTCCGTATTTATTAACAGCGAGTTTAATAAATATACAGGTTATATGCATAATTATTCATTCCGTTCAAATGCAACAATTGATCAGGATTTACAAATTTGGTCAAAAGATGGTCAAATTAGCATACCACAAACGCTGAAACCCTTATAAAATAAGGAGATTTTGATATGAGTAATGAATTAACACCGATGATGAAGCAATATATGCAGACAAAAGAGGAATACAAGGATTGTATCCTTTTTTACCGCTTAGGAGATTTTTATGAAATGTTCTTCGACGATGCTCTCACAGCATCAAAAGAGCTGGAAATTACTCTGACTGGAAAGAATTGCGGACTGGAGGAACGGGCACCGATGTGCGGAATCCCGTACCATGCAGTTGACAGTTATCTGAACCGTCTGGTATCAAAAGGCTATAAGGTAGCAATCTGTGAGCAGGTAGAAGATCCGAAAACAGCAAAAGGAATTGTAAAACGGGAAGTTATCCGTGTAGTAACACCTGGAACCAACCTGGATACTCAGGGACTGGATGAAACAAAGAACAATTACATTATGTGTATTGTGTATACCGGAGAACACTATGGACTTTCCGTGGCGGATGTCACTACCGGAGAATACATGGTAACAGAACTGGAGTCTTCTGCGAAGGTAATGGATGAAATATATAAATTCGTTCCATCAGAGATTATTTGCAATGAATCACTGTATGTGAGCGGAATTCCTTTTGATGATTTGAAAAATAGGCTTGGAATTGTCATCTATTCACTGGATGCATGGTATTTTGATGATACCATTTGTCGGCAGACCCTGCAGGACCATTTTAAAGTACAGTCTTTGGAAGGACTTGGACTTGCAGATTATGATGGTGGTGTGCTGGCTTCTGGGGCATTACTAAAATATCTGGAAGAGACACAGAAAAATTCATTGAGTCATTTAAGTAAGCTGATAAAATATACCACTGGAAATTTCATGATTCTGGACAATTCTACAAGGCGGAATCTGGAACTGGTGGAGACCTTAAGAGAAAAGCAGAAGCGAGGCTCCCTTCTATGGGTGCTTGATAAGACAAAGACCTCCATGGGAGCCAGAATGCTTCGTAAATATGTGGAACAGCCTCTGATTTATAAAGAAATGGTTCAGAAAAGACTGGATGCAGTAGAAGAATTGCTGAATAATGCAATTAACCGGGAAGAAATACGGGAGTATTTGGGACCTATCTACGATTTGGAAAGAATCGGTGGCAAGATTACATATCAGACGGCAAACCCGAGAGATTTGATTGCATTCCAGACATCACTTTCCATGTTGCCGCCTATTAAATGCATTTTAGGGGACATGAAATCGGAACTTCTGAAGGAAGTGTACGAGAAAATGGATACGATGGAAGAACTCTGTAAATTGTTAGAGTGTGCGATTGTAGAGGAACCACCTCTTGCTATGAAAGACGGAGGTATTTTAAAAGAAGGTTATAATGAGGAAGTAGACCGTCTGCGTGAAGCAAAATCGGAGGGGAAAAGCTGGCTTGCAGAACTGGAGACAAAAGAACGGGAAAAAACCGGTATTAAGAATCTGCGGATTCGCTATAATAAAGTTTTTGGATATTATCTGGAAGTGACGAATTCTTTCAAAGAGATGGTCCCGGATTATTATGTGCGGAAACAGACTTTAGCCAATGCTGAACGTTATATTATTCCGGAATTAAAAGAACTAGAGGATACCATTCTTGGAGCTGAGGATAAATTATGTGCACTGGAATATGAACTGTATTCGGAAATCCGGAATAAAATTGCTTCGGAGATTGTTCGTGTGCAGAAAACAGCCAAAGCAGTAGCGGAATTGGATGTACTTGCCTCTCTTGCTGCAGTAGCAGAAAAGAATCATTATGTACGCCCTAAAATGAACGACAAGGGAATTATTGATATTAAGGATGGCAGACATCCGGTTGTTGAGAAAATGATTCCAAATGATTTGTTTATTGCAAATGATACGTATTTAGATGATAAGAAGAACCGGATTTCAATTATTACAGGACCGAATATGGCGGGTAAATCTACTTATATGAGACAGACTGCCTTGATTGTATTAATGGCGCAGATTGGTTCTTTTGTTCCGGCTTCTTCCGCAAATATCGGAATGGTAGATCGTATTTTTACCCGTGTGGGTGCTTCGGATGACTTGGCATCCGGACAGAGCACGTTTATGGTGGAAATGAATGAAGTAGCGAATATTCTCCGCAATGCCACCAGTAAAAGTCTGTTGATTTTAGACGAAATCGGACGTGGAACCAGTACCTTCGACGGCCTCAGTATTGCATGGGCAGTAGTGGAACACATCAGTGACAGTAAACTGCTGGGTGCAAAAACCTTATTTGCCACCCATTACCATGAGCTTACGGAACTGGAAGGAAAGATTGACAATGTGAATAATTACTGTATTGCTGTGAAAGAAAAAGGCGATGACATTGTATTTCTGCGTAAAATCGTAAAAGGTGGTGCAGACAAGAGTTATGGTATTCAGGTAGCCAAGCTTGCAGGGGTTCCGGACTCGGTTATTCAGCGTGCCAAAGAAATTGTAGAAGAACTGGTTGATACGGATATTACAGGAAGAATCAAGGATATTGCAGTTCAGAGACATGAGACGAAGAAAAAGCATACCAAGCCATTAGATGAAGTAGATATGGCACAGATGTCATTGTTCGATACAGTGAAGGATGCTGATGTATTAGAGGAACTGCGAAATCTAGATGTGAGCAATATGACACCAATGGATAGCATGAACAAGTTATATCAGTTACAGAATAAGTTGAAAAACCGTTGGTAACAAGTAACGGAAAGGAAATACAATGCCACATATTGAATTATTGGATCAGATTACAATTGATAAAATTGCAGCAGGAGAAGTGGTAGAACGACCGGCTTCAGTTGTCAAAGAACTGGTGGAAAATGCCATTGACGCAGGAGCCAGTGCGGTTGTTGTTGAAATAGAAGAGGGTGGAATTGCACTGATGAGAATCAGTGATAACGGATGCGGAATCGAACAGTCCGAAGTGCGGAGCGCATTTCTTAGACATTCCACCAGTAAAATACGTTCTGCGGAGGATCTGGCACATGTTTCCTCACTCGGTTTCCGAGGTGAGGCACTTTCCAGTATTTCGGCAGTAGCCCAGGTAGAACTGATAACAAAGACAAGAGAGGAATTGTTTGGAACGAAATATGTCATAGAAGGCGGAAAAGAAAAGAAACTGGAAGAAGTGGGAGCTCCGGATGGAACCAGTTTCTTTGTCCGTCAGCTTTTTTATAATACACCTGCCAGACGTAAATTTTTGAAAACGCCTATGACAGAAGCAGGGCATATCAGCGATTTGTTGACAAGGCTGGCACTTTCACACCCGGAGATTTCTATCGAATTTATCAATAACAGACAGTCAAAGTTACATACTTCGGGAAACGGGCAGATGAAGGATGCAATTTATCATATTTATGGCAGGGAAATTGCGAATAACCTGCTGTCACTGGAATTCGAACGAAATGGAATTAAAATCGAAGGATTTCTTGGAAAGCCAGTTATATCTCGTGGAAACAGAAACTTTGAAAATTATTTTGTAAATGGACGTTATGTCAGAAGTAACATTTTGTCCAAGGCTATTGAAGATGCCTACCATGATTATACAATGCATCACAAATATCCTTTTACAGCATTCCATATCTGGGTAGACCAGGAAAAAATCGATGTGAATGTACATCCGTCTAAGATGGAGCTTCGTTTCAGTAATCAACAGGAGATCTACAATCTGGTGTATGAAGCCGTAAGAGAGGCACTGAAAGAAAAGCCTCTTATTCTGGAAGCAGATGTACCGGAACCGAAACCAGAACAGAATGCATCTGTACAGTTTGCCAGCACCGTAAAAGAGCCTTCCGGCATATATGGAAAGGCAGAACTATCATTTAACAATCAAAATGTATCATGTGAAAAGCAAGTGGCGACAACTGATAAGAGAGAAACATCTTATGGAACAACAGAACCACAGTCAGAGGAAGAAAAACGCCTGAATTATTTTATAGAAAAGATGAGAGAAAGGGTAACATCTTACCATAATCAGAATTCGCAGGCAGAAGTTCTGGATAAGAGAGAGATTTTTGATAAAGCACTACAGCTTGATAAGGTTAAAAAAGCCGCGGAAGAACGAAAAATAAGAGAAAAAACAGAGTGCACTCCACAAAAAACAGAGCATACTCTAGAAAAAGAGCCTTCAATAGAAGAAAAAACAGAGCAGATCACACTATTTGACAAGGAAATCTTAAAAAAAGATGTCCGTCAGGAATATCGAATCGTGGGACAGGTATTTGAAACCTACTGGATTATCGAATTTCATGATAATATGTACATTATTGACCAGCATGCTGCCCATGAGCGTGTTTTGTACGAAAAAACTATTGCAGGAATGAAAAACAGGGAGTATACTTCTCAGTATTTGAGTCCTCCGATTGTACTCAGTCTTTCACTTCAGGAGATTAATGTACTGGAAACTTATAAGGATAAATTTACGGCAATCGGATTTGAAATTGAGCCATTTGGTGGAGATGAGTATGCAGTCCGCGCGGTTCCGGCAAATTTATTCAGCATTGCAAAGAAAGAACTTTTGTTGGATATGATTGACAGCCTTTCGGATGGAATCAGCAGTAATACAGAGCTGAATGTGATAGATGAGAGAATAGCGTCCATGTCCTGCAAGGCTGCGGTAAAAGGAAATAACAAATTATCTTACGCGGAAGTAGACAATCTGATTGGAGAACTTTTGACCTTGGAAAATCCATATCATTGTCCGCACGGCAGACCGACGATTATTTCCATGACAAAGCGGGAATTGGAAAAGAAATTCAAGAGAATTGTATAGGTGATAGATATGAAAAAGAAACCGATCATTATTCTGACCGGTCCAACGGCGGTAGGAAAAACAAAAGCGTCCATTGGGCTTGCGAAATCCATAGGCGGGGAAATTATTTCAGCTGATTCCATGCAGGTGTATCAAAAAATGGATATTGGTTCTGCAAAAATCCATCCGGAAGAGATGGAGGGAATCAGACATTATTTAATTAATGTACTTGATCCGGCAGAAGAATTTAATGTCGTACTGTTTCAGCAGATGGCGAAGCAGGCAATGGATAAAATTTATGCGAATGGGCATATTCCGATTGTGGTCGGAGGAACCGGATTTTATATTCAGGCCCTTCTCTATGATGTTGATTTTACGCAGGAGGAAGATGACAAAGGTATCCGTGCAGAACTGGAAACCATTGCAAAAGAAAAAGGAGCAGAATATTTACATCATATGCTGCAGGAGATTGATGCTAAATCTGCGGAAACTATTCATGCTAATAATGTGAAACGGGTGGTGCGTGCGATTGAATATTACCGGCAGACCGGACAGCCTATTTCCGAGCATAATGAAAAAGAACGTCAGAAAGAATCGCCTTATAACTTTGCCTATTTTGTGCTTCTGGATGAACGTCAGCGATTATATGAACGGATCGAAAAACGGATTGACCTTATGATGGAAGAAGGACTTCTGAATGAAGTAAAGACTTTGTACGAAGAAGGATACACCAGAGACATGGTTTCCATGCAGGGACTTGGCTATAAGGAAATTTTGGATTATCTGGATGGAAAAATGACACTGGATGAAGCAATTTATATTTTAAAGAGAGATACCAGACATTTTGCAAAACGGCAGATTACCTGGTTCAAACGGGAGAAGGATGTCTGTTGGATTGATAAATCTGCATTTCAATACGATGAAGACAAGATTCTGGCTGAAATGTTAAATATTTTAAAAATGAAGGAGATTTTGTAGTATGAATATACAGGAACAGACAAAGGCAATTTATAAGGAAATGGGCATTTCGGAAAAGGTATATGCCTTTGGTACAAGTATACTGGAAGATTTAAAAGAACGTTTTACAGAAATTGATAAGATGGCAGAATATAATCAGTTAAAAGTAGTTCATGCCATGCAAGAGGCAAGAGTGGGAGCGGAATGCTTTAATTATGCGTCAGGATATGGATATAACGATTATGGAAGGGATACGCTGGAACAGGTTTATGCCAATGTATTCCACACAGAGGATGCACTGGTGCGCCCGCAGATTACCTGCGGAACTCATGCACTTGCATTGACACTTTCTGCAAACTTGCGCCCGGGTGACGAGCTGGTTTCCATTGCAGGAAAGCCATATGACACTTTGGAAGAGGTAATTGGAATCCGTCCGTCTACCGGTTCTCTTGCTGAATATGGAGTGACTTACAAACAGGTCGATTTACTTGCAGATGGAAGTTTTGATTTTGAAAATATCCGCAAAACTATTTCGGATAAGACTAAGCTTGTAACAATTCAGCGCTCAAAAGGATATCAGACCAGGCCAAGTTTTTCCGTGGCACAAATCGGGGAAGCGATTGCATTTGTAAAAAGCATCCGTTCTGATATTATCTGTATGGTAGACAATTGCTATGGAGAGTTTGTAGAGGAAAGAGAGCCAAGTGATGTAGGCGCAGATCTTGTAGTAGGTTCTCTGATTAAAAATCCGGGAGGCGGACTCGCACCAATCGGTGGCTACGTGGCAGGGCGCAAGGATTTGATTGCGCGGTGTGCATACCGTCTTACCTCACCTGGACTTGGAAAAGAAGTGGGTGCTTCTCTTGGCGTTATGCAGTCTTTCTATCAGGGACTTTTCCTTGCGCCAACTGTTGTGGCAGGGGCGCTCAAGGGTGCAATTTTTGCGGCAAATATTTTTGAAAAATTAGGCTTTGATGTGGTACCGAATGGAACAGAAAGCCGTCATGATATTATCCAGGCAGTAACCTTTGGAACACCGGAAGGTGTCATTGCGTTCTGCGAGGGTATTCAGGCTGCTGCTCCGGTAGACAGTTATGCAAAACCGGTTCCGGGACCAATGCCGGGGTATGACAGCGAGGTAATTATGGCAGCCGGAGCTTTCGTGCAGGGTTCTTCCATTGAATTGAGTGCGGATGGGCCGATTAAACCGCCATATGCAGTATATTTCCAGGGAGGACTTACCTGGGAGCATGCAAAGCTTGGCATTCTGATGTCTTTACAGAAATTATGTGAAGCCGGAGCAGTGAAAGAATTATAAGGAGTCTCAGATGAAAAGACGAGTAATTGTAGTTGGAGGTGGGGCAGCCGGAATGATGGCTGCCATTACTGCGGCAAAAGAAGGCGCAGAGGTAACAATTTTGGAGCATAATGAACGGATTGGTAAGAAAATCTTATCAACCGGAAATGGCCGTTGTAATTTTACAAACGAATATCAGACACCACTGGACTACCGAAGCGATGAAGAAGTGTTTCCATGGAAAGTCATTTCTCGTTTTCCATATGAAGAAACCATGCTTTTTTTTGAAGAACTTGGCATTATTGGAAAAAAGAAAAATGGAGGACTTTATCCGTTTTCAGAGCAGGCAAGCGCAGTGCTGGATGTACTCCGCATGGAGGTGGAACGATGCAAGGTAACTGTATACACTGGTCTTGATGTGAAAGAAATCCAGGTCACACGAAAAGGATTCCGCGTAGTAGGGATTACAAACGAACTGGGAAAGCAGACCTTTCATGGAGATACACTGATTCTGGCTACAGGGTCAAAAGCAGCACCGAAGCTTGGTAGTGACGGCAGTGGATATACGCTTGCAAAAAGTCTGGGGCATAGTATGATTCCGGTGGTTCCTGCACTGGTTCAGCTTGAATGCAGTGAGAATTTCTATAAGGCACTGGCGGGTGTCCGGGTTCATGGAAAAGTGACGATGCTTGTAGATGACAAGGCTGTCGCGGATGATACAGGAGAAATCCAGCTTACGGATTATGGAATTTCAGGAATTCCGGTTTTTCAGGTAAGCAGGTTTGCTTCGCGAGGACTTTATGAAAAGCGGAAAGTGGAAGCGGAACTCGATTTTATGCCCGATATTTCTGAAGAAGCGTTTGAGACCTATTTGAAAAAACGAATATCAGATAGACCGGACAAGAAAATGGAAATGTTCTTTATTGGAGTTTTTCATAAGAAATTGTCACAGGTATTTTTAAAAAGAGCAGATATCAGGCCGGAAAAAGAAGCAGGAATGCTTACAAAATATGAGCGTCAACGGCTTGTCCAGACCGTGAAAAAGTTCCGGACTACAATAAGAGCGACCAAATCTTTCGAACAGGCACAGATTTGTGCAGGTGGTGTAAGTACCAAGGAACTGTATGCTGAAAATATGGAATCAAGATTGGTAAAAGGATTATTTTTTGCAGGAGAACTGGTAGACGTAGATGGTATTTGCGGCGGCTATAATTTACAGTGGGCTTGGTCCAGTGGATACGTTGCCGGGAAAGGAGCTGCCAATGCTTAGAGTCAGTCAGGTAAAACTTCCGGTTACTCATACAAGGGAGGAACTGGAAAAGAAACTGATAAAAATGCTGCGAATCGAAAAGGGGCAGCTTTTATCATGGAACATCTGGAAACAGTCTCTGGATGCCAGAAGAAAACCGGAGTTGTATTATGTGTATACACTGGATGCGGAGGTCAGAGGCGAAGAATTCGTGTATCAGAAGTTGGAAAAGAAACATCAGAATAAAAATGTGGAATGCTGTCAGAAACCAGAATATCATTTTCCGGATGCAAATCCGGATGGACAAGATTTAATCGAAAAACCTTATGTCATCGGTTGTGGACCGGCAGGAATTTTTTGCGCTTATTTTCTGGCAGAAGCCGGTTATCCGAACGGAGAAGGTCTTCCGACCGTACAGCTTTCTTTCTATTCTGATGACAATGTAAAGAAGATCGCAGAAGCGATCGCAGAGATGTGGGAGAACAATCTGGGTATCCAGGTGGAAGTAACCTCCGCAGACTGGGCAGTCTTCTATGATGCGGTACAGGCCGGCGATTATGATGTGGCAGCAATGGGCTGGAGTGCTGATTATGTCAATCCGATGAGTTTCCTGCCGCTGCTCTACACCGATGATGTATCCAACAATGTCT
>ERZ825137.4764-NODE-4764-length-13217-cov-5.319860_pt1 | contig 13217 bp, 6 predicted proteins | sample MGYA00519873_ERZ825137 | MGnify/ENA primary metagenome ERZ825137 (study PRJEB31778, sample SAMEA3449190) | human gut metagenome | biome: human gut; feature: human-associated habitat; material: faeces | place: United Kingdom | collected 2010/2012 ...
TGACAGCAATGGAGATGGTATTGGAGATATCAGAGGAATCATACAGAAACTTGATTATCTGAAAGAACTTGGCGTAAATGTGCTGTGGATTTCTCCAATGCTTGAGTCTCCACAGGATGACAACGGTTACGATATCTCTGATTATCAGAAGATCTACAAAGACTACGGAACAATGGAAGACTACGAAGAACTGCTTGCCGAGGCACACAAACGTGGCATCAAGATCCTGATGGATCTCGTAGTCAACCACACTTCCGACGAACACAACTGGTTCATCGAAAGCCGCAAGTCCAAAGACAATCCGTACCGTGATTACTATATCTGGAAAGAACCGGTCAACGGAAAAGAACCAAACAACTGGGGCGGTGTATTCGGCGGTTCCGCATGGGAATATGATGCCCAGACCCAAATGTATTACCTGCATCTGTTCTCGAAGAAACAGCCGGATCTCAACTGGGAAAACGAAAAAGTCCGCCAGGAAGTTTATGATATGATGACATTCTGGTGTGAAAAAGGAATCGATGGCTTCCGTATGGATGTTATCAGTATGATTTCCAAAGATCAGGCATTTCCGGACGGAGAAATGAACAATGGTCTCTATGGCGATTTTGGACCATATTGCGTACATGGTCCGAGGGTTCATGAATTTCTTCAGGAAATGAACAGAGAAGTACTTTCCAGATATGATATCATGACAGTTGGTGAAACTTCAGGAGTTACTATCGAAGAGGCACAGAAATATGCGGGAGAAGCCGGAAAAGAACTGAATATGGTATTTCAGTTTGAGCATGTGGATAATGGAAGCGGTGATTACGGAAAGTGGACAACTGAGAAATATGATTTCAAAGAGTTCAAGCGCATCATGATCAAATGGCAGGAAGAACTTCAGGGCAAAGCATGGAACAGCCTGTTTCTTGGAAATCATGATCAGCCGAGAAGTGTCAGCCGATTTGGAAATGACAATCCGGCATACAGAGAGACTTCCGCAAAAATGCTGGCAACCTGTCTTCATATGATGCAGGGAACGCCGTATGTATATCAGGGTGAAGAACTTGGTATGACAAATGTCTACTTCGATAAACTGGAAGACTATCGTGATATTGAGAGTATCAATTTCTTTACAGAACTTACGGAATCAGGACTTATGACTCCGGAATACATGATGAAATGTCTGATGCTGAGAAGTCGTGACAATGCGAGAACACCGATGCAGTGGGATACTTCCGCGCAGGCAGGATTTACAGACGGTGAGCCGTGGATCAAAGTGAACCCGAACTACAAAGAAATCAATGTGGCACAGCAGCTGGAAGATCCGAATTCCGTTTTCCGTTACTATCAGAAACTGATCAGTCTGCGTAAAGAAAAAGACATCATTGTTTATGGTGAATTTGAGCCGCTTTACCGCGACGATGACCAGATTTTTGCCTACACAAGAAAACTGGATCAGGAAAAACTTCTGACAGTCTGCAACTTCACTGACAAGGACGCAGAAGTAGAAGTACCGGAAGAATTTAAAGGTGCAGAATGCCTGATCACAAACCTTGGCAGAACTGCATTTGATGGCAAAATCGTTCTGAAACCATATGAAGCATTTGTATTATATAAATAAGAGGGAACACAGAGATGATCAGAAAATACAGATATGGAACTCCATTTGACACGGAGGCACTGACCGAAAAAATCGAAACAACTGAGGGCGTTTTTCCATATGGAGAGATCAGCCAGGAAGAAGGATTTGCTTTTACCTATATCATGGACGAAGATGATATCGTTTATGGCCTGGGCGAAGCAAACCGTGGAATCAACAAAAGAGGCTACTGCTACATCAGCGACTGTACAGATGATCCGGAGCATACAGAGGACAAGCGTTCTCTGTACGGAGCTCATAACTTCATTATCGTGAGCGGTAAGATGACTTTTGGACTGTTTTTTGACTATCCGTCAAAACTGACATTCGATATCGGCTATACCAGAATGGACACTCTCAAAGTATCCTGCGAAAATGCTGACCTGGATATCTATGTGATCGAAGGCGAAAATGCTTACGATATCGTAAAACAGTTCCGTCATGTGATCGGACGCAGCTACATCCCGCCGAAGTTTGCTTTCGGTTTCGGACAGAGCCGCTGGGGTTACACCACAAAGGAAGATTTCCGCACTGTTGCAAAAGGATATCGCGAGAATCACATCCCGATCGATATGATCTACATGGATATTGATTATATGCAGTCTTTTAAGGATTTCACACTGAGCGAAGAAAACTTCCCGGATTTTCCGGAATTTGTACAGGAAATGAAGGACCAGGATCTTCGTCTGATTCCAATCATCGATGCCGGAGTCAAGGTCGAACCGGGATACGATGTTTACGAGGAAGGCGTCAGAAACAACTATTTCTGCAAGAGAGAGGACGGAAGTGATTTCGTTGCAGCCGTGTGGCCGGGAGATACCCACTTCCCGGATATGCTGAATAAGGATGCCAGAAAGTGGTTCGGAGACAAATATCGTTTCCTTATTGAACAGGGAATTGAAGGCTTCTGGAATGATATGAACGAGCCGGCAATCTTTTATTCCTCTGAAGGACTTAAAGAAGCAAAAGAACTTGCCGGAGAGTTTGCAAAAGACACAGAAGGCAGGGTCCATCCGTGGGATATGCAGGCAAAGATGAAGGGCATTGCAAACAATCCGGAGGATTACAGAAGATTTTACCACAATGTGGATGGCAAAAAAATCCGTCACGACAAAGTGCATAACCTTTTTGGCTACAACATGACAAGAGCAGCAGGGGAAGCCTTTGAGCGTATTGATCCGGAAAAACGTTTCCTGATGTTCTCCAGATCTTCCTACATCGGAATGCACCGTTACGGTGGAATCTGGACCGGTGACAATAAATCCTGGTGGTCACACATCCTTCTTAATCTGAAGATGATGCCATCTCTGAATATGTGTGGCTTCATGTACACAGGTGCCGACCTTGACGGATTTGGCGCAGATACAACCAGAGATCTGGTGCTCCGTTTCCTTGCTTTGGGCGTATTCACCCCGTTAATGCGCAATCATGCGGCAGAAGGAACCAGAGAGCAGGAATGCTACCAGTTCGAAAACATCGAAGATTTCCGCAATGTCATTAATACCAGATACCGTCTTGTACCGTATCTGTACAGCGAGTACATGAAAGCTGCACTGAACGATGACATGTACTTCAAACCGCTCGGCTTCGTTTACCCGGACGACAAGATGGCAATCCGCGTGGAAGACCAGCTTATTCTCGGAAACGAGATCATGATCGCACCGGTCTACGAGCAGAACGCAAGAGGCCGCTACGTTTACCTGCCGGAAGAAATGAAATTCATCAAGTTCCTGCCAGACGGAACCATTTCCGAAGAAATCCTCGCAAAAGGAGTTCACTACGTAGACGTGGCACTCAATGAAGTACCACTCTTCATCCGAAGCGGAAAATGCATCCCAATCGCAGAAGTGGCAGAGTGCGTGAAGGATATTGATACAGAGCACCTTAAGATGCTTGGATACGAAGGCAGCAGCTATACTCTGTATGAAGATGACGGAATCCATAAGGATTATGACAAGGAAGAGAATTACAGGATTCTGACGAAATAAGGTAATACTTAATGTGAATATTTGTAGATGAAAACAGGGCTGACAGTCGGTTAAGGATTGTCGGCTCTGTTTTTTTATGCGAGAATGCAGAACCTCATAATTAAGAAGTAAAAAATACTTGCGTAAAAGAAGAAAATATATTACAATAAAGAACAAATAGTTCTAAAACAATGCATTAAAAGACAGTAAGACTGACAGACTCTGTGTGGAGAGGTATCAGAATTACTGCTTATATTTGAAGAGTATTATATTTAGAAATTTTTTCGTTGGGGAGGGGTTTTTTGAGATTGGTGAAGCCGAGAATATAATCGGCAGAAACGTGATAATACTGACATAATGCGATCAGATGCCGAATAGGTATTTCATTGGCACCGCGTTCATAGCGGGCATACATAGTCTGAGAAGTTCCCAGATATTCTGCAATCTGAGTCTGAGTACGATCCGCATCCTCCCGAAGATCCCGAATACGCTGTATGTAGTTCAAGTAAGTCCTCCTTTGCTTCGGTTTGGATAAACATTACCATAGTAAAGATGTTTATTATTGCAAATAGTAAATATTTGTACTAAAATTAAATCATAATCTGTCGTAAATTGTAGAAAATCTATAAGATGACACAGATGATTGATCAAACGAAGAAGGAGGACCTTAAGTATGAAAAAGAAAATGAAAAAATGGCTTAGCTGCATGATGGCTGCCGCAATGGTAATGTCCACGGTAAACCTGCCAACCAATATCCTTGCCAGTGACTTTGGAGATGGTGTGGAAATTTCGGTAGAGGATGAAAACGAGGATGCACCGGAGGTGGTTGTGGATGGAGAAGAGGATGCCATTGAAGATTCCGCTGTGATTGATGAAGTGCCAGATGATATTTCTTCAGAAAATGATGATGAGCAGTTATTCTCGGATCATGTTGATGAGGATATTGATGCTGTGGTGGATGATGGCGACAGTGCATATGCGGTAGGAACTTCAGAAGCAGAGGCTATTGTAAATGTAGCGAAAGGAGAAGTTGGAGTTTCTGGCAGACCCAATAAATATACCAGATGGTATGGGAAAATAAATGACAGTTATTCTTATGAATGGTGTCATGCATTTGTTTCATGGTGTGCCGATCAGGCAGGAGTAGCAGATAAGGTGCCAAAGACAGCAGCATGTAGAACAGGCGTGACTTGGTTTAAAAACAAAGGGCAGTGGAAAGCAAGAAGTAGCGGATATATTCCATCGGCAGGAGATATTATTTATTTCGATTTTAATTCAGACGGAACTTCGGATCATGTCGGAATCGTTACAGGATCAAGCAATGGTCGTGTGTACACGATAGAAGGAAATGCAAAAGATACTGTTAAAGTAAATGGCGGATATTCAAATGGATATACTACAAATAGTTCGAATATTTTGGGGTATGGAGTGCCGGCGTATTCCTCTACAAATCCTGAACCAACAAACGGAATAAGATCATATGGCTTTGATGCGCCTTCAAATGGAGAAAAAATAACAGGAAGCACTTTTTTGTTCCAGGGCTGGGTAGATGCGAGTAAGGAAATAAACAGTATTACATGTAGTGTAAATGGTGGATCTAAATATATTACAACAAACCTGTATAAGAGAGAAGATGTGCCAAATGCGACAGCGTTTCGTGTGGAGATAAGCTCTGATGTATTAAATTGGGGAAATAATAGGGTGGCGCTATGCGTTAATTTTCAGGATAATACAGGAGTAGTACTTGAAGAAAGAACTATTGTAAAACAGAAACCGAAAGTACTGTTAGGCTATGATTCACCGGTAGAAAATGATCAGATAGGGGAAGAACAATTTCAGTTTTCAGGATGGATCGAAACTACACGGAAGATGGATAGTCTTGTATGCATGATAAATGGAGGTGAACAGGAAATCACAGCCCTTTTCTATAAAAGAGAAGATGTGCCAAATGCGGTAGCATTCAGGGCAGATATTTCAGCATCATATTTGAATTATGGTGATAATGAAGTAGCAGTTTGTGTGAATTGGTCTGATGGAGAAAAAGAAGTTCTGGAAACCCGTAAAGTAATAAAATGTACGTATGATTATATAGAATCCCCGCAGGAAAATCAGGTAATCACGTGTAAAGATACTAAGTTTTTATTACAGGGCTGGAGTGTAAATGATAAGAAAGAGATAGATCATTTTGAATATACTTTAAATAATCAAAGATATGAAACAGTAGCACATACGAGAAGTGATTTGGCGTCTAATGCAAGATATTATAGAGTAGAAATTGGAAATGATTTATTGGCAAGTGGGAATAATGCGATTAACGTAAGTGTTTATTATAGCGATGGAACTTCAAGAAATATAGGGAAAGTTAATGTTGTGGGAAGCCTGGAGCATACCTGGGATAATGGAGAGATTAGTAGAAAAGCAACTTGTACAACAGAAGGGGAAAAGACCTACACTTGTACAACTTGTCAGAAAACCAGAACAGAAAGTATCGCGAAAACAGGACATACCGAAGTAAAAGATGTAGCAATGGCAGCAACCTGTGAGAGCGAAGGAAAGACAGAGGGAAGTCATTGCAGTATTTGCGGTACAGTAATTAAGAAACAGGAGTTAATCCCGGCAACTGGACATACCTGGGACAACGGAAAAGTCACGAAAGAAGCAACCTGTACAGAAGAAGGAGAAAAGACCTACACCTGCACAACCTGCCAGAAAACCAGAACAGAAAGTATCGCAAAAACAGGCCACACCGAAGTAAAAGATGCAGCGGTAGCAGCAACTTGCGAGAGTGAAGGAAAGACAGAGGGAAGCCACTGTGGTATATGCGGCACAGTAATCAAGAAGCAGGAGCCAGTACCAACAATCGGGCATACCTGGGATAATGGAAAGGTCACGAAAGAGGCAACCTGTACAGAAGCGGGAGAAAAGACCTACACCTGTACAACTTGTCAGAAAACCAGAACAGAAAGTACAGCGAAAACAGGACATACAGAAGTCAAGGATGCGGCAGTAGTAGCAACCTGCGAGAGCGAAGGAAAGACAGAAGGAAGCCATTGTAGTGTATGTGGCACGGTAATTAAAGCACAGGAGCCAATTCCAGCAACTGGACATACCTGGGATAATGGAAAAGTTACGAAAGAAGCAACCTGCACAGAGGCGGGAGAAAAGACCTATACCTGCACAACTTGCCAGAAGACTAGAACAGAAAGTATCGCAAAAACAGGCCACACTGAAGTAAAAGATGCAGCAGTAGCAGCAACCTGCGAGAGCGAAGGAAAGACAGAGGGAAGCCATTGTAGCGTATGCAACACCGTAATTAAGAAACAGGAAATCATTCCAGCAGTTGGACATACCTGGGATAACGGAAAGATTACCAAAGAGGCAACTTGTACAGAGACTGGAGAAAAAATCTATACCTGTGCTACCTGCCAGAAAACAAAAACAGAGGCAATCGCCAGCACAGGACATTCTAAGATTACGAAATTTGTAAAGAATGCAACCTGTGAAACAGAAGGCTATACGGGAGATATCTACTGCAAGAACTGTGGTGAGTTGTTGGAAGAAGGTAAAGTTACAGAGAAACTTCCACATACCTGGAAAGAAACTCAGACTGTTCAGGAAGCAACCTGTACAGAAGCCGGAGAAAAAATTTACACCTGCACGACCTGCAACAGAACTAAAACAGAACAGATCCCGGCAACTGGACATAAATGGAGCAGTTGGAAAAAGGTATCCGACGCAACAGCTCTCCAGAAAGAAAAACAGCAGAGAACCTGCAGCGAATGCGGTGCTTCACAGAACAGAGAGTACGGAAACAAACTCAAATCTGTAATGAAAGTAAACTACAGCAGCATTCTCCTGAAAACCAAACAGTCCACCAGCATCCTGACAGTATCCGGCATGGCAAAAGGCGACTACGTTTCGAAAGTACAGTCAGGAAACAACGGAATCGTAAAAGTAACCAAATATACAAAAGACGGAAAGATCCAGCTCACTGCACAGGGAAAAACAGGAAGCACCAAAGTCACCATCCGTCTTGCAGGCGGAGCAGTAAAACAGATCAGTGTAAAAGTCCAGAAAGGAACTGTAAAAACAACATCTGTTAAAGTTTCACCTTCCAAGGTAACACTCAAAAAAGGTGCAAAGAAGACAATATCCGTTACCATATCCCCGGCAACTTCTCAGGAAAAAGTAACCTATACATCTTCAAACAAAAACATCGCAGCAGTATCCACCAAAGGTGTGATCACCGCCAAAAAACAAGGAACCGCAAAGATCACCGTCAAATCCGGCAGCAAAAAACAGATTATCACCGTCACAGTAAAATAACAACTCAAAAAAATTACCACAAAAGCGCAAGCCCACATTATACGGCTTGCGCTTTTGTGCAGAAAATAAAATGCTTGACCGGGAAGAATGTATTTGATAAACTAGAACAAACAGGACTAAAAAATAGGAAGGGTGGTACAGAAAATAATACTTATCTGTACAAAAGCAAAAGACTTTTCGAAAAAAAGGAAAAGTAAAAATACATTCCGATAATACCTTAAAAGGGCAAAATACTGAGACAGGATGAGAATTTGCATAAAAGAGCAATTTGGAAAATCATGTAAAATCAGCATTACGAATGGAGGACGTTATCGAAATGGGAAATACTGGTATAGTTCCGGACAATGAACTGGAACAGCGTTACATAAGATACAAAGATGTAATAAAAGAACTTACGATCATGAACGATATTTTTATGCGGAATGTATTAAAGAAACAGGAATGTGTAGAGTATATTCTGCGTACCATAATGGAAATGAAAAATCTTCAGATTCTGGATCATATTGTCCAGAAAGACTACAAAAATTTACAGGGAAGATCTGCAATCCTTGACTGTGTGGCAAGGGATGATAAAGACAAAAGATATAATGTAGAGATTCAGCAGGAAGCGGAAGGTGCATCACCTAAAAGAGCCAGATACCATAGCGGCTTGTTGGATATAAACACATTAAATCCAGGACAGGATTACGAAGAACTGCCAAACAGCTATGTGATTTTTATTACACGAGATGATGTACTGGGCGAAGGACTGCCAATCTATCATGCAGACCGGGTCATCAGAGAAATTGGGGAAACATTTGGTGATGGTTCACATATCATTTATGTGAATTCTTCCATTCAGGACGAAAACACTGTCCTGGGCCGTCTGATGCATGACCTGCATTGTAAGAACGCAGACGAAATGTACAGCGAAGTCCTGGCAGAACGAGTAACCGAATTAAAAGAAACTGCGGAGGGAAGTGAGAGTATGTGCGAAGCATTAGAGAAACTTGTTCAAGAAGAAGTAGCTCAAAAAGCAAAGGAAACGGCAAAAGCACTTAACAAGGAAGGTATGCCTGTGGAGAAAATCGCTCAGGTTCTCGGAGAAGATGAAGAAGCAGTGAGAAACTGGCTGACTCATGAATAAAAGCATATGAAGACGAGATGTAAAAAACAACATTTTGTCACCATAAAACAACAACTCAAAAGAATCACCGAAAAAGCGCAGACCCACATTATACGGATTGCGCTTTTTACGTCTGACAAATGCAGAAAGTACCAGTTGACCATATTTTCTATTTGTTATAGACTTAAGATAGAAATACAGAAATTGAACATTAGCATAGAAAGAGAGACCGTATAGAGTGAAAGAATATTTTATCAGCGAAATAGATATTGAAAAGTTGTATCACTTGTCGGATATAAAAATAAAATTGGATTCAACGAAACGTCAGCATTTGCTGTTGACTGGAAAGAATGGATCAGGAAAGACATCATTATTGCTGAAAATACAAGAATTCTTGAGAGCAATTAATGAAGGCAATCTTTCCAGTATATTTAAAGATTATCCTGCATTGATAAAAATTACAAAAGAAAAAATGTTATCAGCTTCTAATGAGACTGAAAGATTTAAAAATGAAAAAGAGTATGAACGCTGGTCAGCTGAACTGAAAAAATATGGTGGAGGAGTAAATATTGTATTAAATCAATATGATGGAATTGAGAGGGCATATGAAACTGGAAATTTTATAACAGCATATTTTTCAGCAGAAAGAAAAGCCCAGTTTGCTATACCACGAGGTGTAGAAGAGATTACATTAAATGATTCGTATAGAATAGACGGAGATGCAGGAAATATACTGTTGAAATATATGGTGCATCTGAAAACTCAGCAGGCGTATGCTCGAAATGAAGGAGAAGAAGCTACAGCAAAGAAAATACAGGATTGGTTTGATCGTTTTGAAGCTGCGTTACAGACTTTATTAGACGATAAATCTATTCATCTGGAATATGATTTTAGGAAATACAACTTTAAAATAAAGCAGGCAGGAAGAGAACCTTTTGGCTTTAATGAACTGTCCGATGGCTATTCATCGGTGCTTTATATTGTCTCGGATTTGATTTTACGAATGGACAAGAACTGGCTGATGGGAGAAGAAATCAGCCAATACGACTGTCAGGGAATTGTTCTGATCGATGAATTGGAAACACACCTGCATATTGAACTGCAAAAAAAGATTCTTCCATTTTTGACAGAGTTTTTCCCAAATCTGCAGTTTATAGTTACAACGCATTCGCCGTATATTCTGAATTCTATTTCGAATGCCCGGGCATACGATCTTGAAAAACATATTGAATTGGAAAATCTGTCTGCTTTTTCATCAGATGATCTCGCAGAAGGATACTTTGAGGCGGATGCATATTCCGATGAACTGAAGGAACTGCTTAAACGTTATGAGGAACTTTGCTTCAAACAGAATATTAACGAAGAAGAGCGTGCGGAACGAGCACAGCTTAGAACGAAGTTCAAGAACTTATCACCAGAGCTTTCAAGAGATGCCAGAGAAAAGTTTAAGGATATTGAGCAGAGAAGGAAACAGAATGATCAGAATTGAAAGAAAAAATACTCCCAAAGCACAGTTAGCGATTGCAGATTTACAAAAGGCCTATAAGTCTGGAGGAACGTATAATACAAAAAATATAAATGTAGCACTTAAGGAAATGTTTCATGGGAAGTGTTATATCTGTGAGAATAAGGTGATAACTTCGTATCAGATAGAGCACTTGATTCCTCATCGTGAAAATAAAGAATTAAAATATGATTGGCAGAATTTATTTTGGAGCTGTGCGCATTGCAATAATATAAAATTAGATAAATATGAGCCGATTTTAGATTGCACGAAAGAAAATGTAGAAAGATTAATTGCTTTTCGAAAAAAAGGATACTTCGGAACCGATGAAACGTTAGAATTTGTACCGCTTGTTGAGGACAGTGAAGCAGTGAAAAATACAGTTTCTCTGCTGAAAGACGCATACTATGGTACAACTCCTCAGAAGAAAATAGAAGCAAGAATCATACGGAAAACTTTGCGAAAAGAACTTGCTGAGTTTAAAGAGTACGTCCGAGAATATCAGGAGGCAGAGGACGAAGAAGAGAAGGAAGATGCAGAAATTCTTATAAGGAAAGAACTCAAAGACAGTTCAGCGTTTACTGCATTTAAAAGATGGCTGATCTGGGATAATGAGATATATTCTGAATTAGAAAAGTACATACCTGAAAATTAATGAGATTAAGGCGGGCAGTTATGACAAGAATTGAGAACTGTCAGCCTTGCGTTTTCTGTATAAACGAAAATGGAAAGTTCACAGAATTTTCACAAAATAATTAGCACTCACATCTTTACAGTGCTAACAACATGTGTTATATTACCAGTATAACAAAGATAACCCAAAGGGTACGGAAAGAAATTTCGGTATCCTTTTCCTACGATATAGAGGAGGAAAGCCTATGAATATCAGTAAATTTACACAGAAATCCATACAGGCTGTTCAGGACCTTGAGAAGGTTGCTTATGAGTATGGCAACCAGGAAGTAGAGCAGGAGCATCTTCTGTATGCGCTGCTGACACAGGAAGACAGCCTGATTCTTAAGCTGATCGAGAAGATGGATATCAATAAAGAATATTTTATCAACGTAGTAAAGAAAGCTCTGGATGCGAAGGTTAAGGTATCCGGTGGTGATCTGAGATTTGGCCAGTATCTGAACAAATCTCTTGTAAATGCAGAGAACGAAGCAAAGGCAATGGGAGACGAATATGTTTCCGTTGAGCATCTGTTCCTGTCTCTGCTGACACAGCCAAGCCCGAGCATGAAGAAGATCTTTAATGAATTTGGTATCACCAGAGAAAGATTTCTCCAGGCACTTTCTACCGTGAGAGGCAACCAGAGAGTTGTCAGCGACAACCCGGAAGCAACTTACGATACCCTGAACAAATACGGCGAAGATCTTGTCGAGAAGGCAAGAAACCAGAAACTTGATCCGGTTATCGGACGTGACGCGGAGATCCGTAACATTGTCCGTATCCTTTCCCGTAAGACCAAGAACAACCCAGTACTGATCGGTGAGCCTGGTGTCGGTAAGACAGCAGCGATCGAAGGCCTGGCACAGCGAATCGTCGCAGGTGATGTCCCGGAAGGCCTGAAGGATAAGAAGATTTTTGCCCTGGATATGGGAGCCTTGGTTGCAGGTGCGAAGTACCGTGGTGAATTCGAGGAACGTCTCAAAGCCGTTCTCGAAGAAGTGAAGAAGAGCGAGGGTGAGATCATCCTCTTCATCGATGAGCTTCATCTGATCGTCGGAGCCGGTAAGACAGACGGCGCGATGGACGCAGGAAACATGCTGAAACCTATGCTTGCCAGAGGTGAACTGCACTGTATCGGTGCAACTACACTGGACGAGTACCGTCAGTACATTGAGAAAGATGCTGCACTGGCACGTCGTTTCCAGCCAGTCATGGTAGATGAGCCAACAGTAGAAGATACCATTTCCATCCTTCGTGGACTGAAAGAAAGATACGAAGTCTTCCATGGCGTCAAGATCACAGACAGCGCACTGGTAGCAGCAGCAACCCTTTCACACAGATACATCACAGACAGATTCCTGCCGGACAAAGCCATCGACCTGGTCGATGAAGCCTGTGCCCTGATCAAGACTGAACTGGATTCCATGCCGACTGAACTGGATGAACAGAGACGTAAGATCATGCAGCTTGAGATCGAGGAATCTGCTCTTAAGAAAGAAACTGACAATCTGAGCAAAGAACGTCTTGCAGAGCTGCAGAAAGAACTTGCAGAGATGCGTGACACCTTCAACACTCAGAAAGCACAGTGGGACAATGAGAAACATTCCGTAGAGAAGCTCCAGAAATTACGTGAGCAGATCGAGGATATCAATAAACAGATCCAGAAAGCAAAACAGAACTACGATCTGGAAAAAGCTGCCGAACTGCAGTATGGGGAACTTCCGAAACTCCAGAAACAGCTTGAGATCGAGGAAAAACAGGTCAAAGAAAGCGACCGCAGTCTGGTACACGAAGCTGTCACAGATGATGAAATCGCAAGGATCATCTCCCGCTGGACCGGCATTCCGGTAACGAAACTGACCGAAGGCGAGAGAACCAAACTTCTCGGACTGGAAGACGAACTTCATAAACGTGTGATCGGACAGGATGAAGGTGTCCGTCTTGTTACAGATGCGATCCTTCGTTCCAAAGCAGGAATCAAAGATCCATCCAAACCGATCGGCTCCTTCCTGTTC
>ERZ825137.4771-NODE-4771-length-13207-cov-86.052768_pt1 | contig 13207 bp, 10 predicted proteins | sample MGYA00519873_ERZ825137 | MGnify/ENA primary metagenome ERZ825137 (study PRJEB31778, sample SAMEA3449190) | human gut metagenome | biome: human gut; feature: human-associated habitat; material: faeces | place: United Kingdom | collected 2010/2012 ...
CGGCTTCCGCCAGCAGGAAATGACGCACATCATGGAGAACATCATTTTCAATGAGTTGATGATCCGTGAATGCGCCGTTGACATCGGCATTGTCTACGGTAACGAGAAGAATACCAAAGGAAAGGTCGTGCCGGTCGCGCGGGAAATCGACTTCATTGCAACCTCCGGTGGCAAGAAGACCTATATCCAGTCTGCCTACGCATTGGGAACAGCGGAAAAGGCGATCACCGAGAATAAGCCTTTCGCGCTGACCGGTGATTCCTTCCCGAAGATCATCGTGCGTCATGACATTCGCAAGCGTTGGTATGATGAGGGCGGTATTCTCAATATCAGCGTCATCGACTTCCTGCTGGATGACACGCTTGTCTGAATCCTCTCAAAATAAAACTGCTCACCGTGATTGGCTCATGGTGGGCAGTTTTTCGCAGTACACCACATACCTCTCCCGCCCGCCGCTGGCGTAGGGATGGCAGGTCAGAAGCGTCAGCAGGTCGCGGTTCGGTTGGATTTTGATCTTGTCCACCTCATGGGGCTGGATGATCTGAATGTCGGCCACCGTATACGTCAGCGTCTCCCACAGGTTCGTGAGCTTCACGGTATCGCCTACAGTCAGTCTGTCAATGTGCCTGAAGTAATCCGCGCCGCGCCATCCACGGTGGCCTGCGATAACGCTGTTGGTGTTGTCACCGCCGATGGGCGCGGAGGTGTTGCCCAGCACCGCCGCGCCTGCGGCAAGGTGAGCGTCGGATGCGCCCAGATAGACCGGCATGATAAGCTCCATAGCAGGTATCTCTAAGACGCCTATGATCTCATCTTCGATGCCGTAGGTGGTCAGGTCAGCGGCGGGCTCCTCACAGGCTTCGAGGTCGGTGAGATTACACTGCTTTTCCTTATAAAGCTGCCGGTTGTACTCCTGTAGAGCTGCCATCAGTTCGGGGTACTGCTGCTCCGGCTTCCGTTCTTCAAGGAAGTTTTGTACGGCTTCGTTCGTGTCGGCTTGAAGCCTGTGTCCTGTGAACATCGGCCACAGCATCACGCAGATGCCCGCCGCAGCCAGCAGCACCGCCAGCACAAGAGATGTCTTACGCATGGCGTTTCCTCCTCATCAGGAAGTATCCGCTGCCTGCAACAGCTACCGCGCCAAGGCCGATACCCAAGCCGGTGAGGTAATGCCGCGTCCAGGAAGATGCCACAGGTTTTTCTGCGGCGGCAGTCGCTTCCTGCTCCGGTACATACGGCATCCGATGACCTCGCACCAGTAGCCGGTGCGTGTTGATGCCGAACGGGGTGCAGGTCACCAATGTTACATAGTCCTTGCCGCCTTCAATTTGGAGCCGCGATGTGTCCGTAGGCAATACCGCGTGGACGGCATCCACCTTGTATGCCAGCGTATCGCCCAGCACGTGGATGTAAAACGTGTCTCCCTCTGCAAGCTGGTCGATGTCCGAAAACAGCTTGGAACTCGCCAGTCCGCTGTGAGCCGACAGCACCGCGTGGGTGCTGCTGCCGCCAACCGGCAGAGATGTGCCGACCACATGACCCACGGCACACTCCAGCGTGTCCGCGCCTGTTCCGTGCTGCACGGGCAGATATACGTTGATCTTAGGGATGTCGATGTAAGCCATGACACCGCCCACAGTGAGCTGATCTGAGTAGGCCAAGGGAGGGGCGGATGCCCCTCCCTCAGTGATAGTTGCGCCGGACAGCATGGCGTTATACTGCTCTGCGGCTTCACGCTGGGCAGTCAGCTCGGCGTCGTCGGTATCTGCAATGGCCGCAGTGTAGGTGGTTTCTACATCGGAGTGGTACTTTTCACTTAAAAGTTCTCCCACCAATGGGTAAAACAGAAGCCCCAACGCCACAGCACCGCAAGCCGCCGCCAGTAGCCAGCGGTTCACCGCTCGTTCTTGTGCTTACGGCTGCGGATCACGATAAACGCCGCCGCGCCCAGCAGCGCCACGCCGCCGATGGTGAACATCCAAGTGCCGTAGCCGCCCGTCTTGGGCAAATCAAAGCCGGGGTTGTTGACCACGGTCAGGGGGACGATGGCGTTGCCGTCGGTCATGGTAACGTCCTTGCCGTTGACGGTGGCGGAGGCGGTCAGCAGCTTGGCTCCGCACTTCTCGCACTGGCCGTTCTCAGCGGTCTTGATAACGATCTTGACCGCTTCCTTGAGGAGAATGTAGCCCTTGTCGGTGGCAGTCTCAGTCAGGGAGTAAGTGTCATCCTCCAGCCCCTTCACCACCACATGACCCTGCACGTTGGGGACGAAGGTGGTGGCGTCCGCTTTCTTGGCAGCAAAGCCCTTGGCGTAGTACACGCCATCCTTCAGGTCGGCAATCACGAATACATCATCGGTGTCGTTGTGCAGCCGGAACTTCACGTTCCGCAGGTTGCCGCCGTTGTCGGAGAACTGCTTGAGAACGTCAATGCCGTAGGTGTAGACATGGCAGCAGTCCTTCAGAGTGTCGTAGTAAGTAGTGTTGGTGCGCTTCCAAGTCAGCTCGACTTCGTTGGGGTTATCCTTGTTGCCCATCTGAGCGTCGGAGGTCAGAGTGGCCGCATAGGTAATCCGCATGGTGCAGTCGGAATAGCCGCGCTTCACGCTGTCGGTGTAAACGGTGGTTGCCTCGTTGATCTCCGCCAGACAGGTATCGGTCATGCGGATGGTCATAGTGTTGGCTGCGTCATCGTAAGCCACGGCGAATTTGCCGGAGTTCTCGGCCCAGGTGGCGATTTTGTCATTGCAGCCAGCATCGCGGAAAAACTCGATGACCACATCGTTCTTGTTGTATTTGATGCCCTTGCTCAAAGTGTCCGCATAGGTGTACTCGCTCAGGCTGGATGCCTTGGAGGTAATCGTGGGCAGGGTGCTGATGATCTGGTAGTCCACCACATCGCCCGCGGATGCGGTGGCAGTGTGAGCGTAACTGTCCTTGATGTCGGTCAGGCTGCCGTTGTGCTTGCCGGTGGAGTTTTTGTTTTCACGGACGGTCTTTTCGAGGTTGGGGTTGCCAGTCTGGTTCTTGGGGTACACGCTCACATCGTAATTCCACGCCGCGCCGTCGATGGTGGTCATGGGCAGGGACACGAAGAAGGGATTGCAGGTGGAGGTCACGTTTTCAGGGACGCGAGTCTCCACAACGAGGTAAAGCCCCTGCTCCATGTCGGATGCAGAGGTGTGGCCGGTAACATCCGTTTCGGACATAGCCACACCGCCGTTCTTCACAGCCGTTTCCAGCGCATTTTTCACGGTGGTGGCATTGGCAGTCAGCGCAGCGGTCAGCTTGTTGTTGAGCATATCGCTGGTGAAGTAGTTGATACTGTTGTCGGTCTTGTGGGCGTCTGCGGCGGTCAGACCGATGGCAGACAGCACGGCGGTGCTGCGGTCGGAACTGTCGAATCCATACAGCACACCCACCCGACGCTGGCCATCCACCAGTTCACTGTTCATGGCAATGTCAGCGACGCGGAGGTAGGTAAACTCCACGCCCTGAATGGCGTACTTGCTCAGCTTGTCGATAACCGTGTCGTCATGTAGGCCGGTGGAAACGTAGGACTCAGCATCCCACGCGCCGTCGTTGCTGGCCTTGGTGATGTCGTACTTGTAGATGGAAAAAGATGCTTTCTTGCCGGGGTCGATGATCGGCTCTGCGAACGCTGTGGTGATGAGGCTCAATGCCATAATAGCGGCCATGAGCATGGCCAATACGCGATGGATCTTTTTCATTTGGTGTTCTCCTTCATTTCAAATTTTTTACAAAAATAAACACCTATGCAGAGCATAAGTGCTGCAAACATAATGGGTGCGATGAATCCGTTGCCGCCCGTGAAGGGCAGGGCAAATCCTGCATTGTTGCAGGCGGTGATGGTGATGTCGCGGTTATTGCCGTCCAGCGTTCCCGTGAACAGCGGCGCGGTCAACAGAGCATACCCCGCGGGAGCTTTTACTTCGGTGATACGATACTGCACACCGATCTTGAGGCCGTTCCACTTGGCGATGCCGGTCTTGTCGGTGGTCACTCTGCTGACCTCCGTCCATGTCTTGCCACCTGCGGAGGTTTCCAACAGCAGCTCCACACCAGCGAGAGGACTGCCGGTAACGTCCACCTTGCGGACGGTGATGCTGCCCTTGGCGGGTGCGTTCTCGCGGGTGACCTTGATATTGAGGTTTGCTGTGGTCAGTCTGAAATCGTATTTGGTCTCGTCCAGCACATAGCCGTCCACGGTGCTGATCTCCTGATAGAAGTATTTGCCAAGTCGCAGGCCGGAGAATGTCACCTTGCCGGTGACATCGGTCGTGCCATCCACGATCTTGCTGCCATCGGCGGCGAAAAGACGATACACCACACCGGCCAGCGGCTGTTTGGTTTCTGCGTCCACCTTCAAGACCTCAATGCTGCCTTTGACCGGCATATTCTCGCGAGTAACCTTCAGCACCTGCCCGTTTTGGTTCAGCACAGCGGAGTACGCCGTGGTATCCAAAACATATCCGTCTGGTGCTTTGAATTCCTTGTAGGTATAGCTGCCCAACCGCAGGTTGGAGAAGGTCAGCTTACCATTGGCATCTGTGTAGCCCTCCGTGACCTGTTTACCAGAAGCATCGTATAGGCGGAAGCCCACGCCTTGCAGCGGTGTCTTGTGATCAGCGTCCACCTTGACGATCTCGATGCCGGCCTTGGCAGGCGTGTTGGTTCTCTTTTGTGTAATGTTCAGCGCGGTCGCCGTAATGGTGATCTGATACTTGGTGTTGTCCACTACATAACCGCTGGGCGCGCTGATCTCCTGATAGCTGTACTTGCCCTGCGGAAGATCCTTGAACACTGCCTTACCGTCTGCACCGGTGGTCATGTCAGCCACCTTTTTACCATTGGCATCAAATAGCCGATAGGTCACGCCTGCCAGTGCCTTGCCGGTTTCCGCGTCCACCTTATTGATGGTCAGGCTGCCTTTCTCCTCCACAATTTTGACCTTAAAATGAATGTACGCCCACACGGGGTCGGGCAATGAGGTCAGCGCGGCGCAAGCCTGATAATTGCTGCCGTTGCTGGGCTCCAGCAGCACAGCCTCCGTACCCTCCACATCCAGTGCGTAGCCGTAGTCGCTGCTGATATAACCGTTCAGCTGCGCTGCAGCGTCCTTTGTGGCCGTCACGGTCAGTACATTACGCCGCTGGCTGACGGTTACGCCGCTGATATTGGTCCGGAAGTAGTACTGCGACAGCACACCATTGGTATCGGTGGCTGTACCCACATACTGACTGCCGTCCCATGTCAGCGTAATGGCATTGGCGTCCGAAAGCTGATTGCGGTACTTCACCGCGAAGCTGGGGATCTTGCCGTGGTTCATAATGCGGTCAATAATGATGTTGTACGCCACCGCCACGTCGTCGCCCGCATAGTGGAACAGGTTGGCGCAGGTGGTATCATACAGGGTGTACGGATAGGTCGTACCGCGGTAGCCGCACACGAACTCCCAAATCACCGCCTGCGTCGCCAGCTGCGCGCAGTCCGGGTGCATATTGAAGCCGTAATTGCCGCCATAACCATAGGCCATGGCCAGCGTCACGGCATACCGCTGATTCCAGCTCAGGCTGCTCCAACTGGTGGAGGAGTAGCTCAGATCGCCGCTGGCAGAGCGAACGGATGGCTCCATGCAATAGGCAGGCACCGTTACGCCTGTATCATCTCTGGTAAAGTATTTCAGCTTTGTGCTGGTAAACGCGCCCCATTGCGGCACGGGCGTTTTGTCCTCATGGTAACGGTACTCGTTACCACCGCTGATCGTGCCTGTGACTGTGGCTGCGTGGGCGGTCACGATGGACAGACCCATGATTGCTACTAAAAGGCATACCAGCATCAACAGCTTAGGAATTGTTTTCTTCATGCTCGTCCTTTCTCCCAACGCAAAAGACCGGCAGCTCACGCTGTCGGTCTTTCGGTCGGGTATTCAGTTGGTTTATCCGTACAGCACCACCACGATGTATTCGTCCGATGCCGCATCGTAGCGGGCGGTGCAGTTGAACCGTGCATACGCGCTGACCGTTTCCGCGCCGTCCATGGCGGCGAGGCAGGCGAAGGTGGCGTCCACGTTACCCTTTACAGCGGCGGTCAGTGCCGCCTGTCCACCGTTCTCCGCCAGCCATGCCACGCTGTCCGCCGTACCGGGGAAGTAGCTGGAGTCGGCGGCGGTCATACTGGTGTCGATGGTCACGCCGTACTGCGCTCTTGCATACTCGTTGCCCGCCCGGACAGTCTCCGCGATGGAGTAGATGTTCCTGCTGGCGGCAGGCTTAGGCGCGGGTGCAGGTTCGGGCGTAGGAGCAGGTTCTTCCTCCTGTTTCTCTGCCGGATTCTGTGCAGGTGCCGGCGTGGGTGCGGGAGCAGGTTTATCCTCCGGCACAGGCGCGGGTGTCGCCGGCTCTTCCGGTGCAGCAGGCGGTGCCGTTTCAGCGGGTGCAGGCTGCTTTTCTGCGGCGTTATCCGCATTCTCCGCACCCGCCCGCTCAGGAGCGACGCTGCTCTCAGATGTATCGCCTCCATCTTCTGTTTGCGGCAGCAGGGATTCGGCCTCCGTGCGCTCCTCTTCGTTCTGCTCGGCCTGACTTGCTGCATAGGCAGAGACCTTGGTGTTGGACTCAGACGAATCCGAGACCGGTGCCGGCTGGACTGCGCAGCCTAGCAGACACACGGCACTCAAAATAAGTGAAACTAAACGCATTCTTTTTCTCCTCATGGGCGTTCTCTCCTTTACGTAAATATCGCAGCACTGTTTAATGTGCTTTGAAGATATTTACGACTGGAGCCTCGCCTTTTTCAACACTATGTACTGTTGTTTAGGTTTTGCGGTGATTGCATTTGCCGCTCGGGCGCGAAACGCTGCTCTGCCTACCACATATAAAACACCCTCTTCCTGTATGCGAAAGACCGCCGAGTTACCACCCGGCGGTCTTTACAATTTTGACTGTACCAAGTATAGCACATGGTGATTTACGGCGAAATCGCAAAACAGTGCCAATCCATTGCCATACCCTGCCGATACCGTGTCAGATCAGACATGCTGCTTGATAATTCGGGTGATGATCCCCAGCGCAACGCCATGTTCCTCATCCAGGTGGGTAACGGCAAAGCTGACATCATCCTTTCGTCCGGGTCTGCGCCGATCATAGCAGGAATGTGCTATGGCATTGGCACCGTTGCTGAGGCGGATATACACAACGCCCTTATGGATATGGGTGACCTTCCCGGCATATTTGCCCTGAATACGGCATTTCTGGAGATTGTCATTCTTGCTGTTGCCGGATACGCTTTTGATATCGGCTTTAATTCTGATGCGCTCCGGCTCTGTGCGGTCAATCTCCAGCACGCGTACCAGAGTCTTGTCGCCCACAGCATAGCGGTCATGAGCATCGCCGATCCAGTCCCACGAAAGGTCGCGAGCCAGAATGGATGTCTCCACACCAAACACTTCGACCCGGACGACCTGCTCCGCCACAGCGATCACACGGGCTTCTACCACGCGTCCGTCATAGATACGATACTGTCCGTCACTGTCCTTGCCAAAATAGTAGATCTGCTGCTTCTTCAGCATGGCGTCCTTTCGGCTGGCAACAACGGTTCGGCTTTTGGCGTCGATGCCCTTGACCATAAGATCCACCTCTGCGCCCAGCATCTTATTGAGGATCTTCTGGTGTCGGAGGATCATCTCATTATAGTCAGCACCGTACATATCTGCCGGGAAGTCCAGCACCATCTCCTTTAAGGGGATCACAATGCGGAATCCCTTGTAGTCCACAATGGCAATGGTTTTCCCCGCCTCCGTTCTTTCAATGCCGCTCAGCATACCGGAGAGCATGCGCCGGGTGCGGTAGGCATTGTGGATCTCGTGCCAGATAATGTCCTCCATCTGCGCCTGCGTTTCCGCTTCGCCCCGGGCATCCAAAGTCAAAATATCTCTCTGTTGGACAGCGGCAGGGGCAGGTTCAGCAGAGGCGGCAGCATCCTCAGTAGGCGGCGTAGCCTGCTTCTCCACCTCTACCGTCTTTTTTGCAGCGGTTCGTTTACGGACGGTGCGCTTCGGCTTTTCAGAGGGCTGGGGATCCTCCGGCACAGTCACCACTTCCGCAGGCTCGGCGAGAACACTCTCTGTAGGTACAGTATCCTCCTCAACAGGATCGGCTGCGGTTTCCGGCAAACACTCTTCTGTCACCGGCTGTTCTGCCGCATCCTCGGGGACGACGGGAAGTGCCGGTACTTCCGGCATCACGGCAAGTTCTTCTGTTTTCTTTCTCGGCATATTACTTTCCTCCTTAGCTCACATTTTGGTTGACATGATGGAATCCTTATCGGTTTTTACAAACTCACTGCGCCTGTTCGGCACCTTCTTTGACTTAATAGGCTGCTCTGTTTGTTTCGGCGCGGACGAAAACACAGGGCTTTTACGCCATTCCGGGATATGGGCGGAGGCCTTGCAGTCCCGCAGTTTCTTTGCCTCGTAGTGATTGGTATAGTCGTACTTATCTACCTGCAGCACCTTGTTGCCGCGTGCGATGACCAGCGCGCGGTTTACCGGCAGGCGCAGCACCTCATCCATAGTCAGTAGCTTGCGCTTGCCCACGCCGCTGGTTTCGCGGAACTCCGGCGTGTAGTTGCTGATACGCCATGTACCCAACTGCTTGGCCTTGCTGGAGACATGGACGCTGACCTCCCCGGTGCGGTCACTGAGGAATTTGGCAGTCAGCTCATCGGTGCAGCCCAGTGCAAGCTGATAGTCGCAGCAGCCCAATATCTCCTGCCATTGGTTGTAGGGATACCGGTTCTGCAAGCCCGCCAGATTCTGAAACACGCAGCTCATGCTGACGCCCCGCGAGCGGATCACACTGATCTTCCGGCTCAAGTCTGGAATAACGCCGCAGGCTGTCAACTCTTCGCCCAGCACATGAACGGGGACTGGCAGCCTGCGGTCGGCACAGTTTTTATCCGCGTAACGAATCAGCTTGATAAACGCGAAGGACAGAAACAGGGACGTGAGAAAATCAAAGGTACTGTCCTGATCGGATGTGATACAGAAATAGGCACAGGGCTGCTTGCCCGGCAGCTCCATGTCAATTTCATCATGGCTGGTGATCTGGCAGATGGGCCGATTCTGAAACACCTGCAAGCGGCTGCCCAGCCCGATGATAACGCCGCTGCGCACCGTATCTGAGGATTGGCTGAACAGCGCATAGGGCGCTCTGGCAGGATGGCTGGCAGGCAGCATGGAAAAACGGTTGTCCAGCTCCTTCTCCGCGTTCAGCACCAGCAGCTTATAGACCTCACCGATGTTCCGGCTCTCCGATGGATAGCCCAGTGCCACATATAGCACCAACGCTTTCAGCAGGTTCATCTCGGCAGCGTTCCAGAAATGGTCGCCCTTTTCGCTGCCGGTATTCCTGATGATAATGTCGCAGAAGATCTGCGCCATCAGCTCATCACCCTCAATCTCCGCCAGGCAGTTCCATGAATCAGAGTTCTCCGGCTGGATCAGGTTGAACACCTTTACCACGTAGCCCTTGCTACGCAGATATTCGCTGGTCTTTTCGTAAAGCTCCGATTTCGGGTCGGTGATGATCAAGGACTCCTTGTGGCCGTTGTAGGCCTCGGACGCGCTTTGCAAAATGCGATTGATGCAGTAGGCTCGCGTTTTCATAGAGCCGCTGGCGCCGAACACGGCGATATTGCCGTTAAGCCGGGAGTTCTCGGGAATACACACCACCTGATTGTCCAGCTTGCCCAGTATGACGCCGCTGTGTTTGCGGATATCGGACACCAGATCAAGGACGCCCTTCATCTCCGCTTTCTCCATGAAACCAGCCGTTCCGTAGGTGCCTTTGTTGGAGTAGGTCAGGTTGCGCTCCGCGTCATACTCCCCAACATCGGAATAGCCCATGCGCATCACCATGACGATCAGCAGGCCCAGCAGCAACAGGCAAAGCCCTACGCCGATGAGCCCGCTCTTACTGAACAGTGCTTCGCAGCAGGCGGAGAAGGACAACACCGGCGCGGCCGGGGAGCTTCTGTCGCCTGGCGTTCCGCCCGCGTCCTTCCACTGTTGATAGTTCCGGACGAATTGCGATAGATAGCCGCCGCCAAACAGCAGCCCCACCAGAAAAAGCGGGAGCGAGAACAGCAGACTTCGCAGTTTCTTTTTCTCTACGGCAAAAACCTCCTTTCAAACGCAGCAAAGTCAATGGCCTGCACAACGGCCCTGTCACCGCAGTAGCGGCGCAGCACTTCGGCCTGATGGTCGAAGCAGATCAGGATGCCATAGCGATCCTGAAGCCGCAGTGCCGTATCGAACCGCCTGATCCGCGGTAGGTCACAGTCATAGGCAAACAGCACCGGCGCACCATCCGGCGTCATGGCGTCATTTTCCACTGTTTCACTCAGCTGCCGGGGCTCCAGATCAAGGAGCAGCAGCTCGCGCAGGTCATTGTCTAGTTCTTCATCACAGAGGAGGCGCAGCAGCACCTCTCCATGATGGTCGTTGGTCAAGAAGCAGAACCGCTCATACCTGCCATCCAGAACGAAATAGTTTTTGCCACCCTGATCAGTCAGCAGCTCATAGGCCAGTTCCATGCTATCACCCAGCAGGAGACCCCGCACCGCATCCGGGTGGTACTGGTGCGGCATTCGTTCACGGCACAGCACCGTCTGCATGAGTGCCTTTGTCCGCATCTCAGCTTTATAGCTCCATTTCATCAGCGCGTTGCCCATGTTGTAAACCACGTGGATATGCTGCGGTGTCAGCAAAACGCCCACGGACCGGGCACCACGGATTTTAACAAAGGTCGTCCCCATCTCCTTGATCTCACGGGATGAGTAGAAGGCAGGGGTGCAGATGCTACCAGTCGCTGTTTCACCGGGACGGAATACGCCTAGCTTTTCATCGCGGAAGATACTAACGTTGGCGTTACGCATGGTGATCAATGTCTGAGAGACACGGTGGAGTCGAAGCCTCTGCTCTGGCTCGCTCCTGATGTGGTTGGTGGCACAGGCTCCGGACAGGTAGAAAGAAAACCTCTCCGGGTTGTGCTCCAGCAGCAGCTTTTTCGCCGCGGCGGTGAGCCGGTATCCACGCAGTCCGTTCTTATAGTAGGACAGCAAAAGCCGCTGACGCTTCAGCGACTTGACCACGTTCTCTTTGTAGCTGGTGCCACCGGCAAGCCTGCTCAGTTGGCCGGCCGGCAGCTCACCGGACAGGGCGACCAGCGCCAATAGCTGATAGGCTTGTGATAGGCTACCGGGAGCTTTCTGTGGTAGGGTACTCATACTGACCACCTCCTTCTGGTGTGCAGTACCCAGACTGCCATGACCACGGTATTTTTCGCCCGCACCGGTCATGTGAAAATGCCCGGAAATACAGGCTTTGCCGTACCATCGTCATGTGTACTGTTTTTGACACGGTCGAAACACTATAAATCGGATATAGATCTGAGCCGATTCTCGCGGTCCGAAAGCCAGCCCTGAAAACGCTCCTTATCCATCACCGACACACGGGTACAGTCACCGTCGCCGATCTCCGTCGTGTTATAGGCATCGCACAGCAGACCTGTATCATCCTCCATAACGAAGGTGGCAATCACATCCAAAAGCTGCTTGATCTCCAGATTGTCATAGTCACGCACCCGGTTGGGGGACAGCTCGCGGCTGTAGATATGAGAAAAGCAGACAACACAGTGCCGGAACTTGGGCAGCGTGTGTGTCTGCGCATACTTACTAAGCGTGTAGTAGATGGGGTCTGTCAGATACTCGCAGCTATGCTTCTTGCTCTTCTTAGGCAGTAGGCAGGGGAGCGTGATTTCCAGTATGCCATCTTTCTCTATAACAGAGATGCCCTGCATGACACCAGCCGATGTCAGATACTCGGCTTTTCGGATGGTGGTCGTCTCATAGATCAGGTGCCGCAGCCGGCAGGCAATGACCTCACCCCGCAGTGCGGCCTCGGTGGACAGCATTTCATAGTTATCTGAATGCCGCTGGATATTCGTGTTGTCCATAGCGTAGAGCGTGTTGGACAGGCGGGTGATCTCATTCAAAATGCTCTCTATCCGCTGCGAGAGGGTGGCTCTGTCCACTGTGTTCCTCCTTCCTGAAGTACTGTACGCAGCCCTGCTCATCCACCATGCAGTAGGCGGCGATATGAGGGACATGAAGGTGCTGCATTTGGTCTTCTTCCTCAATGATAACGAGCCGTTGCCCGGAATCATCTTCCGCGGCCAGCGCGTGCTGCAGCAACGCTTCCTTTCCCGGGCTTACATAGATGACCTCATATACCTCGCCATCGGCGAAGAATACCAGCTTTGCCGGCATATTGTCAGGGCTGTGATACTCCACCTTTTCGATAAAGTCCAGCAGCACCCATAGTGCCGCTGTCAGTTCCCTGTCCTCGCGGCAGTCAGGGACATCTCCGTAGCAATCCCGGTCAGTGTTATAAAATATCCGCTGCTGCTTGACCAGATAGCGCAGCAGGTTTTCAATCACGCCCTCCTTGCCCGGATACAGGCGTAGAAGCTGGTCACGGCGCATGCAGTGATAGACGGTTATGTTCCGCAGCAGTCCCGCTGCCTCCTGTCCATAGATCTGTTCTCTGTTTCTCATAGGCGGCATCACCTCCGTAATGCGTATTAACTCCGTATTAAATGCGTATTGATTTTATAATGCGTGTTATCTCCGTATAAACGCCGTATTAGGCTTCCGGTCGCTTCATGCGGCGCAGCAGGTCAAGCAGCTCGCGGCGGTCTGTGGTAATAAGGTCGCGTTCCAGTGGGCTGGCTTTGATCTCCACCGTGATATTGTTGTTATTGCTGCTGATTAGGCCATTGCCCCGCTCAAAGTGGGTGATCTCCATGACCTCCGCTTCGGAGAGGTGCAATACCTGCTGAACGCGCTGGGCTTCCTCGTCCTCCAGATTCAAGATGACTTTCGTGCGGCAGTTGTTGATGATGCCCTTGCCGTACTTGCCGTTGTCCAGGGAGAAGAAGTCGTTCAGATCCTGTGTCGCACAAATACCGCTGCCGGAGTAGGCGCGGATGGTCTTGAAAATCTCCAGCACCATCTCGGCCGCAAGACGGTTGCCGACGCCGAAGGTGCCGGAGCCGCCGCCGATGAGCTGCCAGCATTCGTCGATGAAGATGGCCTTTTCCTCCGTGCGGTTGGCTTTGGCTTTA
>ERZ825137.4773-NODE-4773-length-13202-cov-4.445501_pt1 | contig 13202 bp, 10 predicted proteins | sample MGYA00519873_ERZ825137 | MGnify/ENA primary metagenome ERZ825137 (study PRJEB31778, sample SAMEA3449190) | human gut metagenome | biome: human gut; feature: human-associated habitat; material: faeces | place: United Kingdom | collected 2010/2012 ...
TGCGCAAAAGGGCTGGGTTCATAAAACGAACCCAGCCCCATAGTACGGAGAAGGAGGGATTTGAACCCTCGCGCCTGTTACAGCCTACCGGTGTTCGAAGCCGGACCCTTCAGCCACTTGGGTACTTCTCCATATATTTTTACAACATCATCATTCTAGCCGAAAAATCTCTAATATGCAAGCGAAAATTTTACAGTCACTTGTACATATTTTTAAAATATTATATAATTCTAGTTAAATGATGGCTGCAGAGGGCGCAGCACAGAGAAGGAGGACTTTGGGATGAAGAGAATAGGTATGCTGACCAGCGGCGGTGACTGTCAGGCACTGAATGCAGCGATGAGAGGCGTGGCAAAGGTGCTTTATAACAGCACGGAAGACGTTGAAATCTATGGCTTTCAGGACGGTTATCAGGGACTGATCTACGGAAAGTTCCGTCTGATGACCTATGACGATTTTTCTGGTATTCTGACAAAGGGCGGCACAATCCTTGGCAGCAGCCGTACTCCTTACAAGCTGATCCGTGAGCCCGGCGCAGACGGTGTCGACAAAGTGGCGGCGATGAAACAGACCTATTACAAGCTGCAGCTGGACTGCCTGGTAATCCTTGGCGGCAACGGCACACATAAGACAGCGAATCTGCTGCGCCAGGAAGGCCTGAACATTGTAACGCTGCCCAAGACCATCGACAACGACCTCTGGGGAACGGATATGACCTTTGGCTTCCAGAGCGCGGTCAACATTGCAACAGACGCGCTGGATTGTATCCATACGACGGCGGCATCCCATGGACGCGTATTTATCGTAGAAGTTATGGGACACAAGGTTGGCTGGCTGACCTTAAATGCCGGTATCGCGGGCGGCGCGGACATCATTCTGGTCCCGGAAATTCCTTACGATATCGACAAGATTGTGGAAAAAATCAACGAACGGCATAACCGCGGCAGCAGATTTACAATTCTGGCAGTTGCAGAGGGCGCGATCTCCAAAGAGGACGCCAAGCTGTCGAAAAAAGAATATAAGAAAAAACTGGAAAACTACAAATATCCTTCGGTTTCCTACGAGATCGCAGAGCAGATTCAGGAAAAGAGCGGCATGGAGGTTCGAGTAACCGTGCCCGGACATACCCAGAGAGGCGGAAGCCCCTGTGCCTATGACCGCGTATTCGCCAGCCGGCTCGGATCAGAAGCAGGCAGGATGATTCTTGACGGGGAATACGGCTTTATGGTGGGCTACAAGCACCGCGAAATCGTCAAGGTTCCGCTGGAAGAGGTAGCAGGTAAATTAAAAATGCTCGATCCAAACGCATCCATCGTCAGAGAGGCGAAGATGATGGGCATCAGCTTCGGAGATTAAAAGACAACGGACGGCGCCGCGTACATTGCGTGACGCCGTCTGCTTTGCGGAGAACATAAGGAGGTTCGTCCATGTCCTACACGGCGATGTATCGACGGTTCCGTCCGACTACCTTTGAAGAGGTTAAAGGACAGGATGCGATTGTCACAACACTGAAAAACCAGATCCGGTCGGATCGTATCGGTCATGCCTATTTATTCTGCGGTACAAGAGGTACCGGTAAAACGAGTATTGCGAAGCTTTTTGCAAAAAGTGTCAACTGCGAGCATCCCGTGGACGGAAGCCCCTGCGGAGAATGCGCATCCTGTAAGGCGATTGCAGAAGGCAGAAGCATGAATGTGATAGAAATAGACGCAGCGTCTAATAACGGCGTCGATAATATTCGTGAAATCGTGAATGAAGTGGCATATTCCCCGACGGAAGGAAAATACCGCGTTTATATCATCGACGAGGTTCATATGCTTTCTGCGGGAGCGTTCAACGCACTGTTAAAAACCCTGGAGGAGCCGCCGTCCTACGTCATCTTTATTCTGGCGACGACGGAAGCCAATAAAATTCCGGTTACGATTTTGTCCCGCTGTCAGCGTTATGATTTCAAACGCCTGACGGTCGAACAGATCGAAGAGCGCATGAAGGAAGCCCTTGCCGCGGCGGGCGAAGAACTGCCGATCGAGGAAAAGGCGTTAAAATACCTTGCAAAATCCGCAGACGGTGCGATGCGTGATGCCTGGAGCCTTCTGGATCAGTGCCTCGCGTTCCATTTCGGACACGAGCTGACCTACGATATGGTGCTGGACGTGCTGGGCGCGGTGGATACGTCAGTGTTCAGCAAACTGTTGCGCTGCGTGATTGCGCGGGATGTGGCGGGCTGTATCGGTGTGCTGGAAGAGATCGTGCTGCAGGGACGGGACATGAGCCAGTTTGTTTCCGATTTTACCTGGTATCTGCGCAACCTCCTGCTGGTGAAAACTTCCGGGGATTCTTGTGAAGAAGTGATTGACATATCCAGTGAGAATCTGGCAAGATTGAAAGAAGAAGCGCAGCAGATCGAAGTAGACGCGATCATGCGGGATATCCGGTGTTTTTCGGAGCTGTCCGGTAGGATTCGCTATGCGGGTCAGAAACGTGTCCTGATTGAAATGGCGCTGATTCGGCTGTGCAGGCCGGAGATGGAGACGAACGAAGATACACTTCTGGAACGGATTCGAAAGCTGGAACAGACGGTGGAACAGATCGAAAGCGGCTCGATTGCAGTCGCAGCGGTGCCGACAGGACAGCCCGCAGTGCAGGCAGCAGCGCCGGTCAGAAGGGCAGAGCTGCCCAAGGCAGTTCCCGAGGAAATCAAAGAAATCGTAGCCAAGTGGCCGCGGGTTGCAGGAAGTGCACAGCAACCGATGAAGTCGTATCTCAAAAATGCGCGCTTAAGCCTTGGCGGTGACAATCGGTTGCTGCTTGTGGTGGAAGACGGGCTGGCGTCCGATTATTTTACCAAAGAACCGGCAAATAAGGGCGCACTGGAACAACTGTTGGCGGAGCTGACGGGCAAGCAGATCGAGGTTGAAGTCCGCAGCGTGCGCAGCAAACAGGAAATGGAAAGTTCTTATGTAGACCTGACAAGGGTCATTCATATGGACATAGAAGAAGAGTAACAAACAGAAAGGATGCAATAAAATGGCAAAGAGAGGCGGTTTTCCGGGCGGCATGGGTATGCCCGGCAACATGAATAACCTGATGAAGCAGGCACAGCGCATGCAGCGTCAGATGGAAGAAGGACAGAAGGAACTCGAGGTGAAAGAGTTCTCTGCAAAATCCGGCGGCGGCGCGGTTGAGGCTGTCGTAAACGGCAAAAAGGAGCTGGTAAAGCTGACCATTTCCGAAGAAGCAGTAGATCCGGAAGATGTGGAAATGCTGCAGGATATGATCGTTGCGGCTGTGAATGAAGCGATGAAGCAGGCGGACGAAGCGAGCCAGGAGCTGATGGGTAAAATGACAGGCGGACTCGGCGGAGGCTTCCCGTTCTGATATGGATCTTTACAGCGGCTATATCAACAAACTCATTGACGAGCTTTCGGGGCTTCCCGGAATTGGCAGTAAATCTGCGCAGCGTCTGGCGTTTCACCTGATCGGGCTTCCGGAAGCAAAGGTGAACAGGATTGCAAATGCGATGATACAGGCTCGGCAGAATGTTCGCTATTGTAAGGAATGCTTTACCCTGACCGATAACGAGCTTTGCCCGATCTGTGCCAACGCAGAGCGGGACCATTCGACGATTATGGTTGTGGAGAACAGCCGGGATCTGGCTGCCTACGAAAAAACCGGAAAATACAAAGGAGTCTATCATGTGCTGCACGGGGCGATTTCCCCGATGCTGGGCGTGGGACCCCATGATATCAAATTAAAAGAGCTGATGGAGCGCCTGAGTAGAGAACCGGAGGTAAAAGAAGTCATTATCGCAACCAACTCCAGCCTTGAGGGTGAGACGACGGCGATGTACATCGGCAAGCTGATTAAACCCACCGGAATCCGCGTGACGAGAATCGCGAGCGGCGTACCGGTAGGCGGCGATCTGGAATACATTGATGAAGTAACACTGCTTCGTGCGCTGGAGGGGCGTACCGAGCTGTAACAGACAAAATTTTCAGACGAAAGGGATGGACGAACCTATGAAAAAAGAGTTATTCGGGGAAGTAAACGGCAGAGAGGTGTATTTGTATACACTGGAAAACAGTCATGGTATGAAGGTGACGGTCAGCAGCTTCGGTGCGCTGATCATCCGCATCTGGGCGCCGGATCATAACGGTAATTTTGCAGATGTTGCACTCGGTTATGACAGACTGGAGCAATATCTGGAAAACGGTAAATTTTACGGTGCAGTCGTTGCGCCGAATGCGAACCGGATCGGCGGTGCAAAATTCACCCTCGAAGGAAAAACCTACGAGCTGTCTGTCAACGACAATGGCAATAACCTGCACAGTCACAGAGCTCTGGGTGGGCATAAGCGGATCTGGGATGCCGAAGAAAAAGAAAACGGCATTTTATTCACGATGTCTATGAAAGATGGGGAACTTGGCTTTAGCGGAAACAGGGACTTTTCGGTTCTGTATGAGCTGACGGAGGAGAACGGACTGCGCATTACCTATGATGTGGTAAGCGATGCAGATACGATTCTTAACCTGACAAACCATTGTTATTTCAATCTGGATGGACACGGTGCCGGACAGATTACCGACCATGAGCTGCAGTTGTTTTCTCATGCGTATACTCCGGCCGATGCAAAAGCGATTCCGAATGGAGATATTTTACGCGTAGAAGGTACACCGATGGACTTCACAGAGCCGCATCTGATCGGCGAACGGATCGATGCAGACTTTGACCAGCTTAAAATGGCAGGCGGATATGACCATAACTGGGTTCTGGACAATTACACCGGGCAGGTTCGTAAAATTGCAGTTGTCAAGAGCTCTGATAAATCCCGCATAATGGAGGTTTATACAGATCTTCCGGGCGTTCAGTTCTATTCGGGCAACTCCAGGGATCTTGAAGCCGCAAAGGATGGGAAAACCTACGGCTACAGAGCTGGTCTGGCACTGGAAACCCAGTTCTATCCGGATACACCGAATAAACCACAGTTTCCTTCTTCGGTATTCGGACCTGACAGACCGTATCACACCGTAACAGAATATCGGTTTGTATAACATTGTCCACGCAGGACATAGAAAAACCGGCAGCAGCGAAGCGATCAAAGCTTTGCTGTCTGCCGGTTTTTATTCATGACAATAGAATGTTGCCGTCTTTGCTTCCCTTATCTTTTGCAGGTCAGAGTCTCGTCCCCGCCAACGCCTTTACAAAGCTTTTCTCCTCGGATCCATGCTTCATCCATGCACAGATATTTAATACGCTTGCGATAGCCCCACGCATAAGCGACATGAATCCTGCCGTCTTTTCCCTGAATCAGGCAGGGATATTCGTAACGGCGGTTGTTGACGTCGTTCCACGGACCGATAAAGCCCTCGCCGTGTTCGATGATACGCCGCCAGGGCCAGGTTTTTCCTCCGTCCTCGGAAATGGCGAGTACGACAGGACAGCGCTGGTCGGGCCAGACGGTGCGCTCGGGCTCGTCATTGAAGGCGACGTCATTGTATACAACGCAGACTGCGCCGCTTTGAAGACGGATTGCGGTAATGCTTGCGTTGTTGTTGCGCAGCACAGTAGGCTCCGGCACGCTCCAGGTCTCGCCGTTATCATGGGATTCCGAACGGTAAATATGGTCAGCAGAGCGGCTGCGCAGCAGGCAGATCAGATTTCCGGGAGAAAGCTCCACGATATTGCCGTGTACGCGCCCGCGGCTGCCGGGCATCATGACGCTGCGCCAGGTTTTACCCTGGTCGTCTGAAAGCTGCAGGACGGTGTAATCGTCTCCCATGCAGGAATCGTTGATCGCACATCGGAAATTGTTGAAAATAAAACGTCCGTTGGACAGAATCTGAATCTTTTGCCGGCAGAACGAGCCGGGGGCGGAAAACATTGTCTCGGTCGCCTCCCAGGTGTGCCCGTTATCGCGGGAAATTTTCCGGCGGATTTCAGCAGTTCCCTGTAAATTGTCAGAGGTTGGATTGTTGGGATCGCGGGAAACCTGTGCGGTATACATCAGCCAGATTTCTCCGTTTGGATGCAGGAAGAGGGAAGGATTCTGCTCGCTGCGGGTCGGATCATCGGAAACAATTACCGGTGTTTCCCACTGGGAACTGTCCTCTGACAGACGCGACACAGCAATGCTGACGTCCGCGTTTCCTTCACAGGAGCCTGCAAACCAGCAGCAAAGCAGATTGCCATTTTCAAGCTCTAAAAGATCGGGCGCGTGACAGCTGTTCCACGGATTCGGAATCAGGGATTCCACGAAATTCAAAGCGGTATCGCGGTAAAGCCTGCCGTCGTCTCTGACAGACGGCAGGTCAATAATCGTATGTGACATAAGGCCCCTTTCTTTTAACATTGCGCAGGACGATGCTCACTCAATGTGAAACGCATGCGCGAAAGATCCTTTTGTGAATCTTTTTGCGCATGCACATAACAGGTATATACAAATTTACGCGTGCATTGTCGCAGCTGTGTACAGTGTAGGCGTCTCGGCACAGTTTTCTACGCGGATCGTTTTTGCCTCTCCGGGATAGAGCTTGAAGTAGTTATCACTGTAATGTACTCTGTCGTCGCTTGTCATCAGATAAGCGAACGGTGTAAATACGTTTGCACGGACGGTTACGAGCAGATCGCTGCCGTCTTTCTCAACGGATTCGATCATCGCATCGCTTTCCGGAATGGTGTATTCGCGGTAATAAGCGCGCAGGCTGTCAGCTGTTTCAAAGCCGTCTGCACTTACAACGAAATATCCGTCTGCGGCAGGCTCTTCAGCGTCTACATGGAATTGCTGCCAGGAATGCGGAGCGACGGTCAGATCCTTTGTCAGGAGAACACTATTGTGTGCGCCATCAAAGGTCTGTGTGCCGACGCAGATAGTTGTCCGGATTTCATCAGGGGTTTCGTTGATGACGGTTACAACCGCGCCGCCGTCTGCCTTCCGGATAATCAGTTTTTTCGTATCAAAAGCGCGTTTTAAGAAGTAGAACGAAACCTTTCTGGTCAGATAGTAATCGATAATGGTCCAACCGGTTTCCGGCCAGCAGTCGTTGTACATCCAGATCAGATCGCCGGCACCATAGGATTTCTGGCGGAGCGCCTCTGCCATTTCGGCATATAAAAGTCCCTGCATGATACCGCTGTAAAGCAGATAGCTGCGTTCGTCCAGCGTGGAAAATTCAGTCAGATGGCGGTTGATAACGCCGTCGATGGCCCCACGCTTGCGTTCGAACTCGCCGTGATGCTTCCAGGACGGATTGTTGAAGGACATCTCTTCCCCGTCCAAATACCGGCGGACGGTGCTTTCCATCTGCGCGCCGAAAAATCCGTATTCACTGGAAAAACGTGCCGGGAACCGGTCGAAAGCTTCCAGTTCGTAAGAGAATTTGAATCTCGTCTTGGAATCGCGTCCAAAATATGTCCATGCATGGACGTCTCCTTCTTCAGTAGTATTGGAACGTTCTCCAAAGTACGGGGTGGAGGGCATGTAGGGAATCAGCGGGCTATTGTGCTGGACCGCGCGGGGCTGGATGTAGTTGAAAATCTGATCGCCCCAGTAGCGTTCGGGCTGCAGCATTCCCGGGAACCAGTCGGTGTAGGACTCGGCGATTTCGTTGTTTCCGGTCCAGACTGCCATACAGGGATAATGTGCCAGACGCTTGGTCTGATATTCTGCCTCGCGTTCTGCTTCGTAAAGGAACGAGTCCTTCTGGTCGGGATAAAAAGCACATGCATACATAAAATCGTGCATCAGTAAAATACCGTATTCGGAGCAGTAATCGTAGAAGCAATCCGGTTCATAAGTCCCGCCGCCCCACATACGGAACATGGTAAAGTGTGCTGCTGCCCCTTCGCTGACCAGCTTTTTATAGTTTTCATCAGGTGTCCGCAGATAAATAGAATCGGTAGGAACCCAGTTGCCGCCTTTGCAGAAAATGCGGGTGCCGTTGATCTTGAAGAAGAAGTTGCGGCTTTCATCCGGCAGCTTGGAAAAGTCGATGGAAAGCGTGCGGATACCGATTTTCTTCGGTTTTGCCTCATGGGTGATGCCGCGTGCCGTGCAGCGTGCGGTAAAGGTATAAAGGTTCTGAGCACCGTAACCGTTCGGCCACCAGAGCTTTGCATCCTTTAATACAACGCGTTCCTGTGCAAAATTGATGCCGCCGACAAGCATCAGAGTCTGATGACCGGTATACGCGGTCTTGCCGTCGATGGACAGCTCATATTCCAGCTCTGTTTCAGCGCTCTGCACCATGTTGGATTTTTCGATTTCAAAATGAAATTCGATTTCTGCATCATTTCCGGAAAGGCTGAGCGTATCGACGCGGGAAGCGATTACCTGTGCACCGCTGAACGCTTCGATTTCGATCGAACGTCCGATACCGCAGGTAGGAACGGGCTGACACCAGTCCCAGCCATAGGTAAACTGTGGCTTACGCGTGTATACTCGCTGGTCGCAGATCGCATTGTCACTTGCACAGTAATAGGAAACGGTGTCATGTGGATAATTTAATTCCATGCCGGAGGTCAGACGGATCACGATCTGGTTGGTACCGACATGCAAAAAGCGTTTGATATCTGCAGAAAAAGCACAGAAGGTATTTTCCTGATGTCCGGCGGGAATGCCGTTAACTAAAATATCGGCATTAAAATCGAGCATTTCAATGTTCAGGCGGACAATATCTTCGTTGAGCATTTCTTCGGTGATATCAAATTCTTTGACAAGCCACCAGGAAAGCTCTTTAATCCAGATGCTCTTTTTTGTGTTGTCCTTTAAAAAAGGCTCATCGATAACTCCGTTATCGATCAGGGCGGTTGTAACGTCGCCGGGTACAGTCATAGGAATATATCCCGTTTTGGAAGGATAGGGGTGCATGGCGAGGGCGGTATTTACCGTAAATTTCGGATCGGGTTCTTTCAGATACATTTCCCGCTCCTCCTCGGTCATATTTTCTTCGGTCAGATAACCGGGAATTGTCGGTTTGGGAGGCATGGCGTTGAGGTGGACGAGCACCTCTGCACAGCGATCTGCTGTTACGTCCATAAACTCGCCGCGAAGTTTCCATTCGCCTGCAAGAGAAAGTTTGCTCATTTTCAGTACCACTCCTTTAGTGTATTCTGCAGAAATTTTGGTATCTACTAAAAAATAGTTTAGAAGAGTCCGGAAGGAAATACAATGTATTTTATTGTGCTTTTTATATCGAACAGAAGTATTTGACAGAATAAATATGTGCAAAAGTTCCAGAACGAGACTCTGCTCCAAACCGCCAAAAAAGAGCGCATAAACAGACAAAATCTGCGGCAACGGTCTGCTAAGATTAGGGAAAACGGGGTGCCCGGATGGAAAGGAGCAGAGGTAAAATGTTGAAAATACCCAAAAATGTGATGCAGATCGGGACAGGCAGTCCGAATGTAAAATTGTACATGGAGGATTATGTCCATACGTTTCTGGAACGATGCCAGGGAAAAGAGACGTGTCTGGCATTCGGGCAGCAGGAGGAAAAGGACGGCATCCGCTATTATTTAATTTACGGGGTGGAAAAAGAAACGGACTTCAGGCGCGGAAATTTTCCGTATTTTCAGAAGCTGGAGCGGATTGGAAAAATTGAAAAAAAGGAAGCCTCCGTCCGGTTCTGGACCGTGCGGGGAGAAGAAATCCAGATCGGAGGCTATTTTATTTTTTATGAACAAAACGAAGAAATGCAGGCATATATGATCGCTGAACGGGAGCAGAGCCGCCCTGCAGATGTGGAGGAGGAACGGGTGATGGAAGCGATCAATGCCCGCCGGGAAAAAAGAAAAGCGGAAGCTGCAGCGGACGCAGCGCGTGGTACAACCGCCTCCGGGGCGTCTACACCGAATACAGCGCGGAGTGCAACTGCCTCCAGGGCGTCTGCGCCGAATACAGCGTCTGGCAGGAAAACGGTGCTGTCAAGGCTGGGTGCGCTTAAGGCTGCAGCACCTACGCTGAACGCAGCGTCGAGGAAAACTGCTTTTGGGACAGCTTATCAGGCCCGCTTGGGCAGTACCGGCGCCCTCTTCCCGAAGCTTTGCCGGATTGGCTGCCTGGTGCTTTTGTTGATTCTGGTCGGAACGGCGCTGACGTCCGTCAATCAGTACTCGGATATGAAAGCGGTTTCCGCCCTGTTGGCAGGAGCTGTCCGGAATACAAAAAATGAGACGGAAAATATATCTCCCGGACTGATTGTAGAAGAGACTGTTGGCTGGAATTCATCGGACGAAATGGCGCAGTCTGCCGCCTTGGACGAAGCTACACAGGCGGACGATACAACCGGCACGGACAATGCGGCGATGGATGGCGAAGCGACAGACAATAGGACGACGGACAGTGTAATGCCAGAAAGTGTAATGCCAGACAGCGTAATGCCAGACAGCGTAATGTCGGACAGCGTAACGACGGACAGCGTAACAACGGATAGCGTAATGGCAGATGGCCAGAATGCGGTCACGATCGACGCAGACGCTGAATCCTCGACAGCCCGGCAGTCCGCATCAGCCTCCGATTCCTCCCCTCAGGTTCAGGAAGCCCTGGCGCGCCCGGAAAGCTATCAGGTGCAGAAGGGAGACAGCCTCATCGCTATTTCCAGGAGATTTTACGGAACAGATGAAAAGGTGATAGAAATCTGTCGCCTGAATAATATAAAAGACCCGAATCAAATCCAGCCCGGGCAGAATATTTTACTACCTTCAAAATAATGAATGTGTTATGATGGAATGAGCGCACAAGAAAAACAAGCGACGCTGAAGGCGACATTTGTTTTTCTTGCGCCATTAGAGAACGAGCAGCCTGCATAGCAGGCGGTAAAGCGCGTCAGCGCGGGCTCGTGATGGAATGAGCGCAAGTGAGTCAACATGCTCGCAAAGATGCTGCAAAAGAAACGGGGACTTATCTTATATGGTAGATATTAGGGAATACCTGCGAAAAAAAGAAAAAAATGGGGAAAAAGACAGCAAGGATTTTAAACGGGAAATCCGGGCGCATCGTCTGAAAGTGATCCTTCGTTCTGGCTGCGTAATCGGCGTGATCGCAGCGCTGACGGTGACGGCGGTAACACTGCTTAAAAATCAAACCTACTCCGGCTACACGGTCGTGTCCGCAATCGACAGGAACCAGGTGTCCGGTTCTACTCTGCTGAGCTACCAGAATGGCTTTCTGACCTACAGTAAGGATGGTATCAGCTATACGGATTACAAGGGCAACGCCATGTGGAACCAGACTTACGACATGCAGTCGCCGTGCGTCTCTGTGCGGTCGGGCTGGGTCGCAGTTGGGGATTATAACGGCAACCTGATTTATGATATCAGTCAGGACGGGACATCCAAACAGATTGATACGAATCTTCCGGTGAAATCGCTGTCCGTGGCAGCGAACGGCGTTGTGGCGGCGATTCTGGAGGATGGGGATGTGACCTGGATCAACGTCTATAATCCTACTGGGGAAAAAGCAGTCGGAATCAAAACGACGATGCAGAAATCGGGTTATCCGGTTTCCGTGTCATTGTCGGACAATGGAAAACTGATGATGGTGGCATATCTGAAAGCAGAAAGCGGCAGTATGAAATCGATCGTCAGCTTTTACAATTTTGACGAAGTCGGACAAAACTACACCGACACGATGGTAAGCTCCTACGAATATTCGGATACGGTAATCCCGCTGGCAGAGTTTGCGGGGACGCATACGGCGTATTCTGTGGGAAATAATCAGTTCATGTTATATGAAGGGAATGAAATTCCAAAAAATATCTTCCAGAATTTCATGCAGGAAGAGGTGCAGGACGTCCGCAGCAGCGGCAATTATGTGGCGTTTATTTTTAATGGTACGAATGGAAACGGAAAATATCGGATTGACATTTACAATATGAACGGGACGCAGGTGCTGTCGTTGCCGTTTGCAATCGAATACCGGGATGTTCTGATTTCGGATCAGGAACTGATTATATATAATGAAGGAGAGTGCCTGATTTATAACCTGAACGGAAAAGAAAAATACAGCGGACCGATACCGGAACAGACGCAGCTTTTAAAAACGCTGGGCGGAAACCGGTTTCTTGCGGTTACTGCAAACAGCATAGATATGATAGAAATGAAATAAACGGGAGAAAAAATGAACGTACTGCTGGTTTGTGTGATCTTATTTGCCATCTGGCGGGGATATGCCGGAATGAAAAAAGGATTGGTGGATGAAATCAGGATGCTGCTGTCTCTGGTCATTTCGCTGTTCGTCCTTTCGCTGGCTATCCTTTTATATAGCAGTGTGAAAGAAAAAAACAATACCAATATTATACTGTCGATTCTGATGCTGCTGATTACCGGGCTCGCAGCCAGACTGGTGAACCTGATTTTCAAGTCCCTTTCGGCAATTGCGCACCTGCCGATTCTGAAACTGCTTAACAGTGTACTGGGAATCGTGGTCGGCATGACAGAGAGCATCGTAGTTTTATGGATTATATATATTGTAATCGCCAGCTTCGATACAGGAAGAGTCGGCAGCCAGATCGCGGCGTGGACCGTTGAAAATGAATGGCTGACGAAGCTTTATCAGATGAACCGGTTCGCCTATTGGCTGGCGGGATTATCCTGATGTTACGGGATTGTAAAAAAGTAAGAAAAAGGCAAAAACTGGTTGACAACTAAAAAAGGATAATGCTATACTGAAGTTCCACCGCAGGAAATGCGATGGAACTTCTTCTTTAAAAAAGAAGAAAAAGTGCTTGACATCGACGAATAGTCTTGGTAAAATTTATGACTGTTGCGGCAATCGAAAGCAACACGGATTTCTGAAAAGAAATTCAAAAAATAAAAAATGCTTGACACGAGCTGAAAGTTCTGATAAACTAATGAACTGTTGCTGCGAGTGATAAGCAACCGGGTTTTGAAAGAAACCTGAAAACAAAATGAAAAAAGTTCTTGACAAACAGAGCTGCTTGTGATAAACTCAATAAGCTGTCTGAGAGACAGGAACGAAAGTTCTTCTGGAAATACTTCCAATAAGAAGAACAGCACCTTGACAAATAAACAGTAATGCAACCCTGAAAATTCCAAACAGAACAAAAAGTTCTGAGAGAAATTTCAGAGAACAAAAACCTAAAACAACAGTAGAACGGTAAAATTAGCCAGACTGATTTTGACCGGACAAACTTAAACATGAGAGTTTGATCCTGGCTCAGGATGAACGCTGGCGGCGTGCCTAA
>ERZ825137.4774-NODE-4774-length-13198-cov-20.617591_pt1 | contig 13198 bp, 13 predicted proteins | sample MGYA00519873_ERZ825137 | MGnify/ENA primary metagenome ERZ825137 (study PRJEB31778, sample SAMEA3449190) | human gut metagenome | biome: human gut; feature: human-associated habitat; material: faeces | place: United Kingdom | collected 2010/2012 ...
AACCCTATCAGATTACATTCTTCTTTGGGTTATTTATCCCCAATCATTTTTGAAGTTTCTTTATGATTTCCCTCAATGTTTTTGTCAACTTTTTGACAAATACCCCGAATGCGAAGCATTTGACTGAGGGAGTTTTACAAAATTATATAAAATCAACCTTAAAATCCCTCCGAGTTGCCTCACGGCAACCCACCTCCCTTTACAAGGGAGGCTGAAAAAACAGCTGTATATTTTAGGCGGCAAACGAAATCAGTAACATGAGGAGAACCAAATGGCTAAGAAAAAGAAAACCGAAATTTCCCACGAAGAGGAATTGAACCCGAACGCTCATATCTCGGGTGCGGGAGAAGTGGTACATCAGAACATTATCGACACTCTCGAGGTAAACTATATGCCTTATGCCATGAGCGTCATAATGTCGAGAGCGATACCCGAAATCGACGGCTTCAAGCCCTCGCACAGGAAGTTGCTCTATACAATGTATAAAATGGGACTTCTGAACGGCCCGACGGTCAAGAGTGCCAACATAGTCGGACGCACCATGCAGCTGAACCCTCACGGCGACGCGGCTATTTACGAGACTATGATAAGGCTTGCACGAGGCAACGAAAGCCTGTTGCACCCGTATGTCGAGTCAAAGGGTAACTTCGGTAAATCCTATTCAAAGAATATGCAGTATGCGGCTTCGAGATATACCGAGGCAAAGCTTGCCCCCATTGCCGCAGAGCTTTTCAGGGATATTGACAAGGACACCGTCGATTTTGTCCCGAACTATGACAACTCGATGCAGGAGCCGACGCTGTTCCCCGTAACATTCCCGTCGGTGCTTGTAAACGCCAATATGGGTATTGCCGTCGGTATGGCGTCAAATATCTGTTCGTTTAATCTCGGCGAGATTTGCAACACCACGATAGAGCTTATCAAGGACCCCGACGCGGATATTATGGAAACGCTCAAAGCGCCCGATTTTATCGGCGGCGGTCAGATTATATACGACGAAGCGCTTATGCGTGAGATTTACCGCACGGGCAGGGGAAGCTTCAAGCTGCGCGCAAAGTATAATTACGACAAGTCCTCGAACTGTATCGATATACACGAAATTCCCGCCACCACGACGAGCGAGGCGATTATTGACAAGATAATCGACCTTGCAAAGGCAGGTAAGGTCAAGGAAATTTCCGACATCCGTGACGAAACGGATAAAAAGGGTCTTAAAATCACAATCGACTTAAAGCGAGGCACGGACCCCGACAAGCTTATGAAAAAGCTGTTCAAATCAACCCCGTTGGAGGATTCGTTCGGCTGCAACTTCAATGTGCTTATCGCAGGCACGCCGCAGGTTTTGGGCGTTCGTGATCTCTTGCTTGAATGGATTGCGTTCAGAACGCAGTGCGTGAACAGAAGAGTTTATTTTGACCTCTCAAAGGCGAAGGACAGACTGCATTTGCTTGAAGGCTTGCAGAAAATTCTTCTCGATATTGACAAGGCGATTAAGATTATCCGCTCTACGGACGAGGAGCAGGAGGTTGTTCCGAACTTGATGATAGGCTTCGGAATTGACAAAATCCAGGCGGAATATGTTGCGGAAATCAAGCTGCGCCACCTTAACCGTGAATATATCTTAAAGCGCACGGCGGACATTGAGCAGTTGAGGAAAGACATTGAGGATATGGAGGATATTCTCTCCTCCAAATCGAGGGTCAAGAAGATTATCATCTCCGAGCTTAAAGAGGTTGTCCAAAAGTACGACAAGCCGAGGAGAACCGAGATTATCTTTGCCGATGCCGAGGAGGACGACGAGGAAATTGAGGAAATCCCCGATTATCCCGTTACCCTTTTCTTTACGAAAGAGGGATATTTCAAAAAGATTACTCCGCAGTCGCTTCGTATGAGCGGTGAGCAGAAGCTCAAAGAGGGCGACGAAATCGTTCAGACCGTCGAGGCTTCAAACAACACCGATTTGCTCTTCTTTACCGACAGATGTCAGGTCTATAAGGCAAAGGCGGCTGATTTCTCTGACACCAAGGCGAGCGTGCTCGGCGACTTCGTGGCTTCCGCTTTGCAGATGGACAAGGACGAGTCGGCGATTTATATGGCGGTAACGACCGATTATAAAGGCTATATGCTCTTCTTCTTTGAAAACGGCAAGGTCGCAAAGGTCGATTTGAGCGCATATGAGACAAAAACGAACAGGAAGAAGCTTATCAAGGCTTATTGCGATAAGTTCCCGATAGTTGCGGTAAAGCAGATTAAAGAGGACTGCGAAATCGTAATGAAATCCACCTCGGGCAGGATATTGCTGCTCAACACGGGTGCGGTATCGCCCAAGACCACAAAGGACACGCAGGGCGTGGGCGTTATGACGCAGAGGAAAAACCACCGCCTTGAAAGCGTTGCCGACTTTACAGAGGATATGTTTGTAAAGCCTGCGAGATACAGGACAAGGACTCTCCCCGCCGCAGGTTCGACCCTCTCCAACGAGGACGCAGGCGAGCAGTTAAGCCTTATATAAAATTCAATAAAACAGTGCCGCCGAACACTCACAGCTGAGCGTTCGGCGGCTTTTTCATGCAGAAATATTCGGGCAAGGAAATACCCGGGCACCTTAAACGAAAGCACCCGGGTAAACGCCAAAGTCTATATTGAAAAACTTCCTGACTGTAATTATGCCTTGAGCTTCTTGACAATCTGTGTAAGTCTGTCAGCGTCAAAGATAACGGGAGTGGGATAGAGCGGATGAGCTTCTTTCATTGCTCTCTCGACGATAGTCGGGATATCCTCGTCCTTAATCTGCTCAAAGCCTGTGGGGATAGACATTCTCTCGTTCATAGCCTTAATCTCGGCTATAAAGCCCTTAGCCTTTTCCTCTACGGTCTGACCCTGAATACCGACAATATCGGCAAGCTTTGCAAGCTGCGGATAAATTGCCGAGCCGTATTCGTCAAGCATCTGAGGAAGAATTACCGCATTTGCAAGACCGTGCGGAATACCGTACATACCGCCGAGGTTATGTGCGATAGCGTGAACATAGCCTACATATGCTCTTGTGAAAGCCATACCCGCATAGAAGGATGCAAGGAGCATCTGACCTCTTGCTTCGACATTCTTGCCGTCGTTGTAGCAGGTTTCGAGGTTTTCAAAGATAAGCTTTGTAGCTCTTTCCGCATAATCTCTTGTAGAGGGAACGTTTGATTTGCCTATGTATGCCTCAACCGCATGGGTGAGAGCGTCAAGACCTGTTGTCGAGGTAATCTTCTGAGGAAGACCTGTCGTAAGCTCGGGGTCGAGAACCGCAAACTTAGGACGGAGACACGGGTCGTTGATAGCGTATTTTTCGTGAGTCTGTGTGTTTGAAACAACAGCCGCAACGGTTGTTTCCGAACCTGTACCCGCAGTGGTGGGAACAGCGAAGAAAGGCGGAAGCTTGTGCATTACTTTCATAACGCCTCTCATCTGCGGAATGGTCTTGTTGGGTCTTACGACTCTTGCGCAAGCAGCCTTAGCGCAGTCCATGGGAGAACCGCCGCCGAAAGCTATCATAGCTTCACAGCCGTTGGAAACGAACATTTCCCTTGCCTCTTCGATGTTTTCAATCGAGGGGTTGGGCTGAACGCCGTCATAAACAACATAGCTGATGCCTGCGTTTTTAAGCTCTTCAAAAAGTCCGTCGAGCAAATTGAGGCTCATAAGACCTTTATCGGTAACAATCATAACCTTACCGATACCTTTTTCTTTGATTACAGCCGGCAATTTGCGGATTGAACCGGGTCCTGTAAGAAGCTGGGGTTCCGACCAATCAAGGAAGTAAAGCATAACTTTCATTACTTTCTGATAAGCACGGTAGTATGCAACTTTTAATGCCCACATAGTTAAATTACACCTTTCATATATAATATAGACTTATTGTACAATTTTTAATTAAATAATGCAAGAGTTATCGGAAAATATTTCCTGAGATTTTTTGCTGTCGTGCTCAATGGCACGGGAAAGCTCTGACAGCGTGGCAAATTTTTTCTCGGGGCGTAAAAACCGAGTGAGCCGCACTTCAATCTTTTTGCCGTAGATATTGCCCTGAAAATTGATTATGTAGGTCTCGCTCCTGTACCGCTCGGTATAGACGGTCGGGCGTATGCCTATATTTGTGACCGACGGGAAAATTTCGCCGTCAATCACGGTCTTTGAAGCGTAAACGCCGAATTTAAGCTTTACAAAATTATCGGGGAAGTATTGGTTCGCCGTCGGGAAGCCGAGCGTTCTGCCCCGCCTGTCTCCGTCAACGACCGCCGAGCGGTAGGAAAACTCCCTGCCGAGCATTGCGTTGGCGTCCTCTATACTGCCGTTTTCGAGCAGGGAACGGATTTTTGTCGAGCTCACGGTTTCGCCCTTGTAGGTCTGCGTGGGGGCAATGTGCAGTTCTACGCCGTATTCTCCGCAAAGCGCCTTTAATTTTTCGACATCGCCCTTGCCGCCTGCGCCGAAGGTGTAGTTTTCTCCGCAGGAAAGAGCCTTTGCGTGATATTTTTCCACAAGATATTTTTTGAAAAATTCGTCGTACGGCATATCGGCAATTTCCGCAAAGCTTATGTCTATAACCTTAACACCGATGCTTTCGATTATTTCCTTTCGCATTTCGTCGCTTATGAGCGAGCAGGGGGCTTTGCCCGTAATTACCGAGAGGGGGTGGACATCGAAAAGCAGAACACAGGGCTCGTAGCGGCTGTCCTTTGCCTGTTTTATGACCTGTAAATGCCCCGTGTGAAGCCCGTCAAATGTGCCCAATGCCAAGGATTTCTCATTCACGGACAAACACCCTCTTTACTTTAAGAAATTCGCTTTTCGGTTCTGTTTCGCCGAGGCCGAGGAAGAAGCCCTCGGGGGAATATACCCTGTAAATTCCGTCGGCGGGATTTTCCCTTAACCTGTCGCGCGACAGCTCGCCGCCGTTTGAAAAACGCTTTGCCTGACCCTCTGTGACGGTAATGTCGGGGTAGATGTCGAAGCTCTTTTCAACAGGCGTGATATATTCGTCTTGTCTGTTCTCGCTAACCGCTTTTTCAAGCTCTTCGAGCGTAACGCAGTCCTCAATCGAAAAACCGTTTGCCGCAGTCCTGCGAAGTGCGGTCATCACGGCTCCGCAACCGAGGTCTCTGCCTATGTCGTCTATGAGGCTTCTTATGTATGTGCCTGCGGAACATTCGATCGATAATGTAAAGCGGTCTTTTTCAAAAGATATGAGCGAAAGAGAGTAAATTGTAATTTCTCTTGCCTCTCTCTCGATTTCAATGCCCTGCCGTGCCAGCTCATAGAGCCTCTTGCCGTCCTTGCTTATGGCGGAATACATAGGGGGTATCTGCTTTATTGTACCGATATAATTTTTAATAACGCTTTCAAGCGCTTCCCTTGTAACATTAACCTCGCTTTCGGAAAGCACGGTTCCCGTCGAGTCGAGCGTGTCGGTCGTAACCCCGAGCCGAGCTTCGGCAACATACGCCTTGTCGTGAACGGGGAGAAAGTCGATAAACCTTGTGCAGTTTGACAGCGCAATGGGAAGAACGCCCGTAGCCATAGGGTCGAGCGTTCCCGTGTGCCCCGCCTTTTTTACCGAGAGCAGGCGTCTTACCCTGTTCACGGCTGAAAAGGAGGTCATATTATTCGGTTTGTCAAGCAAAATGATACCCGTCATATGTTTTTAAGTTCCGTTTCTATTATAGATAACAGTTTTTTCTTGCTTTCGCCGAGCGTTTCGGGCTCAAAGGTACAGCCTGCCGCCCTTGCGTGTCCGCCGCCGCCGAATTGCATACAGATTTTTGACGCGTCAATCGGTGCGTGCGAGCGCATTGAAATTTTGAATTTTCCCTCTTTTGTCTCACGGAAGGTTGCCGCAACAAGAACGCCCTCGATTTTCCTCGGAAGTCCCGCAAGTCCGTCGCAGTCGCCGTCCTTTGTGCCTGCCTGCCTTTGCATCTCCTGCGTAACCGTCATAAAGGCGCATTTTCCGCCGAAGTACATTTCAACCGTGTTGAGCGCCGCCGCTTCAAGCTTGAAATAGCCGAGCGACTTTGTTTCAAACATAATTCTGTTGATGTCAACGAAGTTTGCGCCGAGACCGATTAAATCAGCCGCAATGATATGCGTTCTCTCGGTAACATTTGAAAAGAGGAAACAGCCCGTGTCCGTCGAAATGCCCGTATAAAGGCAGTCGGCAACCGTTTTGTCGATTTCAACGCCCATAGCCTTTATAACATCGTAGATTATCTCACACGCCGCCGCACATTCACGCAGGCACAGGTTGCGTGCGAATTTTTTGTTCGAGATGTGGTGGTCGATGCACAAATCCACTTCGTTTTCATATTTTTTGCGCAGCTCCGGACCTATAAGCTCCATATCCGCAACATCAACGGCTACAACATACGGGTTTTCCCCGACCTCGTCGGTGTTGCCGTAGGTTATATAGCCGTATTTTTCGGGGAACGGGTCGGTGCATACGACCTTTGCCTTTTTACCGAGCTTTTTAAGCGTGTGCAAAAGGGCAAAGCCGCAGCCTATCGTGTCCCCGTCGGGGTTCCTGTGCGTGAGTATAAGAATATTATCGTTTTCCCTCAGCAGACGGGCTGCCGATTTTTCATCGATTTTATTCATCTTTATCCCTCGTAAGACTTTCAATTTTTTTGAAAATTTCCATACCGTGTTCAACGGAGTCGTCGGCAACAAATTTGATTTCGGGCGTCTTGCGAAGTCTGAGCCTTGAGCCGACCTCGTGCCTTATTCTGCCCGTTGCGCTGACAAGACCTTTAACAGCCTCTTTCGCCGAGTCGATTCCGTCAAGAGCGCTGACATACACCTTTGCGAACGAAAGGTCCTGACTTACATCAACCCTGACAACCGTGAGCATTTTGTCCTTGACCCTGGGGTCCTTGAGCTCTCTCATCACGGCGATTATTTCACGCTTTATGTCCTCCGACACTCTGTCCTGTCTGTAACCAGCCATTTTTACCTCCGAAAAAGCGTTATGCTTTAACTTCTTCCATTACGAACGCCTCGAGAATGTCGCCCTCTTTGATGTCGTTGAACTTTTCAAGTCCCACGCCGCACTCATAGCCGGAAGCGACTTCCTTTGCGTCCTCCTTAAAGCGTTTAAGAGAAGCGATTGCGTCCTCGAAGATAACGATACCGTCTCTTACAACTCTTATCTGTGAATTTCTTGTAATCTTACCGTCAAGAACATACGAGCCCGCAATCATACCCGCAGACGAAAGCTTGAATACATTACGAACCTCCGCTCTGCCGAGAACGACCTCACGGAACTTCGGAGCGAGCATGCCCTTGATAGCCGCTTCAAGCTCTTCGATACAGTCGTAAATTACTCTGTACATTCTCATATCAACGCCGTCTCTCTCGGCAATTTCAGCCGCAACGGGATCGGGACGGACATTGAAGCCTACGATAATTGCGTTTGATGCGTTTGCGAGCATAACATCCGACTCGTTTACCGCACCTACGCTGCCGTGGATAACCTTTACCTTGACCTCGTCGTTCGAGAGCTTCTCGATATTCTGCTTAACAGCCTCAACCGAGCCCTGGACATCGGCTTTTACGATGATGTTGAGCTCCTTCATATCGCCCTGAGAAATCGAGGAGAAGAGGTTGTCGAGAGTAACCTTCTGGTACTGCTTGAACTCTTCCTCTTTAGCCTCTCTCTTTCTCTGCTCGACAAGCTCACGGGCAAGTTTTTCGTCCGAAACGGCGTCAAATGTGTCGCCCGCCTGCGGAACCTCCGCAAGACCCATAATCTCAACGGGAACCGACGGACCTGCCGAGTCGAGCACCTTGCCGTTTTCGTTCGTCATTACTCTGACTCTGCCGACTGCCGTGCCCGCAACTATCGTGTCGCCCGTTTTAAGAGTACCGTTCTGTACAAGCACCGTTGCAACGGGACCTCTGCCCTTGTCGAGCTTAGCCTCAATAACAACGCCCTTTGCCGCACGGTTCGGGTTGGCTTTCAATTCGAGCATTTCCGCAACAAGGTTGATTGACTCAAGCACCTTGTCGATGCCCTGATGCGTCTTTGCCGAAACGGGGATGCAGATAACATCGCCGCCCCATTCCTCGGGAACAAGGTCGTGCTCTGTGAGCTGCTGCATAATTTTGTCGGGCGAAGCGCCGGGCTTATCCATTTTGTTTATTGCAACGATAATCGAAACATTTGCAGCCTTTGCGTGGTTTATTGCCTCAATGGTCTGGGGCATAATTCCGTCGTCCGCCGCAACAACGAGGATTGCAATATCGGTAGCCATTGCGCCTCTTGCACGCATTGAAGTGAACGCAGCGTGACCGGGGGTGTCAAGGAATGTAATCTTGCCCTCGGGAGTCTGCACTCTGTAAGCGCCGATATGCTGTGTGATACCGCCTGCCTCTGTCGAGGTAACGGAGGTGTTTCTGATAGCGTCGAGAAGCGAGGTCTTGCCGTGGTCGACATGTCCCATAACAACAACAACGGGGTCACGGGGCTCAAGGTCCTCCTCTGCGTCCTCTGTGTCGTCGATAATTCTCTCTTCGATTGTAACGACGACTTCCTTTTCAACCTTTGCGCCGAGCTCTGTTGCAACGATTTCAGCCGTATCGTAGTCGATAACCTCGTTTACCGTTGCCATCATACCAAGTGAGAAGAGCTTCTTGATAACCTCTGCCGCAGTCATTTTAAGCAAAGCCGCAAGCTCGCCGACCGTAATTTCCTCGGGAACGGTAATCTTAATCTGCTTCTTCGCTCTCTCTGCCGCAATTCTTTTAAGCCTTTCAGCCTCTGTTTCGTGCTTGTGGCTTCTCATGCCCTGCTTGCGGTACTGCTTCGATTTCTGGTTGAGCTTCTGCTTTCTGACAACATTGTCCGAGTTTCTGTCGTTTGCGGGGGCAATGTTCTCGTATCTTTCATTGTACTTGTCAAGGTCAACCGAGCCCGCTCTTGTGTCGATGTGGCGGATTTCGCCCTTTGTCCTCGACTGCATGGGTTTGTTCGGGTCCTTGACCTTTTTCTTGGGAAGCTGCTGGGCGGGAGCCGAGGGCTTCGCCTTGTTATTATCCGCATTTTCCGTGTGTTTAGCCGCAGGCTTTTTGTCCTCCGCCTTTTTTGCGGGCTCTTTCTTCGCAGGTGTTTCCTTTTTCTCCTGCTGCATTGCGAAATATGCGTCAAAGTTGTCAACGGAGTGCTGCTTTGTCAGAACATCGAAAACAACATCCATTTCCTTGTCCTCAAGAGCTGTCTGCGACTTTTTCTCCCCGTCGAAATATTTTGCAAGAAGCTCAATAAGAGCCTTGCTCTGTATATTGAAGTCCTTAGCGACTTCGTTCAATTTGTTCTTTTTAATCGCCATATAATATTATTCCTCCCTTATGAGTTGAGTCAATCTTTCGGCAAAGCCTCTGTCGTTGACGGTCAGCACCGCCGTGGTCTTGTAGCCGAGCGCCGCACCCAATTCGTCCATCGTGCGGTCAAAAACCGTGTGAACCGTTTTGCGGCTTTCGCAAAGCGAGCCCATTTCGTCTTTAAGCCTTTCGGAAGCGTCCGAGCTTAAAATGCAAAGCCTTGCCTTGCCGTCCTTTATCGCCGAAACGCTTGCGTCGTGGCCGAGGCTTATCTTGTCTGCCCGTCTTGCCATACCGAGCATATTCAACGCCTTGTCATTCATTTTTGAGTTCACTCTCCATAGCTTCGTAAACCTCCGCAGGGATTGTGCACTCAAATGCACGCTCGATGCGCTTTGCCTTCTTTGCCTTTTCGAGGCAGGAAACATTCGGGCAAATATATGCGCCTCTGCCGTTTTTCTTTCCCGTAAGGTCAAGGCTTATGTCGCCGTCGGCGCTTTTTACGACGCGGACAAGCTCCTTTTTGGGCTTCTGTTCCATACAGCCAAGGCATTTTCGTATCGGGATTTTTTTAACTGCCATTTTTTCATCTCCTGCCGATATAATAAGTAAATTGCTTTAAGATTAACCCTCGTAGAAGCCGCTTTCGGGCTTGATGTCGATTTTCCAACCCGTAAGGTGAGCTGCGAGGCGTGCGTTCTGACCCTTGTTGCCGATAGCAAGCGAGAGCTGATGGTCGGGGACGGTAACATGGCAAACCTTCTTTTCCGCGTCCTCGATTTCAACCTTGAGCACATTTGCGGGAGCGAGAGCCGCCGCAATGAATTCCTCGGGATTTTCGCTGTAATTGATTATGTCAATCTTTTCGCCGCCGAGAATGTCCACAATCTGACCGACTCTTGTGCCCTTGGGACCTATGCAGGCGCCGATTGCGTCAACATTTTCGTCCTTTGAATGAACGGCGATTTTTGTCCTTGCGCCTGCTTCACGGGCAACCGAGTCGATAATAACCGTACCCTCGTAAATTTCGGGAACCTCGAGCTCGAAAAGTCGCCTTACAAGACCCGGGTGCTTTCTTGAAATCATAGCCTTGGGTCCCTTGTCGGTGTTCTTAACATCTACGATAAATACCTTTATAAGCTGATCCTCGTGGAGAACCTCGTCGGGTACCTGCTCCGATTTCGGGAGGATTGCCTCTGCTTTGCCGATTTCAAGCGTAGCGTTGCCCGTAACGGGGTCTACACGCTGAACCTTTGCGGTAACAAGCTCCTGGTTCTTTGACTGGAACTCTTCGAGAATCTGACCCTTTTCGGCGTCTCTGATGCCCTGACGGATAACATGCTTTGCTGTCTGTGCGGCAATTCTTCCGAAGTCCTTTTTGCCGAGCTTTACCTTTACAATGTCGCCGACCTTGTATTTCTTCTTGATTTCCTGTGCGTCCTCAAGAGAAATTTCTGCGTCGGGGTCCTCGACCTCGTCAACTACCGTACGGCAGTAATAAACATTCATTTCGCTCTTTTCGGGGTCGATTTCGCAAGTGATAACATCCTTGCCGTTGTATTCCTTTTTAACGGCAACCACGATTGCGTTCTGAATTTTCTCGTAGAGATATTCCGCGGGAATACCCTTTTCCTTTTCCATAAGCGCAACCGCTTCAAAAAATTCCTTATTCATCTTTTTCAAAACCTCCAAAATCATCGAGTTTTACCCACGATGTGTCTTTTTTATTAAATTCAAGGACTTCTCCGTTTTCAAGAGAAACCTTAATATCGCCGTTGTCATAAGAGGCGAGAGTGCCCTTGTACTCACGCTTTCCGTTTACCGCACGGATAAATTTAACCATAACCTTTTCGCCGAGATACTTTTCAAAGTGGAAATCCCTTGTAAGCTCTCTCTCGATACCGGGCGACTGAACCTGTAAGGAGTAGCTTCGGTCGATAGGGTCGTATCTGTCGAGCGGTTCGTCGATAGCGTGGCTCATATTTACGCAGTCGTCAATATCAACGGGTCTGTCGTCCCTGTCGATAATAATGCGGAGATACCAGTTCACGCCCTCTTTAAGGAAACGGACATCCCAGAGCTGTAAGCCGAGCTCATCTGCAATCGGCTTTGCGATGTCCCACACAACAGAAACGGTGTTCTTTTTCTTTTCCGCCATAATTCCCTCCATAAAATTAAGAGAGCGGGTTCAAAACCCACTCTCAACTTAACTGTATTCGTACTTTGACATAATAACACATATCTATTACGATTGCAAGCCTTTTTTGCATATTTTTAATAGTATATATATTATAAGTCGTCTGCGTCCTGAATAGGTCTGTCAACCTCGGTGGGATTTCCCGTATAGCTGCCGAGCACATCCGAGTTTATTTCCTCGTTCGAGCCGTCCCATATATCGGCAAATTCCTGCGTGAGCTTATCGACCTTTTCGGCTACCTCTTTGCGTGATTTTTTGTTCTTTTTACTCATCTTTTCATCCCCTCATACTGCGTTTGCTTTATTAGTATTGGCAAAAATTTTAAGAAAATTTATACCGATTTTTGATAAATTATTCAACAATTCTGTTGACATTGAATTGCCAAACTGATATAATTCAATTTGTATAAAAGAGATTATGCCTATCAGCGGCGTTAATTCAGAAGGGAAATAACGTGATATGAAAAAAGTAATGTCAGTTTTGGTTGTTTTATCATTGTTGTTCACGGTTTGCGTTCCGGCTTTCGCAGGTGCCAATGTCGACGCGTTGACCGATGCTCAGCAGAAGCAGGTTGCGGACCTTGTTTTAGCTTCTGTTGAAAAGGGTAACGACCCCGAAACAATAATGGGCAGAACAGTCATTAAAAATAATGTCCTTGCCGGCATTACCGATTATTCGGAATACAAAGCGGCTTATAATAACGATGCTTCTTCAATCAGAGCATTGGTTTCGGAGGCTGTTACGGCAGTTAAAGCGGACGCAGGCTTCTCGGAGAGTGCGGCTGCGGCGCTCACAACACTTATCACAGGCGCAATCATCGACAAGATTGACCCGCCCGAGACAACCACAGGCGGCACAACTCAGAAGCCCGACGATTCTTCGGACCTGAGCGAGGAACTTCAGAAGTATGTCGATGTTCTTTCAAAGCTCAACGCAAAGCAGATTGAAAGCGTTCTTGTTTCCCTTATAGGCAATAAAGTTATCACTCTTGACGACGGTAAGGCAATCGTCAACGAGCTCTATAAAAACAAAACAATCACAGCCGACGAAAGAGATACCATTATGGCTGCGATTTCTTCGGACGAGGCTACGACAGGCGTGCTTGACGAAATCTTCAAGGGCTACACACCCGCAGATTTGGCACAGCTTTTCAGAGGCTTCGGCGACGCTATCAGCACAATCACTTCCGCTCTTGCAAATCTTTTCAAGAACAACAACGGCGGCAACAATAACGGCGGTAACAACGGCGGCAACGGAAACACTTCCAACCCGACCGACATCCCCGCAACAGGCGACTATGCAATCCCCGCAGTTACGGCGGTTGCCCTTGCGGCAGGCGCAGCGCTCATCCTTACGAGAAAGAAAAACGGTAAGGACGAATAATTTAATACATAACAAATTTTGACGCACTCTTTGAGTGCGTCTTTTGTTTTTGCGGGGGATATGTACGAAATAAAATTATAATGAACAGCGTAGGGGGCGGCGCCCTTTGGGCGAGGTAATAGTGAAAAGTGAATAGTGAATAGGTGCGGGTGCTTCGCACGTCGTCGTTTGCTCCGTATCGTTCGCAACAGCCTTTGGCTGCCTCTCACTCGCTACGCAACTCCTCCTTTTCCGCAAAAATCACGCTCGGCTCGCCTG
>ERZ825137.4776-NODE-4776-length-13192-cov-9.936972_pt1 | contig 13192 bp, 9 predicted proteins | sample MGYA00519873_ERZ825137 | MGnify/ENA primary metagenome ERZ825137 (study PRJEB31778, sample SAMEA3449190) | human gut metagenome | biome: human gut; feature: human-associated habitat; material: faeces | place: United Kingdom | collected 2010/2012 ...
TGTCAGGATATTTTTCAGCATTGCATATTCGGTATGCCAAGCTCCGGCTCGTTCGTCAAAGGCTTCGGGAATACCACCCCAGCCGACATATCTCGACAAGATTTTCTGCTCGTCAGGTGTTGCAAAACGGTTTTCGTTTTGACAATCCTTCAAGACCTTAATTGCCGCATAGTTCCTATGAAAACGCTCTTTCTTGTTCACTTCCTCAACCTGATTATTGGCAAGGTCAAAGTTGTGTCGCTCGGACATCGGAATATCCGGGTGGAGGTCAAAGTTCTTTACCCTTGACTTTTTCTTTTGCTCCCAAGCGGGAACTATCGGCTCAGGTTCTTTATCTCGGTTGTCCTTAACTTCAACGCCGTTGTGTTCGGATAAAACCTTAAAGTCATCAAGCAAGTCAGGTCTGATACCAAGCACAGAACCGTCATCTTCAAACACAAAGGCTTCATCAACAAGAAAATGATAAAACTCTGCACCGTGCCATTCGTTATCGCTGTCCCTTGCAACAAGACCGTTTTCATCATAACTGAGAGCAATGTCGTCAATCTTTAATCTGCCAAGCACGGAATAAAGGATTTCCGTTTCTCGGTCATAAACCGGTACTTCAGAAGCAGCAGCCACAAGGCTTTGCATTGTCGCTTTGGTACAGTCTGTGAAATCAGGCTGTTCCGAAAACTGACTTTCTGCGTCCACAAACCATTCCGTACCTACATCGGCAAGCTCCTGATTTGCAATACTGCCGAGATAATCAAAGAAATCCTCAGCCGAGTCATACTCCCTTGCAGCTTGCTGTATCTCGTCAAAAGAAAGCGTATTTGTAACATACTGACCTCCGGCATTGCTGTCGGGGTTATAGTACATCCAAGCTACGCTTTCATTGTCCCGGTCGATAAAGAAGGCGTCGTCATAACCGGTTTTCGAACTGAAATCCTGTACGGTTTCGGTATCGTTTTGAGCTTCGTTTTCGCCTGTAACGGCTTTTTCTTCTGCCGGTAATACACTGACCTTCAAGTGGTCGTTCATTGGATTTTCACGCACTTTTCGGTCAAATTCTTCCCTTGAAAGCTCCTTGTTGAATAGGGGCATATCTAAGTCATAGAGCATTACACGGTTTTCATCAAAGGACAAAATCTCATACTGCGAAGCTCCGATATACACGCTGTCGCCGAGATGATATTCATACTTTGCTTCCGGTTCGACCTCTTTGTTTTCAGGCTCAGGCGGTGCGGTAGAGAGTATCTCACGGTTTTTTCTTTGCTCTGCAAGCTCGGCTCGCCGTTCTTCCTGCTTTTCAAGCCATTCAGGGTACTTTTCTTTTTCCTTCGGATTTAAGTATCTGTCCATACGGATAAGGTCTCCGATACGCTTTTCCACCTGAGACCAAGAAAGCGTAATGTGCGGCTTGTCACTTCCGATACCTTTTGAAATTGTGATACCTTTTCCGTCGTGCTGTTCGTCAATGCCTGCACCGATGATGACAGGGTAAGAGCCGCCCCAACCGTATTCGTTTTTCAAGAAGTCGGCGTTCTCTTTTGCGGAAAGGCTCTTTTCAAACTGCTCATAGATACGCATTTTACCCTCGGAAACTCCGCTTCCACGGGTCAGTACAGCGTCTATGATTTCCTGAGAAAAAGTAAAGGCAGAGGTTTTTTGTACCTCTGCCTGATTGCCCATTATGAGAGTCAACTGACCGTCCATCGACGGAAGCGGTTTCATTGTATCGGTCAATTCTCCCAAAAGTCTCATTGCTTCAAAATGCTGTGCGATAACGCCCCAGTCATAGAAGCTCTGAGCGGTTCTGTTTTCGTATTCGCCCTCCCACAAGTGGAGGACATTCTGAAATGTTTTGTAGCCCACAAGCCTGCCGTCGCTTAAAGTAAGCCGGGTGTAATCGTTGTTGAAGATACCCTTGATATATTCGGTACGGGTCGCATTGTCCGTATTTCTCTCATAGAAGTCTTTGATTTCTTCCTTTGAAGCGGACAAATGCGGGGTAGTACCGAGTATCTCTCGGATAGTATCATCGCCACCGAAAAACGGCAGGCTCTTGTCCTCGTGGTTTCTGTCGTAATACTCTAAGCGAATATTACCTGATTCTTCACGATTTCCTGTGCCGAGTTCCTGATGTTGTTCATCAGGCGAACCCACTTCATCATATCTTCCGCTTTCATCTGCTCCGTCAGCCCGGCTTTCTGTGCCATCTGCTTCACGAGAGTTTCCTCCAGTTCGCTGGCTCTCTGCTGAACCTCCGCCAAGTGACTGTTCAGAATCCCTTTCGTCAGAAGATTGTAGTACAGGATTTTGTGATGTTCCTTCAGATAAGTTCTCCTCATCTGCGACCATCTGCCGAGAGTCACTTCCGTCTGCTCCGGCAGTTTCAGGTTCGGAAGATTGTAATCTCCCACCATCGTGTATGTGATTTCGCTCATCGCTTTGACTCCTTTCGTCTTTGATGTCTTTATTGTATTCGGATTGCTCCTGTTCATCAATTATGCGATTTTCCTTGCTGAGCGTGCTGATTGTTCTGCTGACAGGGAGCAACGCCATTTCTGCAATGTCGCTTGTAGCAATACCCACCGCATTGAGAACTTCCTGTGAATTGAAACTTGAAATACCGGCAAAGTCATCGGGAGAATAGACCTTGTCTGCGTTCAGTCCCAATCGTGCCATAACCATATATGACACGCTGTTTCTGACAAGCTCCAAATACAAGGCATTTGCTTCGTCGGCAGACAAATACTCAATATCGCTTCCTGCACCCAAACTCATAAAGTCGGAGATATAGTCTGCGATGTTGTCCTCGACGGCATTGGCAATGCTCTCTTTGACGACATTTTCAATACTCGTTGTATCGTTTACCGCACCGAAAGTGTTTTCAAGCGTTTCAATAACCTCTGCTTCAAATTCGGGTCTCATCTCCCAAATCGGAACAGGGCGGGAATATCTGCTTTCGTGGGTGTCCGATATATCAAAGTAATGAATCAGCCTTTGACGGCTTCTGTCTGCGTCCTCAAATACGGCAATACCTTTTGCTCCTCGATTTACCCAGCGACCGAAAGTGCCGTTCCATCGTTCGATTTCAAGCACGGCTGTTGCGTCGGGTCTTTGGGCATATATGAGAAGCTGTTCATCAAATCGGAGCCTGAAATTCCTGCCTGCTGTTTTCAGAAACGATTGCCAGTTTACCGGATTGTCTGTAACTGCAAAACAGGTTCTTTCATACAGCTCTGAAATCAGGTCAAATTTCCTTGCCACCTCGTCTGCACCTCCTTATCGTGATTTTTCTTTGTCCTTTGCAGGTTTTTTGTTTTCTTTTGCGGCTGGTTCTACGGTATGACCGTTTCTCTCGCAAAGCTCGGCAAATTCGCAGATGTGGTAGAGATTTGTGCCGACCTCCAAATGGTAGTCGTCAATATATCTGCAAGTTCTCTCCATTGTTTTGCCGTCGCCGAGCTTAATTGAGATTTTCTCTCCGTCCGCAATGCGAAACTGCTCCTGATAGTGCGGGTCAATAAATCGGATACCACGCTCGGCATTTTTCAAGTGGTTGTTCAGCCACTCTTTCTGATAGCAATAGCAGTACAGATTGTATTCGCCCCTGTTGGGGTTAAACCTCATAAGATAGCTGTACTTTTCCGTATCAAGACGAATGCCGTAGTGGTTGCGGTCATCATTAAAGGAACTGTCGGGAGTGGAATAACAGTAAGAGGACATATCATTTCTGCCGGACAAAACATCGCCGTCACGCAATCCGTTTATCACATCATCAAATTCAGCCTTAAATTCATCGGTTTTCAAGTCTTTTCTGAAATCGTTCCAAGTCGTCCAAAACTCGTTCCCGTTAGAACCGAAGTCGGCTCTCAAATATCCGATAAGACCGGTCTGCATAGAGAGCTGCTGACTTTGGCTGAAGGTGTATTTACGCTCTGCTTCGGTCAATACTCTGTAATCCATTTTCATCACCTCGCTTGTTCGTTTGGTTGTCTTTGCTTTGGAATAGGAAAACCATAAACTTCGGCAATTTCATCGCCGAGCCTTTTGGTAACTCGTGTGATGTCGGCTCTTGTGGCTTTTCCGTTATAGATTTTATCTTGCAGATTTTCAATCTGCGTATCGGTAACACCGTCTTTGAATACACGGTATAGATAATGGTTTGTACCGTCGTGATGAACGGCGTCGGCTCGAAGATCTCCGTACTTATCCACATACCATTCGGTGTAATCGGTATCGGAATAAAGGCAATCCTTGATGTTGCCGGAATCAATCATCTTGTAGCCCGACACTCTGCCGTTCCATCTGCCGAGGTCGCCGATAACGATAATCGGCTGTGAAAGCTGAATGTTGAGATTTACTCGTTCATCATAAAGATTTTCGGCATTGGATTTTACCATAATGTCGTAAAGCTCATCATCGGAATATCCGGGATACAGTTCCTCCAAAGACTCTCGCCAATCATCAAGGTCAAGGCTAATGTCGCTCCAAATGATATGGCGGTCATTCTGTTCCGGACTGCTCATCAGTGCCACCTCCCAAATAAGAGAACAGCTTATTGGCTTTGGTCTGCTTCTGAAGCTCGATAATCAGGCTCATATCCGGAATAGTGATACCGGGAATTTTCAAAATGCTCTCCATATCAAGCTGCTGCAATTTCTTTTCGGTATTGCAGCCTGCGTCAAACAGTTTCGTCAGAAGCTTTGTTTTCTGCTGAAAAGTGAATTTTTCCTTCATTGCTTTGTCCTCCTTATCGTTGTTTGTCTTTGTTTCGCTTCTTGTGTAAAAGCTCTTGTGCCTTTTCCTTTGCCCATTCAGGCAGACGCTCAGGCTTTACTTCGCCCATAACATCCATTCTTTCATATCGGGTTGATTTTCCGGTGTGAAGATTTGTGCAGAACACAGCACTTCCACGGCTGTTTGCCGACGCACCGAAACCTCCCGTAACATAGTAGAGCTGTCTGTCGGCTCTCTGAAATTCGGGCTTTAATACCTTGGGGTCAATAGCTATGATTTTGCCGTTGATGTCTTTGGAATAGTGGTCGGGGATACAATCGGCTTCCGTTATGAGTGTGATTGGAATATCCAGCTTTTCGACCTGTTCCTTGAAAAGCTCCGCTTCATTCGCCACACGGCTACCGAAAAGGTGTACGATTTCGATATAGTCATCGCTTACCATACATTCCGAACACAGTTCAAACAGGTCGTTTCGCTCTGCAAAGCCGCACATATATTTATCGCCGTTCGTACTTTGCTCATTGGAAGCCAAGATAACCTCCTTTTCGCCCACATTGACCGAGCAGAGAACGGTGTATTCACCGATTTTTCTTTTTTCCTCGTTCATATCCACACCTCAGCTTACTTCAATCACAATTCTGATGTTTCCGCAGTCGCAGCCACTGCACTGTCTGGACAGTTCAGGAAATAGGGATTGCACTCTCTGTCTTGCTCTGCGGATAGTCTCAAAGCACGGCAAGCCGTACCCTTTATAGTTGTTGACTATATCCTCAAGCGGTAAATCTCCGACTCTCATATAGCTGTATCGGTTGTAATAGCAAAGGATAAGCTGCATATCGTCATACCTCGTTTCGGGGCATTCTCTGAGTATTGCAAGCACCTTGCTGTCAACCGTCTTTTGCTTATTCATAATGCACCTCCGTAAAAGAACGGTGGGCGAAGTTTTCACTCCGCCCACACAAGCGTTCCTTATTTCTTTCTGTTCTTAATCTGCAAGAAGATAAAGCCGCCGATAATAAAGGCGACTAATACAACTGCTACGATTGTTTTAGCGTCCATTACTCATTGTCCTCCTTCTTCTTTTTTCTGTACGCAACAACGGCTGTGCCGACAATACCGAGGGCAGAAAGTCCCGCAAGTGCAGTCCACAAGCCGACATTGCTGTTATCTCCGGTCTTTGGTGTGTCTCTCAGCTCATTGTGCATTTCCACAACGGTAGTAGAGCCGACCTTTACGGTTGCAATCTTATCCGCAGGAAGCACATAGGAAGCAGAAACAGTATCCTGAACCTCGGAAACGGTGTAATCGCCGATACGAAGTCCCTCGATAATGATTTCACCGTTCTTATCGGTCGTGAAGCTGCGGTCATAACCGTTTACTCCCGTAACTCTGAAAGTGAAACCTTCAACTTTATCGTCAGAGGAAGTCTTAACGATTTTCAGGTTTCCTTTCATTGCCGTGTTAATAAAGCCGACGCCGGCTTTGTTTTCTACCTCGTAGGTGGTTTCATCTTTTTCAATGAAAACAGAGTACACACCCTTATCAAGTTCAAAGCCTTCCGGTGCTTTGGTTTCTCTTACAAGGTATTTTCCGTAAAGAAGCTCCTTCATCTCGTAAATACCCGTAGAAGTTTCGTTGAGCGTACCGATAAGCTCGTCGCCGTCGTCCAATTTGCCGTCTCCGTTTACATCTTTGTAAACCTCAAAGATTGCACCCGTCAGTTTGTTGTCCGGGTAATCTTCATCGACCTTAGTCAACTTGATATTGCCGTGAACATATTCATTGACGATTTCAACCTCAATGACCTGACCGACCTCGGAGATTTTAACTTCATAAGAAGTTTCATCAAGCACGAAGCCCTCCGGCTGCTCGATTTCTTTTACAAGCCAGTTTCCATACGGTACTTTGTCAAAAGAAAAGCTACCGTCATTTTCAGAGGTAGCAGTCATCAAAGCATTTTCTTTTGTAAATTCAGTTTCATCAGCCTTAAACAGACCGATTACAGCACCTCCCAGTGCTTCGCCGTTTTCGGTAATCTTCTTACCGGAAACAGAACCGTAAATGAGCTTGTTCTCAATCGCTTTTCCGTCGTTGACTGCAATCTCAACATTTGCGGTATCCTGACCGGCATAGCTGAAAGTGAACGGATACTTGGCGTCGGAGAGAATATAATGCTCATCGGTGGCAAGCTCCTTAACATAGTAGCTTCCGAAAGGAATTTCGGTTTTGATAACAGCCTTACCGTTTTCGGAAAGAGAGATAATCTCAATCAGACCGTCTGCCGGGATAGAAGTACCGCTTGCAGAAACAAGTTCCTCTGCGGCGAAAAGTCCGAAGCTGATATTCTTCATTTCATCGCCGTTACCGATGTTGAAGATGTCGTTCTTTTCAATAGTCTTTTCAAGACTTACCGTAACCTTTTGTCTCTCGTTTACGAAGCTGGTTGCGGTTTCAGTTACGGCAACTTCCTGACCTGCGTAGGTCAGCTCGACCTCGTGTGCTTCCTTATTGATAACCATACCCTCCGGTGCGGTGATTTCGACCACAGTATATCTGCCGAGGTAAATCTCCTTACTCTTGGCAAGTCCGTTTTCATCTGTGGTAACAGTATCTACGACCTCGCCCTTTGCATAACGGAGTGTACCGTCGGGAGTGATAATATCTTCTGCTGCGGTAATCTCATAAACCGCACCTGCAAGACCTTTCACTTCATAGACAGGCTGATAAATCACATCGGCGTTTTCCTCTCCGGAGATATTTACCCCTGAGAACACCTCGCCGGTCTTTTCAATGCTGACAGTACCTTTCTGTGCCATATTAGGCTTATCGACCTTAATCACAGTAATACCACCCTCATCGGAAGAATGTTCCTCTGCCACATCAAAGTACACCGGTGTGCTGTCAAGCACATATCCGTAAGGAGCCTGAACCTCAACAAGAGAATATCCCTTGCCGTATTCCAGTTTCTCCGGTGTAACAAGCTGTCCGTTTGCGTCGGTGTAGAAAGTATCAATCGTTGTCGGAGTAGGATAAGTGAAGGTCATTGTTACCTGATTGCCGTCAGGGTCAAAGATTTTGAAGCCTGCACCGGCATACGGAATGTTTTTACCACTTTCTGCGTCCACCTTAACCACCTTGATATAGCTTTCAAAGTTTGCGTTGTTGATGAGATAGCGGTAGGTCTGTCCGTCCTGAGCAATGAACACATCGAAGTCGTCCATTAACTCACGCCCCTCCCAACCGGAGGTTTGATGAACGGTATATACGCCGTAAGGCATATCCTTTGTCTGACCGAAGCCGTTTTCATCACAAACAATTACATCTCTTTCATCTTCCTCTGCTGAATCAAAGCTGCCGGAAGATTTGAGATAGATTTCAAAGGTTGCACCGTTTTCGGGTGTTTCAATCTGAGTTTCGCCATTATCGGTATGCTTGATGATAGCGATATTGCCTTTCATAACCTGTTCGGTAACATCATTTGCTGTCTGATTGTGTTCCACCGTATAAAGCTGCGGTTCAGCACCGACCTTATGGATTGTGGTATCAAGCAGATAGCCCTCGGACGGAGTGATTTCACGGATTGTCCAGTCATCATCACAGATATATTCCTTTGTGGTAAACTGCCCGTTCTTATCCGTAACATATTTGTCCACAAGGGTTTCGCCCTTATAAATGCCGTAAACTGCTCCGGCAAGGGTAGCGTCGCCCTGCGGTGTGCCTTCCTCTCGGTCGCTCTTTGTTACGGTTACGCTGAACTTTTTGAGAATGTTCGTGAAGTTTCTTGTGGTTACTTCTTTCCAGTTAATCGGTGCGGTCTGATTTGCAGGCACAACATAACGGATTGCGGTATCCACTTCCTCAATGGTGTATGGGGTAGTGCCGCTTATAAGCACATCATCGAAAGAAGCAACACCGTTCTTATCTGTCACTGCATATTCATCTACGGCAATACCCGCAAGCGAAGTTCCGTAAAGGTGGAAAGTTACACCCTCGACCAGATTATCCTCCGAAGATTTGATAACCTGAAGATTACCTCTCTTGAGAACATTATTGAAGTTGACCTTTGACACCTGACCCGCAACAACAGTTACTCTGTGAACCTCCTGCGGCACATATTTGTCGATAGACTGCTCCGTGACTGTGTAAACACCGGGCATAAGGTTATCAAGCTGGAACTTACCGCCGTTTGCTGTGGTAACTGTCTGATTTACTCCGTTACCTGAAATAGTAAAATTGATACCATCAACCTTTCCGTCCTCAGATGTTTTCACAATCTGACAAGAACCGTAACTGACTTTCATCTTCACATATCCGGTCACAGGGTCGCTGACTTCCTGAGCATAAGTTACTACATCTTGCACGCTTGAATTTTGACCGTGCTTGCCCTCAGACCATACGACAACACCTCTGCGGACACCGTTTTTCTTACTTGCGGTAATGGTAAATTCCTTACTCGGTGCTTTATTCATTGACACCGTAAGTTTGTTTCCGCTTGTGGAAAATGTTACACCACTGATACTCGCCTTGAAAGCATAATTGGAGAGTACACCGTTTGAGTCTGCAAGGGTTGTAACATATTTGCTTCCGTTCCATTCAAGCTCATTGACTTTCGCTGAACCGCTTGATTTAGTACAGAAGCTCGGCACAACTGTGTGATTCTGCACACTGCTGACCATACTGTTGTAGTAACTCATAATCTTACTGCGAAGCGGATGTTTGGCATTGATAACATCTTTCACATTACTGCAACCACTGGCTGCTTTGTGATTAAAGTTTACGTCACGCTCGCCTACGACAGTTTCCCAGATAAGAAGCTGTGTTGCATAAGCGTGAGCAATACTGTTTGCCGCACTTTCGTTCTGCGACCTCCAGCTTGTTGAAATCGTTCCTCGATAGCCGTACTGCAAGATACGACCGATAAAGAGTCTGATTTCATCGCCGGAGATAACTCCGTTTGCTGTGATATTGTTAAAATAATTTTCATCGTATTTGTTCATACTCTGACCGGAACTGAGTGAAACACCCGGCTCGATACAATAGGCAATATTACCGGAATACGAGCCGATTGCCTTTAAGTTGGTGTGGGTGGAACTGCCGGTATGCCAACCGTTCTTCAAAGTAAGGTTACTGTGTCCCCACACTCCGTCGTAATTTGCGTCGCCGTCACGAGGGAAATCAACCATATACACATTGGTTTTTTCTCCGCTTGCGGCAAACGCTGTGCTTGTCCCAATACTCATAAATGCACTGAGACTGAGAACCGTCGCCATAACAAACGATACGGCTCTCTTGATTTTCGTCTTTACCATCTAAGTTTCCTCCTTAAAATGAAAGAACGCACCGATTATCTCAGTGCGTCCGATACTGTATTTTATTTTGTTTTTTAGCAGTAGCCGATATAGATTTCATATTCCGTATCGGATACCTTTTCTACCCATACCCATACTGCGGTAAATCCTTCCACATTTTTGTATCTGTTCAGCCTGCTTTGAATATCGTCCTTAATGCCTGTGCGTTTGGCATTTGCAGTGATAGGATTATCCCAACAATCCGTAGCGGTACTATCCAGTTCCAAACCAATGCTTTGAGCATAACTCCTTGCATAGCTGACATACGGATTAACATCAAAACTCTGCTTCGGTTCTTCCGTCGGTTTTGGCTTTGTGGGTTTCACTTCTTCCGTAACCTTCGGTGTTTCCGGTTTTGACTGCTGTGGCTGCTTCTGCTCTTGAGTACTGTCAGGCTTTTTCGTTACCTGAACGGATTCATAGCTTTTTGCAGTTTCCGTCTTACTACCTGCCGTAGAAGAAACATCCGACTTTTCCTGCTGACTCGGCTCTGTTGTTGCTTCACTTGATACCGGTTGCTCTGTTTCCGGAACATCACTTGTTGTATCATCTGCTTTTTCTGTTTCGGTCGTTGTTTCGGTATTACCAGCCGTAGAAGAAATCCTTTTATCCGTGTCATTTCGTGCGGTTTCTTTCGCTGTGTTACCGTTACATCCGGCAAGCAAAATCGTCAAGCAGGCAATCATACAAACCACCCATTTCTTTCTCATAAGCTATCGCTCCTTTCGCCTTAATCGTAATCAATCAGGCGAAAAACAGCAAAGGTGCGAATATCCAAACTTTTTATCGTATCAGACATTTTATTTGCACTTCAAACGTGCGAACCCTTTATTAGACAGCTATAAGTTATGAGAGATAGATATATTCAAGTGAGATAGAATATATCTTTTCAGCAGGTAAACAGTAGGTATTAGGGGGTAGAGTGTGAGAAGGGGGAGTAACAAAAGCGGCTATCTGCTGTCACGCTCTGCCCGTTGCCTGAGATACTTGTTGTAATGCTCCAATGCCTTACACACAAAGTCCTCTGTTTGACTGATTGGGATATTCTTCGGGATAAGCTGTCGAACCCTGTCGCCCCTTAACACAATCTTCTCTTTTTGATTTGGTTTTTCCTCCGACATAATGGCTTGGATAGCTTCGGTTGTGAGTTTGCCCTCATCAAAAAACTTTCGCATACGGATAGTCTGGTCGTGAGAGGGGGTTGCGTCGTTCATATCAATCTCGTCAACTACATCACGCTGACAATCTTCGTCAAGATACGACAATTCAACCGCCGGTCGCATTTTAATTCGCCCCTCATCAACAAATTCAAGCAGTTCGGGAACAAGGTTTGTAAGGCGAACATATCTTTTAATTTGGGATGTGCTGTCGCCCGTTTCCTCTGCCAAAAGACTGTTTGAGCGTGTTCCAATTAAATTCGGTCCCACTGGGTCCGAATTTTCTTTACTTGGTCTGCCTGCTTGTCTTTTCATTGCATCCAATCGCATTTTGTAGGCATAGGCTTTTTCAGAGGGAAGTATCTGCGACCTTTGGAAATTACTTTCAACCATTAAAATTGTGGCTTCATCTCGATTAAGGTCAACAACCTCACATCTTAGCGTTTCAAAACCGGCAAGTTCACTTGCTCGTTTTCGTCGGTGTCCAGATATGAGTTCATATCTGCCGTCCTCTTTCTGCCTTACCGTAGCAGTCCATTCGTGTCCCTGCTTACATTGCCAAATTACTTTTTTGTGAGAGCCGATAGAAACCTCTGTCGGCTTTATTTCGTTCTTTTCAGACCACTCAGAAGCCAATTTAGGCTTCAATGTACTTAAATCGTTAATACCCGTAACTACTCTTGCACCTGAACATATCGGGCATTTTTCGCCGTTGGAACGTGCTTTTACGCTTGTTTCCCACTCGTGACCGCAAGCACCTTTCCACCATACTTTCTTATTCGAGCCGAAAGTCACGCTGTCCGGTGTCAGCGGTAAATTCCTATCCGACCATTCGGCAATCAATTCGGGATGTACTGCCGCTAAACTGTTACTCATATCAAAACCTCCACTTCCTCTGTGATTAGAGTATATGAAGTTTCGGCTTTTTCTTGTAGTTTGCGAATCTCAGTAAAAATAGAAAAGCCCATCAAGAAAAGATTTTTCTTCTCTCAAAGGGCAACATACGACCGATTACTCATCATCTATATGTAATCGCTGATTTATTTCTTTTACCAATTCTTTAGGGTCTTCCGTTCGTAATCTTTTTGCAAACTCAATCATTATTTCCTGTTCTTCCTTGCTCATTTGCTCAAACATATCTGCCATCTCTTTTTCTCTCAGTGTCAATCGCATATACATTTCTTGCTTCTTATTCCTCCGATTTTAAGCTCATACAATATCGTATCGTCAGGAACATCTTAACTGTTATCCATCTTCTGTGCAAACATCGGTTTATAACGAAAAAATGGGCAATCCCGATTGGAACTGCCCATATATCTTGAAAATTATGCGATTTTTAAGGCTCTGCACCGTTTCAGGCACCATTTGGTGTAAATTTGGTGTATTTGTGTATTTTCAGAGCTTTTTCACAAATGAAGTACATCCCGTTTTGTAGGGTAAAACGGTACTTCTTAGTAGAGCTTTGCACCTGCCGGAATATGGTCATCTACCATAAGCAGATGGAGCTTTTCTTCGCCTTCTTCTTCGTGTACTGCACTCAGAAGCATACCGCAAGAATCAATGCCCATCATTGCTCTTGGGGGAAGATTTGTGATTGCGATAAGTGTCTTACCAACAAGTTCTTCCGGCTCGTAATATGCGTGAATACCGCTTAAAATGGTTCTATCCGTGCCTGTTCCGTCATCAAGAGTGAACTGAAGGAGTTTCTTTGACTTCGGTACTGCAACACACTCTTTAACCTTTACAGCTCTGAAATCAGACTTTGAGAATGTATCAAAATCAACATCTTCTTCAAATAAAGGCTCAACCTTTACCTTAGAAAAATCAATCTTTTCAGGTTTTGAATTTGGTGTAGAAACTTCTTTATCCTTTACACCATTTTCGGATTTTACACCACCGAGGGTCTTCATTGTCGGGAACAATAATACGTCCCTGATTGCCTGGCTATCTGTCAGAAGC
>ERZ825137.4777-NODE-4777-length-13192-cov-4.967877_pt1 | contig 13192 bp, 13 predicted proteins | sample MGYA00519873_ERZ825137 | MGnify/ENA primary metagenome ERZ825137 (study PRJEB31778, sample SAMEA3449190) | human gut metagenome | biome: human gut; feature: human-associated habitat; material: faeces | place: United Kingdom | collected 2010/2012 ...
TGGCCGACGAGGACCGCCTCACCTACAGCTGTGCCGCCGCCGATTATCACAGCATTCCCGATTTTATCTCCCGCATGTTCGCCACCGGCGACTACACGGCCATCGGCTACGGCGGCTACACCCAGGCCCCCGGCGAGGGGGGCTATGTGTTCACCATCACCTGCACGGTAAAGGGGGCGGAGTAAATGTACCAGTTTTCCAAGCGGGAAAAAGTGCTTTTGTTCGTCCTGGCGCTGGTGGCGGTTGTGGCGGGCGGCTTTTTGCTGCTGCTGAACCCCGCACTGGAGCAGCGGCTTGCCCTTCAGGGGCAGCTGGCGCAGGAGCAGCTCGCCCAGGCCTCCATGCAGGCCGAACTGGCAAGCGCCGCCGCGGCCCAGGCCCAGCGCGAAGAGGCCAAGGCCGCCGCGGCCGAGGCAGGCAGGGTATTTTACGAGCCCATGAGCAACACCCAGATCTCCAACCTCGCGGCCGGCCTTCTGGATGTGCACGGCCTCACGGGCCTCAGCATGAACGTTTCCGGCCTCACCGTGCAGGATCTGGCGGGCATCCAGCCCACCCTGGAAGAGGGCGAAAGCTATGCCTGGAGCGAGTTTTTGAAAAACGCCCAGAACGGCGGCCCCGCCGACGAGGGCGAGGGCGCTCCGGCCGCCGAGGCCGCCAGTGCCCAGGTGCTGTGCAACACGGTTTCCATCACCGCCCAGGGCCCTGCCGAGGGCCTGCGCGGCCTGCTCACCGATCTCTCCCAGCGCATGCCCGTGCGGCTGCAAAGCTTTTCCACCGGCCAAAACGACCAGTTCACCCTGACCCTCAGCATCTACATGCTGGACCCGGTGGTTTAAACCTTTTCCCCACTCTCACCCGGAAAGGAGGCGGTCCTGATGCGGCGCCAAAAGCGCAGGGCAAAACCCGGTTTTGCCCTGCTGGAAGCCCTGGTCTTTGTGATCCTGATGCTTCTGCTCAGCGCGGCCATGCTGGCCGCCGCCTACAACCTGCACCGCCGCAGTGTGGAGCGCATCGAGAACGACCGCGCTTACAATGCGGCGGTTGCCGCCTTAAAAATGGTGGGCAACGCCATTGCCGGGGGCGCCGACCCCGCCGCTTATGAAGCCGAAACCACGTATACGCTGGACGTGACCCCCGAGGGCGAGGCGCAGCAGGGCTATGCCCAGATTACCATGAAGGGCGAGGTGGGCACGCTCACCTCGAACGGCGAGTCCTTCGAGGGCGTGCGCCTCACCGCCGTTGCCACCGTGGCGGGCGAAACCGAAACCGTGCAGCTCACCCTGCAAAAAGCCAGGGCCGAGGCCTACCCCCACACCCTGTATGGGGCGGGCTTTGCCGGGCGCATTTCCTCGCCGCCCACGCTCACCCTGGGCCCCGACACCGACCTGTATCTTTACGGCGGCGGCGCTGCGGCCGAGCTCCTGACAGGCGAGCTCCACGCTCTCGGCGATGCGCTGGATCTGGACGGGCGTCATGCGAGCCTCCTCATCCACAACGTTGTTAGCCTTAGTCACTGCGGCGATGATCTTGACGATATCAAATTCTACTTCTGCGCCGTTGCGCTTGATAACTCTCATGTATTCCCGTCTCCTCTTCTTTTGGTATGTCCTTTACATAACGCAACACTACATCTTGTGGTGATCTTCATAACTGCAAACTAATTATTGCACATGAGGCTCAGCATTGCAAGTCCTAAGTGCTGAAAAAGGAAACAATATCAGAGCCCCAACTTTGGACACTATTGACGAAACACCTTGAATGAAGCGGAATAGCGCATTATTTCAATTTGACGCAAAAATCAACAAGACATAAGTAATGCTAATGATAGCTATGCAAAATTAACTCTTTTCATGGGCGAAAAATGTGACTATAATAACTCGGTTGAAAAATTTGAGCAGGACTCGCAGAGCGGGCCCGCTCCGGATCGGAGGATCAATACAATGGCAAATTGCGCGATCGTAGGTATCAACTGGGGCGATGAAGGCAAGGGCCGCATGGTCGACTACCTCACGGACCATTATGACGTGGTCGTCCGCTATCAGGGCGGCGGCAACGCGGGCCACACTGTGGTGAATGAAAAGGGCAAGTTTGCCCTGCACCTGCTGCCGAGCGGCATTTTCCGCGACGGCGTTGTCAACATCCTGGGCAACGGCGTGGCGCTGGACTGCGAAAACCTGCTCAAGGAGATGGAGACGCTGCGCGCCGCGGGCGTTATCATCACGCCGGAGAATCTGAAGGTCAGCGACCGCGCGTCGCTGCTGCTGCCCTGGCACCGCGAGCTCGACGCGCTCGAGGAAGCGCGTCTTGCCGACAAGAAGTACGGCTCGACCAAGCAGGGCATCGCGCCGTTCTATGGCGACAAGTACCAGAAAAAGACCGTGCAGGCGGGCGAGCTCCTGCACCCCGAGCACTTAAAAGAGCACCTTGCCGACCTTCTTGAGTGGAAGAACCTGACGCTCCAGAAGATCTACGGCGCAAAGGGCTACACGATGGACGAGCTCATGGCGTGGGTCGACACCTACTGCGGCGCCATCAAGCCCTACATCACCGACACCGGCCGTTTCCTGAGAAACGCGCAGAAGGAGGGCAAGTCCATCCTCTTTGAAGCCCAGCTCGGCGCGCTGCGCGACCTGGACTACGGCATCTATCCCTACACCACCTCTTCGAACGCCGTTGCGGCGTATGCGCCCGTCGGCTCGGGCCTTCCCACGGCGAAGCTCGACGAGGTCGTGGGCGTGGTGAAGGCGTACTCTTCCTGCGTGGGCGAGGGCCCGTTCGTCTGCGAGTGGTTCGGCGAAGGGGCGCAGCAGTTGCGCGACGCGGGCGCGGAGTACGGCGCGAAGACCGGCAGACCCCGCCGCGTCGGCCCCATCGATCTGGTCGCGACGCGCTACGGCGTGGAGACGCAGGGCGCGACGAACATCGCCCTGACGAAGCTCGATGTCCTGAGCTACATGGACAAGATCCCCGTCTGCGCACACTATGAATTAAACGGCGAGCAGACCGACGACTTCCCGTTCCCCGTGCTGCTGCAGGACGCCAAGCCCGTCGTCGAGTATCTGCCCGGCTGGCAGTGCGACATCTCCGGCGCGCGCAAGTGGGAGGATCTGCCCGAAGCCGCCCGCAGCTACGTCGAATACGTTGAAAAGGCCATCGGCTGCCACATCGGCTTTGTCTCCGTCGGCGCGGAGCGCGAGAGCCTGATCATCCGCTGAGAAACTAAAGTAAAGAGGGGACAAAGGCCCCCTCTTTACTTTTCTATTGCAACTTTGCTTCATTCTATATAAAATACGAACAGCGACCGCTGAGAAAGAAAAGGAGAACCCTATGCGCAAGGATATTTACGAGTCCCCGCTTTCGTCCCGCTATGCGTCCGAATACATGCTGCACCTCTTTTCCCCCGATATGCGCTTCCAGACGTGGCGCAGACTGTGGGTGGCGCTTGCCAGCGCCGAGCACGAGCTGGGCCTGCCCATCACGCAGGAGCAGGTCGACGAGCTCGCCGCGCACATCACCGACATCGACTACGAGGTCGCCGAAAAGCGCGAGCACGAGGTGCGCCACGATGTGATGGCGCATGTGTACGCCTACGGCAAGGCGGCGCCTTCCGCCGCCGGCATCATCCACCTCGGCGCGACGAGCTGCTATGTGACGGACAACGCCGATTTGGTGCTGTATCGCGACGGCCTCAAATACCTGAGAGGGCAGCTTCTCAGCGTGATGGTGAATCTTGCGGCATTTGCCCGCGAATACGCCGCCACGCCGACGCTCGGCTATACGCACTATCAGCCCGCGCAGCCCGTGACGATCGGCAAGCGCGCGACGCTGTGGATGCAGGACTTCCGCTCGGACCTTGAAGAGCTTGATTTTGTCATCGGCTCGATGCGCTTCCTCGGCTGCCGCGGCACGACGGGCACGGAGGCGAGCTTTGTCGACCTCTTCGAGGGCGACGGTGACAAGGTCGACGAGATGAACCGCCGCATCGCCGCGGAGTTCGGCTTTGAAAAGTGCTTCTCCGTCAGCGGCCAGACCTATCCGAGAAAGGCCGACAGCCGTATTTTGAATGTGCTCTCTTCCATCGCGCAGAGCGCCTACCGCATGGCGAACGACATTCGCCTGCTCCAGCACGACCGCCAGGTCGAAGAGCCGTTTGAAAAGAACCAGATCGGCTCGTCCGCGATGCCCTATAAGCGAAACCCCATGCGCTCCGAGCGCATCTGCTCGCTCAGCCGCTACCTGATGGCCGATGCGGCCAACGCGCCGATGACGGCCTCGACCCAGTGGCTCGAGCGCACGCTCGACGACTCGGCCAACCGCCGCATCTCGCTACCGGAGGGCTTCCTCTGCGCCGACGCGGTGCTGCGCCTGTGCCAGAGCGTGACGAACGGCCTGCACGTGAACGAGAAGATCGTCGAGCGCACGCTGCGCGAGTATCTGCCGTTCCTTGCGACCGAGAACATCATGATGGAGGCCGTCAAGCGCGGCGGCAACCGTCAGGAACTGCACGAGAAGATCCGCCAGCACTCCATGGCTGCGACCGCCCGCATGAAAGAGGGCGAGCCGTGCGACCTCTTAGACCGCCTCGCGGGCGACCCCGCGTTCGGCATGACGCGCGAGGAGCTCGATCAGGTCATGGAGCCCAAGCTCTACATCGGCCGCTGCGAGCAGCAAGTGCTGCGCTTCCTCGACGAGTGCGTGCCGCTTTTGCGCGATGCCGCCGCGGAGGACGGCGCGATCGACCTGTAAGCGGACAAAAATTGAGAATGATCCCTGAGCGGGAGGGATGGACGAGCCATCTCTCTCGCTTCTTTTTTTACCTGAAAAAATGTGCGGCGGCGCGCGTTGCCTTGGCAAAAGCGGGCAGAATACCAGTAAGTGAACAAATTGTAAAGGGTGTACGTTCCTATACAAAAGGTAGCGAGTGTCCATGGATTCGGGTATCGAAGTGTGCTATAAAGAAGCTGTAAAGAAAAGTGCACAAGAACGATCACTAAATTGCATAACATATTTGATAAATAAATATTGATTTATTTATTGAAACAATCTATAATATGGAAAAGCTGAGCGGGAAAGATTTTCCCGCCGCAGTGCTAAAAGAGGTGAACGACAACATGGCAATGGAAGAATTACAGCAGGTGCAGGAGCTCGAAAAAGAGCTTGCAGCGCAGTATGCCGCCGCGCAGGCGGACGCCAAGCGCCGCATCGCCGTTGAGCAGCGCGCCGCTGCCCGAGAGATCGAGGACAGCCGCCGCAACGCCGACGTGGAGGCGCGGCAGCTGATGGCGGAGGCCGAGCAGCGCGCCGGTGAGGAGACGGAAAAGATCCTCGCCAAGGCGCGCACGGAATGCGAAAAGATGCAGAGCGCGGCGCGCGCAAACCTTGAGCGTGCGGCGCAGTGGATCGCGGAAGAGGTTGTGAACGACAAATGGCAATCGTAGCAATGAAGCATCTCCGCCTCCTCGGCATGGAGAGCGAGCGCGAGGCGCTGCTCAAGGCCATGCAGGACATGGAGTGCGTGGAGATCTCAAGTATCGACGGAAGTGAAGAGGCACTGAAATCAGGCTTTGCCAAACCCGACGACAAGGCGCTGATGAGCGCGCAGGAAGCGTCGCGTGCGTACCGCACGGCGCTTGCCTCGCTCGACCGCTTTGCGCCGGAGAAAAAAGGCATGTTCCGCAAGCGGCAGGGCGTTTCCCGCGCGGCGTTTTTCAGCGCCGAGAGCGAGGAAAATGCCCGCACCGCGGCGGAGACGATCAACAAGGACACACGCCGCCTCGGCGAAATCGAGAGCGAGCGCACGAAAAATGAGGCGCTGCGAGCGACTCTTGCCCCGTGGCTGACGGTCGATGCGCCGCTCGGCGGCGCGGACGGCGCGCTTGCGGTGTTCTTTGGCACGGCGGGCCTGAATGTGACGGACGATGCGCTCAAAGCGCTGGCCGATTCGCTGGACGGGCTTCTCACCTGGCAGCAGGCCTCGAGCGACAGGTCGCTGCGATATCTTCTCGTGATGTGTCACGGGAGCGTGAAGGAGCGGGCGCTGAGCGCGCTGCGCGACCTCGGCTTTTCGACCGTGAGCTTTCGCGGCATGACCGGCACGGCGAAGGAAAACGACAAGGCGCTTGCGGAAAATCTCGCTACGCTCGAAAAAGAGCGGCAGGAGATCGAGCAGCGCATTGCGGGCCTTGGAGGCAAGCGGGAGGCGCTCTTGGAAGCGAGCGACCGCGCGGCCATCGCGCTGCGGCGCGAGGAGGCGAAGAGCCGACTTGTCGGCACTGACAAGGTCTTTTTATTGGAGGGCTGGCTGCCCGCCGACCGCTGCGCGGAGATCGAGAAAACGCTCAAGCCGTTTACCTGCGCGATCGAAACGCGCGAGCCGACAGAGGACGAGTACCCGCAGGTGCCGGTGCAGCTCAAAAACAACAAGCTGACGCAGCCGCTCAATATGGTCACGGAGATGTATTCGCTCCCGGCCTACGGCACGCTTGACCCGAACCCGCTGATGGCGCCGTTTTTCATTTTGTTCTACGGCATTATGATGGCGGATATGGGCTACGGCTTACTCATGATGATCGCCTCGGTCATCATCAGCAAAAAATACCGGCCCAAGGGCACGAGCGGCGAGCTGTTCAGCCTGCTCGGCCTCTGCGGCATCAGCACGTTCATCATGGGCGCGCTGACAGGCGGATTTTTCGGCGATTTCCTCACGCAGCTCGTTGCCATCGTCAGCCCCGGCACGGTCTTCGCGCTGCCGAAGCTCTTCGACCCGCTCGACGATCTGACGATGATCCTGATCGGCTCGATGGCGCTCGGCATGGTGCAGATCGTCACCGGCATGGCCATCAGTTTGATCGAAAAGTGCAAGCGGAAAAAGTTCCTCGACGCCTTTTTCGAGGAGATCACGTGGTGGATCGTGTTTATCGGCATCGCGCTTTTGGCGCTCGGCAAGGGTGCGGCGGTGCTGTATGTCGGATGCGCGCTGGTGCTGCTCGGCCCCATCGTGCAGGGCAAAGGCTGGGGCAAGCTTACAGGCGTGTTCGGCTCACTCTATAACCACGTGACGGGCTACTTCGGCGACATTTTGTCCTACACGCGACTGATGGCGCTGATGCTCGCGGGCAGCGTGATCGCGCAGGTGTTCAACATGCTCGCGGCGATGCCGGGGAACGTGATCGCGTTCATCATCATCTCGATGCTCGGCAACGCGATGAACTTCGGACTCAATCTCCTTGGCTGCTACGTGCACGATCTGAGATTGCAGTGCTTGGAATTTTTCAACAAGTTCTACGTCGACGGCGGAAAGCCCTTCCGCCCCATGACGCTGGACACGGAATATGTCGATTTACAGTAAATTGCAGAAAAAACGGAAAAACCGTAAGGAGGATAAAAAATGGGTATCTTTGAACTGACGACGGGCGGCGCCATCGGTATGCTGGGCGCGGGTCTTGCTGTTTGCCTCGCGGGCGCGGGCAGCGCACGCGGCACGGGTCTTGCCGGCGAGGCCGGCACGGGGCTTCTCTGTGAGGATCCGAGCAAATTCGGTAAAGTGATGATCCTGCAGGTCATCCCCGGCACGCAGGGCCTTTACGGTCTGGTCATCGGCTTCCTCTGCCTGATGCGTATGGGCGTTCTGGACGGCACGTATGTCGATATGTCGCTTCAGGAGGGCCTTCGTTACTTCGCGGCCTGCATGCCCATCGCCATCGGCGGCGGCATTTCGGCAGTTGCGCAGGGCCGCGTCGCCGCGGGATCGATCAACATCTTGGCGCGCCAGCCTGAACACTGGTCGAAGGGCATGGTGCTGTGCATCGTGGTCGAGTTCTACGCGATCCTTTCGCTGCTGGCGTCGATCATGATGCTGCTCAACATCGGCTGACGCGCCCACGGAAAGGCGGAAACGCAATGAACGGAATGGAAAAGATCACCGCGCGCATGAAAGAGGATGCGGCGCGCTCGCTGAGCGAGCTGAATGCGCAGACCGAGCAGGAACTCCGGCGCATCCGCGAGGAGAGTGCCGCACGCGCGGAAAAAGAGCGCGAGACGGCGGGCGGGCGCGCGCATCTCGCCGCGCAGGAGCGCTACGAGCGCCTCTGCTCCGCGGCGGAGATGGAGACACGCAAGCTGACGCTCAGCGCCAAGCAGAAAGTGCTCGCCGAGACCTACGACCGCGCGCTGGAGATCCTCTGCTCCATGCCGCGCGAGCAGTATCTTTCGCTGCTGGTTCGTCTGCTGAAAGCGGCGGGCGGCAAGGGCAACGAGAAAATCGCCCTGAGCGCAAAGGACCGCGATGAGATCGGCGAAACGCTCGTCGAGCGAGCGAACAAGGAGCTGAACGCGCACTATACGCTTGCGGGCGAAGCGGCAGATATCCGCGCGGGCCTCGTGCTTATAAGTAAAGAATGCGACGTGAACTGCTCGTTTGAAACGCTTCTCGCCCTTTCGCGCGAGAAGACCGAGCGCGGCGCGGCAAAGCTCCTCTTCGCAGAATAAGGAGGGGATCGGATGCAGCAGTATCGGGATACGGACTACGCAGCGGTCTCCGCGGCGCTGCATGCGCGCGAGGCGAAGCTCCTGACGCAGGCGATGGCCGAGCGGATGATCGACGCCGCCACGCCGGAAGAGAGCTACAAGACGCTTTTGGAATGCGGCTACGCGCCGCTTGAGCGATGCACGCTCGAAAATGTGGAACACGCGCTCTCGCAGGCGCGCAGAGAGCTCTACCGCGAGGTGAGCGTGCTGGCGCCGGACAAGCGCATCGTCGAGCTGTTTCAGGTCAAGTACGACTATCACAATGCAAAGCTCGCGCTCAAGAGCAAGCGCAGCGGCGAGGACGTCTCGCGCCTTGCGATGGACTGCGGCCGCGTCGACGCGCAGAAGGTGCTTCGCGGCGAGACGAGCGCGGTTTCCGCGGCGATGAGCCGCGCGATGGCGCAGGCGGAGAGCGAAGTGGGCCACAGCGGCGATCTCCGCATGGCGGAGCTGCTGCTCGATCGCGCCTGCTACGAGGAGATGAGCGCGCTCGCAAGCGAGACGGGCAGCACGTTTTTGAAGGACTATGTCGCCTTGCAGATCGACGCGGTCAACCTGCGTACGCTCGTGCGCGCACGGCGCATGGGCTGCGAGGACGATGTGCTTGCTGCGGCGATGCTGCCGGGCGGGCACATTCCGGCGGACCAGCTCAGAGGCGCGCGCGGCGATCATTTATCGTCGCTCACACACGGCACGCCGCTTGACAGCGCGGGCGAGCTCGCGGCCAAACTGCTTGACAGCGGCGGGGGCCTGACGGAATTTGAGCGCGCGTGCGACGATGCGCTCATGTCCTATTTGCAGCGGGCGCGGCGCACGCCGTTCGGCCCAGAGGTCGTGGCGGGCTATCTTGGTGCGAAAGAGGCGGAGTTCACCGCCGTGCGCACCATTTTATCCGGCAAGATCGCGGGCATCGCGGCGGAGGACATCCGCGCGCGGCTGCGCATGAGTTATCTCTAAGGGAGGCAGCAGCATGAATAAGATCGGAGTCATCGGCGGGCGTGACAGCGTTTTGGGCTTCCGCGCCCTCGGGCTCGACACCTGCATCGCGGAAAACGGCGAGCAGGCGAAAGCCGCCCTCCACCGTATGGCGAAGGAGAACTACGCCATCATTTATATCACCGAACACCTCGCCGCGCAGATCCCCGCGGAGATCGAGCGCCGGCGCGAGGACGTATCGCCCGCCGTCATCCTCATCCCGGGCAGGGAGGGGAGCCTCGGCATCGGCACAGCGGGCGTGCACGCGGCTGCGGAAAAGGCCGCCGGCGCGGACATTTTGTAAAAAAGGAGCAAAAGCCTTATGGGAAAGATCGTTAAGGTCTCCGGCCCGCTGGTCGTGGCGTCGGGACTTTCGGAAGCGAATATGGCGGATGTCGTCCGCGTGGGCGAGCAGCACCTCATCGGCGAAATTCTGACGATGAGCGGCGATTCCGCCGCCATTCAGGTGTATGAAGAGACCTCGGGCCTCGGCCCGGGGGCAGAGGTCGTGACGACCGGCGCGCCGCTGTCTGTTGAGCTCGGCCCCGGTTTGATCGAGAATATTTACGACGGCATCCAGCGCCCGCTGGAGGTCATCCGCCAGAAGACGGGCGGCAACTTCCTGCCGCGCGGCGAGGAGGTCCCCGCGCTCGACCGCGAGAAGAAGTGGGACTTCACCGCTGTCGCCAAGGTGGGAGACCACCTGATCGGCGGCGACGTGCTCGGCACGGTGCAGGAGACGCCGTCGATCCTGCACAAGATCATGATGCCACCCAAGATGAGCGGCACTGTGAAGGAGATCAAGGCCGGCAGCTTCACTGTGGAGGACGTCGTCGCTGTTATTGAGACCGACAAGGGCGAGACGAAGGAGCTCACGATGATCCAGAAATGGCCTGTTCGTGTGGGCCGTCCCTACACGAAGAAGTATCCGCCCGTCACGCCGCTCCAGTCCGGCCAGCGCATTGTGGATACGTTCTTTCCCGTAGCCAAGGGCGGCACGGCGGCGATCCCGGGGCCGTTCGGCAGCGGCAAGACCGTCATGCAGCATGCGCTTGCCAAGTGGGCGGACGTGGATCTCGTCGTTTACATCGGCTGCGGCGAGCGCGGCAACGAGATGACCGACGTTCTGCGCGAATTCCCCGAGCTCATCGACCCGCGCACGGGCGAGAGCCTGATGAAGCGCACGGTGCTGATTGCCAACACCTCGGATATGCCAGTCGCGGCGCGCGAAGCGAGCATCTACACCGGCATCACGATCGCCGAATACTTCCGCGACATGGGCTATGCCGTCGCGGTCATCGCGGACTCGACCTCCCGCTGGGCGGAGGCCCTGCGCGAAATGTCGGGACGTCTCGAGGAGATGCCCGGTGAAGAGGGCTATCCTGCGTACCTGTCCTCGCGCCTCGCGCAGTTCTATGAGCGCGCGGGCGTGGTCGAATGCCTCGGCAGCGACGAGCGGCAGGGCAGCCTGACCGCCGTCGGCGCGGTCTCGCCTCCGGGCGGCGACCTCTCCGAGCCTGTCTCGCAGGCGACGATGCGCATCGTCAAGGTCTTCTGGGGTCTGGACGCTTCGCTGGCCTACGCGCGCCATTTCCCGGCCATCAACTGGCTGACGAGCTATTCTCTGTACCTCGACACACTCAAAGGCTGGTGCGACGAGAATCTGGGCCGCGGGTTCATGCAGAACCGCGGCCGCGCCATGGCGCTTTTGCAGAAGGAAGCGGAATTGCAGGAGATCGTCAAGCTGGTCGGTCAGGACGCGCTGTCCCCGGCGGACAACCTGACGCTGGAATCCGCAAAGATGATCCGCGAGGACTTCTTGCAGCAGAACGCGTTCCTGGAGAACGACCAGTATTCGTCGTTTGACCGGCAGGCCCGTCTGCTGGACCTGATCCTCCGGTACAAAGATCTCTGCGACGCGGCCATCGAGCGCGGCGCGGATATCTGGAAGCTCTATGCCATCGCGGCCCGTGCCGCCATCGGCCGTGCGAAGACCGTTCCGGCGGACACGTATCAGGACGTTTACGCGAAGATCGTATCCGATATGGAGCAGCAGATCGAAGAAGTTGCAAAGGAGGCTGAGGCTGAATGATCCGCGAATACCGTACCATCCGTGAGGTCTCCGGGCCTCTGATGATCGTCAAAAACGTCGAGGGCGTCACCTACGACGAGCTGGCCGAGCTGGAGCTGCCGAACGGCGAAGTTCGCCACTGCAAGGTTCTGGAATGCAACGGCGATACTGCCGTCGTGCAGCTGTTTGAAAACTCCGCCGGCATCAACCTGAAGGACAGCAAGATCCGCTTCCTGGGCCACCCGCTGGAGCTGGCCGTGTCCGAGGATATGCTCGGCCGCGTCTTCAACGGCATGGGCCACCCGAAGGACGGCGGACCCGAGGTCCTGGCGGCCGAGATGAAGGACATCAACGGCCTGCCCATGAACCCCGCTGCCCGCGACTACCCCAACGAATTCATCCAGACCGGCATCTCCACGATCGACGGGCTCAACACCCTTGTCCGCGGCCAGAAGCTGCCGATCTTCTCCGGCTCCGGCATGAAGCACAACGAGCTGGCCGCCCAGCTCGTGCGGCAGGCCATCGTCGATCTGGATGCAAGAGGGGCGCAATCCTATGTCTTGGACCTGCGCGACAACCCCGGCGGATACCTCACGCAGGCCGTGGACATCTCCAGCTATTTCATCAAAAGCGGAACCATTGTGCGCATCACCACGAAGAGCTCGGACGAGACCACGAAAAACGCTACGGGCGACGTGCTTACCGACAAGCCGCTGGTAGTGCTCGTCAACGGCAACACCTCGTCTTCGGCCGAGGTCATCGCCGCGTCGTTGAAGGATAACGAACGAGCCACCATCGTGGGCACCACCACGCTAGGCAAGGGCTCGGTGCAGGTCACCCATGAGCTCACGTTCGGCGGTGCGCTGCGCTATACGGCCGCGTATTACAAAAGCCCGCTCGATCACGACATCGATGGGCTGGGCATCAACCCCGACATCTCCATCGGTCGCTCCGATGATGACGACAATCAAAAGTCGTTGGCCATGGAGACCGCGCAATCCATGGTGCGTGAGTAGATGGGTCGCACGCGCAAGCACACGCGACGCCGTCCGCGCCCGAATCCTCACGGCGTTTTAGTGGTCCATGCGGGGTCGTTCGGCTTCGTGCGGACGGCAGAAGGGGAATACTTCATCCCGGAATCGAAGATGGCGGGGGCGTTTGATGGCGACCTCGTGGAAGTCGCGCCGCTTCCCGCGCGCGGGGCTTCCGGAAAGGCTGTCGGTATCTGCATTCAAAAGCTATTTGGCGTGTCCGTTTAGATTCTATTTGGATTATGTGCTGCGTTTAAAGGGATTTGATCCTTTTGCGCCGGAACTTGGTCGGGACAAATTGGGAACGCTGGTTCACGCTGCAATGGAGAGGTTCATGTCTTGGGATGTCGCTAATTCAAAAGACGAAACAGAGATTTTAAATTCGTTGCTGAAAGCTTTCGATTTGCAGCAAGATTTATTATACGGGCGCGACGTTTCTGCTGCTCTTTTATTCCAGCTCAGGTCGGTTAGGGAGTCTCTTGCTGCTGCCGCGCCCATACAGGCGGGCTTGCGCCGCGACGGATATGCTACTGTAGCAACTGAAAAGTATTTGGACAACTTGCAAATCGGGAATTTCAGGGTAAGC
>ERZ825137.4778-NODE-4778-length-13188-cov-4.088936_pt1 | contig 13188 bp, 9 predicted proteins | sample MGYA00519873_ERZ825137 | MGnify/ENA primary metagenome ERZ825137 (study PRJEB31778, sample SAMEA3449190) | human gut metagenome | biome: human gut; feature: human-associated habitat; material: faeces | place: United Kingdom | collected 2010/2012 ...
TAAGGGATATGGTGTCCTTGTTAATCATCCGGAGAAGGTTTCCATCGAAGTTGCAACCGAAATGGTAACCAGAACCGAATTTTCCGTACCGGGTGGCTATCTGGATTACTTCCTCATTAACGGACCGACCATGAAGGAGGTACTGACACGTTATACTGATCTTACCGGTAAGCCGTCTCTTCCGGCACCTTGGACCTTTGGACTGTGGCTCTCCACTTCCTTTACCACGAACTATGATGAAGCAACTGTTATGAGCTTCATTGATGGAATGTTAGATCGTGGAATTCCGCTTAGAACCTTCCATTTCGACTGCTTCTGGATGAAGGAATTCCATTGGAGTGATTTCGTATGGGATAACCGTGTATTCCCGGATCCGGCAGGACTCCTTAAGAGAATTAAGGCAAAGGGACTGAACATCTGCGTCTGGATCAACAGCTACATCGGTCAGGAATCCGTACTTTTCAATGAAGGCATGGAAAAGGGCTACTTTATTAAGAGAACGAACGGTCAGGTATGGCAGTGGGATATGTGGCAGCCGGGCATGGCAATCGTAGACTTTACGAATCCGGAAGCTTATCAGTGGTTCCAGAGCAAGCTGGAGGTTCTGCTTGATATGGGGGTTGACTGCTTCAAGACCGACTTCGGTGAGAGAATTCCTTCCGAAGGTGTGGTTTACCATGATGGCTCCGATCCGAAGAAGATGCACAATTACTACACTTACCTTTACAACAAGTGTGTTTATGAATTATTAGAGCGTAAGAGAGGCAAAGGACAGGCTGTTCTCTTTGCACGTTCCGCAACTGTTGGCGGTCAGAAGTTCCCGGTACACTGGGGCGGTGACTGCTGGTCCGATTATGAATCCATGGAAGAAAGCCTTCGCGGCGGTCTGTCCCTGTTGATGAGCGGATTCGGATTCTGGGCACATGACATCGGTGGATTTGAGAATACCTCTACCGCAGATGTTTATAAGCGCTGGGTAGCATTCGGACTCCTTTCTTCCCATTCCAGACTGCACGGTAGCTCCTCTTACAGAGTACCGTGGGTTTATGATGATGAAGCAGTAGATGTGGTTCGTTTCTTCACCAGATTAAAGGCGCGCTTAATGCCTTACCTTTACAAGACCGCGATTGAAACCTCCGTTACCGGTGTTCCGACCATGAGAAGCATGGTTCTGGAATATACCGAGGATAAAACCTGTCATTATGTGGATAAGCAGTATATGCTGGGTGATAACCTTCTGGTTGCTCCGATCTTCAACGACCAGAGCATGGCTGAGTACTATCTGCCGAAGGGAACCTGGACCGACTTCTTTACCGGAGAAGAAAAGGAAGGCTGTGGATGGATTACCGAAAAGCACGGCTACTTAAGCATTCCTCTTATGGTGAAGGAGAACTCTATCGTAGCAATAGGTGCACATGATGACAAGCCGGATTACGATTATGGCGATGGCGCAGAATTACGGCTTTATGCATTAAAGGATGGCAAGAATGCAGAAGCAGTTGTTTATGGCATGGATCAGAAGGAAGAGATTGCCATGACTGCAAAGAGAGAAGGAAATCAGATCCATATCACCGTTAAGAGTGACAGGAACTACGTTGTCCGCCTTGTAAATGTGGCTGCTGCTTCCGTATCTGCAGGTGATGTGAAGACCGAAGGCAAGGATACCGTAATCAGCCTTTCCGGAAATGCAGAGGTTACCGTTACGCTGTAAGCCGGTGCAGAACAGGTTGTGAAGGTCGTGAAATAATGCAGATGCATCCATATGAATAGTAACATAATCCGTAACACCTCCGGGAGAAAGGGATTCCTTTTCTTCCTGAGGTGTTTTTTAAATGTTATCACGGCTGACAAGATGATAACTTGCAGTATCTTCAACAGTATTAGTGCGGTATTTAAGCGGGGTACACCCCATAATATCCCGGAAAGTCCTGGTGTAATGACTTGCACTTGAAAATCCGACAGCATAAGCAATATCGGTAATGCTGTCACGAGTGTAGGTCAGAAGATCGAGACTTTTTTGAATGCGGTAATGGATCAGGTATTCCCCGGGGGTCTTGGAGGTATAGGTACGAAAGAGTTTGGTGCAAAGAGTTTTTCCTACACTTCCTACATCAGCAATTTCTTCAAGAGAAACTTTTTCATGGTAATGCTCCTGAATATAAAGAAGCATGGATTTGAAGGTACCGATCCGGGCAGCGGAAACAGGGGAGGGAAGTACTGCCTTTTCCAAATGGGCATAGAGGATCTTAAACATCCGGATAAAAGATTCCAGAATTTCCAGTTCAATGTTTTTAATATCGGGAGACTCAAACATACGTACAAGCTCATCAATAATCTGTTTTGTCCAGTCCCCGGATGATAATAAAAGGTAGTCAAAGGAATTGGGTGAAATTACGGGAAACAGATAGGTCTGCTGGATATATCGGGTGGAACACAGCAGGCATGGATGAACAATGGCACAGTAAAAAGCACAGCTTTTTCCGGGAAGGGACCGGTTGGAGTGAATTCGTTTGGAATTAACCAGAATGCCTTCGCCGGCGTGGATGATGATATTTTGGCCATTTACGTGATATTCCAGTTCTCCTTCCACGACATAGAGGTATTCCAGATCTTCATGCCAGTGATCGGGAACAAAATAGTGCTGGTTAGCTGAAAAGTAGGCACTTGATGAAAAACATTCAAACTGCGGGTTATTATATTCAATAATCTGGGAGTGATCATTTCGTTTTGTAAAGAAATCGTTTTCTTTTATCATAATATCTCTCCAATACGATATATTTTGACATAAATATATGGTTTTTATGTAGAAAAAAGGTTCTATACAAGATATTATTATATAATATACTGGAATAAACAACAAGGAGTATGTTTGTAAATGTGGGAACGACACAGTTGTAAGGGAAGAGAGGAATGGCAATGAGAACGAGGATGAAGGAACGTTTTGGAAGCTGGAGCTTTTATAAGGAGGCACTGGCAATTGGAATACCCGTGATGCTGCAGGCATTGATTCAGAGTCTGGTATCACTGATAGACAGCTTTATGGTAGCTGGCCTTGGTGATGTGAAGATGTCCGGAGTGAATATTTCCGGGCAGATCTGCTTTATTTTTATGGTAATGCAGAATATGATCTGTGCATCCGGAGGAATTTTTCTGACACAGTATTTTGGAGCAAAGCAAAGGGAAGGAATGCGGCAGAGCGTTGCATTTAAGGTGGTTGCGTCGCTTTCAACCTGTATATTTTACTTTCTTGCAACATTTGTCTTTACCAGACCTGTCTTAAGTCTTATGGTGATTGGTAATTCACAGGCAGAGCTGATCCTGGAGGAAGGACAGAAATATATGTATCTGATGGGATTTATAGGAATCCAGATGATGATTTCCTCCATTCTGTCTTCTTCCTATCGGGAGATTGGACGAGTAAGGGTAATACTGGTCATCACTTTGATTGCTGCCGGATCCAATGCGTTCTTGAACTGGGTATTGATCTATGGACATCTGGGAATGCCGAGACTGGAGGTAGAGGGTGCAGCATATGCAACCATCATTGCAAAGACAGTGGAAATGCTGCTCTTAATTGGTTATACCATCAAGGAACGCCCGGAATTTATCAGCTTCTCCGTCTTTAAAAGAATTGACTGGGCATTGTTTGGACGGATTTTGAAGAAAGGGTCACTCCTGATTATATCCCAGATGATGTGGGTTCTGTCAGAAAGCTTTACGGCTGCAATTTATAATGGAAGGGGAAATGCAGCAGTCGTATCCGGTATGGCAGCAAGCTTTTCCATTGCCAATCTGTTCTTCATTTCCTTTGATGGGATTACGACTGCAACAGGAGTCCTGATTGGTAAATCATTGGGAAGGAATGAACTGGATGATGCCCGGAAGGAAAAGACGTGGATGCTTTCTGCAGCAATCATATTTGGATGTATAATGTGTCTTGTCGGAGTGGTGACCGTTCTGCTTGTACCGGTTGTTTTCGGAAATTTAAGCATTGATGCACAGAATATCTGCCGGGCAATGCTTCTGCTGATGGCACTTTTCATGCCATTGTGGACCTTTGTGAATACACAGCTTGCAGTATGCCGGGCAGGAGGAGATACGAAGGTCGGTTTTCTTGTAGACGGCGGAACGACGGCTGTCATGATTCCAATGCTTCTCATTCTGGCATTCTTTACCAATGCCAGTCCGGTTATGATGTACTTTGGAGTGAAAGCACTGGATGTTGGTAAAATTATCGTTGCCACACATGAGATGAAGAAGGAACGCTGGGTCGTAAATCTGTCGAACGCATAAAATGCCATGGAAATTAGCAAGGATACGGAATTAACGCCCGGACATTTCTGTCCGGGCGTTGCATTTTATTTTTCTTTATTTGTAACTATTCTGAATAGTTGCCTTTATTTTCAAGTAAAACCTTCCGGGCCGCTAAAACAAGGAACATATAATCAGAGGAACCACCGCCGAGGACATATTCGCCCTGCTGCCAGAGGTACGGAAACTCAAGCAGCTCCGGGAAGTCAGGACGGATCAGGGCCGTACCGGAGATCACGCCGCCCGGAATATAGGAATAGTCGGCACGGTTCATTCCATAGGCAACGGTAGCGGAGCGTGCCCCGACGCCGGATGCAAAGGAAGAGGTATTCGAGCCGGGATGGCAGCCTAATATGAAATTCAGTGCACACAGGATCAGATCCGGTTCAAAGATGTCCGGAAAGGCTTCATGCAGGAAATAATATTCGACTCCCATCCGCTGAATCCCCCATCCGGCGCCCCAGATGAACGGGCGGTAGGGAATTCCGTAAGGCGTTTCTTTACTTTCTTCATCAATAGAAGCCTTCAGGCTGACCAGTGCCTTACGGATTTTTTCTGTGAAAACCGGATCACTTAGCTTATGAACCACGCGGCAGATGATCCAGCCGAGCGTCTTGATATTTTCTACAATAAAATCACACCGGTTAAGCAGATAGGTCTTATAGGAATCGTCTCCTGTCGTTAAGAAAAGCTCGACAGCAGCATGGATTCTCGCAAGCTCCGTCTTGCTATTTCCATCGGTGGCAGCAGGGAAGGAGGTGCAGTTTTCGATTACCGGATGATCTCCAACAGTACTTTCATAAAGTTCCATGGCATCCTGTAAGGCTTCTCTGCTTAAATCATCGTTAAATCCCTTTAATGCACGGGATGCACCGGCAAGCTGTGAAGCCGTCATAAGCTGTCTGGGAGAATTGTCTTCGGTAAATACCCACCGGTCATCCTCATCACCTGCGATATTTTTGGTCATGGCAGAAGGATCACCCAGAAGGACATACTGGCGCAGATCATTGCAGATGATGCCGCGATACAAACGTCCCAGAGCGCGGTAGCCGGAAACGACACTTAACACGCCATGTTCAATCTGTTGTAAAATATCATTCTTGCCATCCGGCTGATGGATCTCGGTAATTTTATGCTTCTGATCGATGGTGGTTGCATCGTAATCCACGTGGAATGCTTCAAAGGCAAGAGCGAGATTGTAAGCTTCTCCAGCCTGGGATTCCACACGCAGATCGAAGTCACCGGCATCGTGCCAGCCGCCCACATTGAGTCCGGGAACCCTGTCACCGGGCTGGTATTTCGTCAGTGTAGAAGGTCCCTGTACATAGCCGTCAAAATGGTTGTAATTCACAGGTGCCATGCGTGCGTCGTCATCGTGGCACAGATCATGCCATACCCGGTACTTTTCACTCACACGCATGTGACACATTTGGATCGGAAGGAAATATTCCAGTACCGGCTGCCATACACCACGGTCATAAATGTCGCTGGCAATACGGAAGATCGCAGAAGTGCTGCTGCCGTAAACAACCTCGTATAAGCCCTCTGCCTGAATGGCGGAGAAGTCGTATTTCAGATAGTGGTAGCGTAAAAAGTCTCCCCATTCCTTCGGAGTGCCCCGCTGAATCTCAACAGGTCCGTTTTCTGTGATCTGATAAAGGATCGCATCCCCGCGGCGGGAATCTCTTTGATCCAGTTCAATCACAGCGGCCTTTGAAGCAGCCGGATGATAGCCCACCTGGGAAACCTGTACGATGGGAGCGTACATCCAGTCCTCTACAATGCTGGGCGTGATGATCCAGTGGATGGCATCTTTGGTCTTGCCGGCAGGTACCTCACTGCTTAAGACAAACCACCCGTTGTTGTGGTTCATGCGGCCATCATACAGCTTCAGATCCGCACCGATACTCTCAACGGTAAAGCGTTGGCAGGGATCATCCGGACGGGAGGTGAAACGTCTGCCAACCGCATAAGGTTCTGCGATCAGGGTATCCGCGGTTGCCGGATTATAAGCGGACCGGTTATGTGTAAGCTTCTCAAGCGGCATACGCATGGTAGTATCCGGCTCCTTGTAAGGGTGTAAATGGTTACCGGCAGTCTGCAGGGTCGGACCGTTTGGCTGTGTCGGGAAAATCCCCTGCTTCTTATCCATGATCCAGGGTTTCCCGAACAGAATATGAGGAACCAGTTCCAGATTGAAGCATAATTTTCCCAGGAATTCTTCCGGAACAGGGTGGTCCAGATCTACGGATACGACAATGTGACCGCCTTCCCCATGAACCCTTACCTCATAGGTAAATTCAAAATCCGGATAAAGAAGGGGATTAAAGCCGGTCAGATGCTGATCCTTATCGGGATAGCATAATTTCGTGGTGATGGTATTACTTTTTTCATCAAGTGTCCGGTCAAGCTGCTTCGGAACGGCCTGCCACTGCCCGGGAGTCGGTTCAAAACGGAGATCTCCGTTCGTTGCAATTCGTTTTCCGTGCATAATCATGCTGACACCCGCCTGATGTCCGACCGGATAGATGTCCATGAATGCCATGACATCCACACCGCTGTTTTTAAAATAGCCTGTCTGGCTGTCTAATTGAAAGCCTGTATGTTTTTCCATAATTGCGCCTTTCCCTACAGATATGAGTCTTATAATACTGTAGAATAAATACCGGAATAACCGGCAGCTTCTTTCTATAGACACAATATACAGGAAAGGGGCTTTTATTTATAGAATGTTTCTATTTCAATATTGGATAATTATCGTTGGGCTGCTGAAGAATAAATAATTGCTCCAGATTCTGCTTTGCCTGTTCCGGGTAGTCACGCTGATCATAATCCTGCCATTGGGGATAGGGAGTTTGATGGTCCAGGGTTTTACTAAGCTCAGCGATCGAATAAGCAGACATAAAGGTTCCTCCTCTTCTAAAAAGATAAAGATGAAAAAACTGTTGACTTCAAGTATACTTGAAGTGTTATGTTGATGTTAATAGAAAATGTAAAACAGAAGATAACAGAGAAAAAGAACTGTGTGGATCAGAAACACAGAAAAACAAAAAACAGGTAAAGAATAACAGGAGGTAAAGAAATGTATATTGCAAGTGATACAAGATATGAAAAGATGAAGTACAACCGCTGCGGAAAGAGCGGTCTGATGCTCCCGGCGGTGTCGTTGGGGTTGTGGCACAACTTTGGGGATACCGGTGTTTATGCGAAGATGGAGGAAATGTGCTTCACAGCGTTTGACCATGGAATCACCCATTTTGATCTGGCAAATAATTACGGACCAAAGGCAGGGAGTGCGGAGAGTAATTTTGGAAAGATCTTAAAAGAGCATTTTATGCCGTATCGTGATGAGATGATTATTTCTACAAAGGCCGGCTATGATATGTGGCCGGGACCTTACGGTGACTGGGGAAGCCGTAAATACCTGATCGCCAGTATCGACCAGTCCTTAAAGAGGCTCGGACTTGACTATGTGGACATTTTTTATCATCATCGGATGGATCCGAATACCCCGCTTGAAGAAACAATGGGAGCACTTTCACAGATTGTAGCAAGCGGCAAGGCTTTGTATGTCGGCTTATCCAACTATGACGGTCCGACTCTCGAAAAGGCATCTGCTATTCTGGATGAACTGCATGTTCCGTTTGTAATTAGCCAGAACTGTTATAATATTTTTGACCGGACGATTGAGCAGAATGGTCTGAAGGCAATGTCAGAGAAGCTTGGAAAGGGTATCATCTGTTTTTCACCACTTGCACAGGGAATGCTGTCTGACCGTTATCTGAACGGTATTCCGGAGGACAGTCGTGTGAGGACAGACGGAAGATTTCTGCAGGAATCCAGACTCAGCGAAGAGGTGCTGGGTAAGATCCGGGCGTTGAATGAAATTGCGGAAGGAAGAGGACAGACTCTTGCGGAAATGGCACTTGCCTGGCTTTTAAAGGAAGAAGTGATTACTTCTGTGCTTGCAGGCGCATCAAAGCCATCCCAGATCCTTTATAACATTAAGGCAGTCGAAAACACCAGCTTTACGCAGGATGAAATCGAGACAATTGACCGGATCAGCAGGTAGGGGCTGATATCAAGGCAGCAGCATTAATCAGGAGGACAAATTAATGGACAATTTTTCATTTTATGCACCAACTTATTTTGCATTTGGAAAGGATACTGAGAACCGTGCAGGTGAATTGGTAAGACGGTTTGGGGGTAGTCGGGTTTTATTACATTATGGTGGAGGTTCGGTCATCCGGTCCGGACTTCTTGACCGGATTAAAGCTTCTTTGGAACAGGAAGGAATCAGTTACGTTGAACTTGGCGGTGTGAAACCCAATCCAAGAAGCGGACTTGTTTATGAAGGAATTGAATTGTGCCGGAAGGAGAATGTGGATTTTGTTCTTGCTGTCGGTGGAGGAAGCACAATCGACTCTTCCAAGGCAATTGCGGCAGGGGTCGTATATGATGGGGATTTCTGGGATTTTTATGAAGGTAAGCCGGTAGAAAAGGCACTTCCCATCGGAACAGTGCTTACGATATCCGCAGCCGGCTCGGAAGGCTCAGGAGATTCAGTCATTACGAAGGAAGAGGGAATGATTAAACGTGGAGCAGGTGGAGAAGCGTTCCGGCCGAAGTTTTCTATTTTAAACCCGGCGTTGACACAGACACTGCCCGCTTTCCAGACGGCCGCCGGTGCAACCGATATTATTGCGCATCTATATGAAAGATATCTGACGAATACGAAGGATGTAGAGGTAACCGACCGGCTGATCGAAGCCCTGATTCTCACGATGAAATGTGAGACTCCGAAGGTCATTGATAATCCGGATGATTATGAAGCACGTGCCAATATTATGTGGGCCGGAATGGTAGCTCATAACAATATCTGTGGTGTGGGCCGATCCCAGGACTGGTCAAGCCACGCAATTGAGCATGAACTGTCTGCACTGTATGATTGTGCACATGGAGCAGGACTTGCGGTAACGATGCCGGCAGTGTTTACCTATGTGATGAACCATGATGTGATGCGGTTTGCGCAGATTGCCGTTCGTGTGTGGGGATGCGAGATGGATTTTGCCCATCCTGAGAAAACTGCAAGAGAGGGAATTGAGGCCTTACGGAGCTTTCTGATTTCCATTGGAATGCCGAAGAATTTCGAGCAGCTTAAAGCCAGGGAGGAGGACATTCCTAAGCTTGCCCATGTCTGTTGCTACGGAGACGGACAGACCGCGCATACAGTTGGAGGGTTTGTTCCCTTGGAACAGAAGGATGTGGAAGCAATTTACCGGTTGATGTTATAGAAGGATAACGATAGAGACTGATCGTGCAGAGAAATCCGATAGAGGAATTATACAAAGAAATCATAAAGGGCGAAGTCCATATGGACTCCGCCCTTTAAAAATGGTAAATTAGAAACAATCGAGATTGACTATGCAACAGGAGAAAGCAGAAGCTATAAATGATGGATAGAGATAGTTTTTTACAAAAATATGCGGGACATCTGAATGAGAAGCAGCTTGCCGCAGTGCAGACGGTGAATGGGCCGGTTCTGCTGCTTGCCGTTCCGGGAAGCGGCAAGACCACCGTTTTAGTCACAAGGCTTGGGTATATGCTCTATTGTGAAGGAATAAGGCCGGAGAACATTCTGACCCTGACGTATACAGTTGCAGCAACGAATGACATGGCACGCCGGTTCCGGGAGATTTTTGGTGAGGAATACAGCAATGCACTGGAATTCCGGACAATTAACGGAATTTGTGCCAGGGTGATTGCCAGATACGGGCAGATGATCGGAAAAAGCGCCTTTGAGCTGCTTACCGATGAAAAAGTGATTTTAAGAATGCTGACAGAGATTCTGGTCCAGAATCTGTCGGAATATCCGACCGAAAGCGATGTGAAGAATGCACGCACGTTGATTACCTATTGTAAGAATATGCTGCTTTCCGAAGAGGAGATCCGTGAACTGGGGAAAGAAGAGGGCATTCCTCTCTGGGAAATTTACAGTGCATACAACAGGTATTTAAAGCAGAACAGCTTCATGGACTATGATGATCAGATGATTTATGCGTACCGGATGCTGAAGGGGAGTCCCGAGCTTCTTAAATTTTATCAGGAAAAATACCGGTATATCTGCGTGGACGAGGCGCAGGATACGTCCAAAATCCAGCATATTATTATCGGGCTTTTAGCAGGAGAGCAGGGAAATCTCTTTATGGTGGGAGACGAGGATCAGAGCATTTACGGGTTCCGTGCAGCTTATCCGGAGGCACTTCTTAATTTCACAAAGGAGCATCCCGGTGCAAAGGAGCTTGTGATGGATCAGAACTACCGCTCCAATGCAAGGATTGTGGCTGTGGCCGATCACTTTATCCAGCATAACAAGCTAAGGCATCGCAAGCATATGGTTCCGACGAAAGCAGAAGAGGATGAGATTCATTATATTTCCCTGAAAAACCGTTCTGCGCAATATACTTATCTTCGGAAGGTGGCACAGAATCATGAGGTGGAGACGGCGGTTTTGTACCGCGATAATGAAAGTGTGCTTCCTCTCATTGACCAGCTGGAGCGGCAGCAGATTCCGTACCGGATCAAAAGCACGGATATGGCTTTTTTTACCCATCGTGTGGTAACGGATGTCACGAATATTATGCGGTTTGCCCTAAATCCATATGATACGGAGCTTTTCCTGCGGATTTATTTTAAATGCCAGACCTATCTGAAGAAGAATCAGGCACAGCAGCTATGCCGGATCAGTGAGGAACGGCATATTCCGGTACTGGAAGCTGCAGAGTATGCGGAAGGTCTGAATGGTATGGTTCTGGGAAAGTGCAGAGCCTTTGCAACACATCTGCGCAATATGCTGAAGGAAGCACCCTCCAGGGTGCTTTTCCGGATTGAGACCCCATTGGGATACGGGGAATATCTGGAACGCAATAATATGGATGACAACAAACTTTTTATCCTGAAGCTGCTGTCCTACGAAGAGGTGTCGATTGGCAGTTTCTTAGGGAGGCTGGAATACCTGCAGAATATGCTGCGTGAGAAACGTCCGGATTATGACAGCAATTTTATCCTGTCTACTATTCATTCCTCCAAGGGACTTGAGTATGAGGAGGTTTATCTGATGGACGTCTGTGATGGCGTCTTTCCGGATAAGGTGGTTTACTCAAAGAAGGCAACACCGCAGGAAAAGAAAGAATTTGAGGAAGAGCGGCGGCTGTTTTACGTAGGCATGACGAGAGCGAAGAGTGTGCTTCATATATTCAGGCTGTCGGAGGAAACGTCATCCTTTATCCGGGAGATGACGCCTGCGAAGGTGGAGAAAGCGGAAGGCGTGAAGCCAGATAGCTTGAAACTGCCTAATCGTGTGAAACGGCAGGATGAGAAGAGAGTGGAAGGCACGAAGCAAGATCAGGGGAAGATCAGGCTCAAACCTAATAACACGGAGCTGTATAGTGTGAAGTCTGGAAGTGCGCAGCCGGATCAGACCTTGCGGAGTACGGAGATTCAGCTTGTCATTGGAGAGAGGGTTGAACAGATGAAATACGGAATGGGAGTCATCAGCGATGCAGTTTATCATGCAGATGGGATTACAGGGAAATTTACAGTGATCTTCGACTCCGGACTTGAAAAGAACTTCCTTTATCCGGTTGCCTTTCAGATGGGAATGCGGATTGTAACGGAGGAAGAAACAGGAAAAGAGGGGCCGGCATGAAAGAAAAGTCTGAAAGCAGCAGGATTTTATATCGGATGCTGATGGAAAAGGGATATTCCGAGGAGTTCAGCGGTCTGATTTCCCAGAATTTGAATACGGATTTCACTGCGGGAAGGATGATCGGTTATCTGTCGCATTATACCAGTCTGCCGGAAGCGGAGATTGTGGATGAGATGTTGTCGATCTTAAGTGACCGGAATCGGATCATGCAGAAGAAAGAAATGGAAGCAACCAATGCCAGGTGGAACGAAATGACGTGGAACAGTCCATTGTTTGATGAGGAAGATGACAGATCTTAGAGCAGAGGAAATTGGCTGCAAAACAGATAAAACAGGAGCGGATGATGTGGAGAATTAAGCAGATTTTTGATGGAGAGTACGGATGTGAAGAACGGCCGGATGGAGAAAAAGCCAGATGTGTGGTAACGCTTGAAAATGAACGGGGAGAAAGACGGGAACTGAGCGTTTATGATGACTGGCTTAAGGAAAAGCATCTGGAAGAGGGATCGGAATGGACGGCGGAACTTTTCGATATTTGTAATGAAGAAGGACAGCCAACCGGTGGAATGGTGGAACGAAGTCATGCCCATGCCGAAGGGATTTGTCATAGAACCGCCCATGTATGGGTTGTCCGTATGGTAGATGGAAAATATCAGGTCCGCTACAGAAACGGGCAGAAGATAAGGAATCCTTTCCGGGATGCTTTGATACGTCATCTGCAGGACACATTCAGGCAGAAGACGAACCGCTTGAATCGGCTATACGGGAACTGGGAGAGGAGCTGGGGATTCATGCATCTCCGGAGCAGCTGAACTATGCAGGAAAGTTTCATATTCATTATGAAATGGAATTTCATGGGCGCCCTTTCAAGGATAATGAAACCTCATTCGTGTTTTGTTATCAGGAGCCGGTAGATATGGAGAAGCTTACCCTGCAAAAGGAGGAAGTGGAGACAGTGGAGTGGTTTGATTTAGAAGAGGTCCACGAAGCCTGTCTTACCCGGAATCCCAGGTTCTGCGTGCCGGTCGAGGGACTTAGGACGCTGATGAAGTATCTGAACTTACCAGTATCCTGTTAAGTAGCAGGGACAATGATCTGGTAAAAATGCAACATTTGTAACTGTTCAGTAGCTTCACAGTTACGATGCAAAATCCATTCCAAATCGGCTTC
>ERZ825137.4785-NODE-4785-length-13172-cov-4.649081_pt1 | contig 13172 bp, 8 predicted proteins | sample MGYA00519873_ERZ825137 | MGnify/ENA primary metagenome ERZ825137 (study PRJEB31778, sample SAMEA3449190) | human gut metagenome | biome: human gut; feature: human-associated habitat; material: faeces | place: United Kingdom | collected 2010/2012 ...
TGGGATACGCCGTTGATCTTGTGGCAGCAGGTCAGGCAGAGGTTCGCCATGCGCACCTCGCCGTTTTCCACGACGGCCATATACGCCCACTTGCCAGGGTCGTTGGGATAGACATACCGCAGCTTTTCCATGAGCCTGCGGTTGATCTCCAGGCAGATCGAATAGATCCGCGGCAGCTGCTCCTGGAACAGGCTGACCGGCCAGCGCTCGAGCGCTTCGGCCATGACAGTATGGTTGGTGTAGGAGAGCGTGGCGCAGGTGATCTCCCACGCGCGGTCCCAGCCGTAGTCGTACTCATCGACGAGCAGGCGCATCAGCTCCGGCACGCACAGGGCCGGATGGGTGTCGTTGATGTGGACGGCGACCTTGTCAGCGAGGTTGTCGAGCGTGTGATAGTTCTTCAGGTGCTCGTTCAGGATCGACTGCAGCGAGCTTGAGACCAGCAGATACTGCTGGCGCAGGCGCAGGCGCTTGCCGTTGATGTGGTCGTCCGCCGGATAGAGGACCTTGGAGATCGCCTCGGCCATGGTGTTCTGCTCGAGTGCGCGGACATAGTCGCCGCGCGAGAAGGCGTTCATGTCGAAGCTCTGCGGCATGCTGGCACTCCAGAGCGTGAGCTTGTTGACGGCCGTAGAGTTATAGCCGGAGATGTACAGATCGTGCGGCACGGCGATGACGGACTGATAGCCGGTCTGGGCCGTCTTGAACTTGCCGCCGTCCATCCATTCGTGGACCTGGCCGCCGAAGCGGACCTCCACAGCATCATCCTTGCGCGGATGGAGCCAGACATCGCCCATCTCGAGCCAGTTGTCCGGGAATTCCATCTGCCAGCCGTCGACGATCTTCTGGCGGAAGATGCCGAACTCATATCGGATGGAGAAGCCGGTCACGGGATAATTCAGACCGGTCGCTGCGTCCATATAGCACGAGGCCAGACGGCCCAGGCCGCCGTTGCCAAGTCCGGCATCCGGCTCAAGCGCGCAGAGGCTTTCCAGGCTGAAGCCGAGATCATGCAGGATCTCCCCTGCCGGTTCCAGCAGGCCCATGTTGTACAGGTTGTTGCGCAGGCTCGTGCCGACCAGAAATTCCATCGACATATAATAGACCTGCTTGCGCTGCTCTGCACGCGTCTGCTCAACAAACGCACGGCGGTCGTCCTCCAGAAGCTCACGCACGGCGACGCATACAGCGCGATATACCTGTTTTTCCGTCGCCATTTCGAGCGAGCAGCCGAACAGCCGGTCGCAGCATTCCTGTAAGTGCTGAAGAAGGTTCTCTTTTGTCATGCTTCTATATGTCCTTTTTCTCTAATATCTTTTTCAAGGGCGCTTACTGTCCGCAGACGTTCTGGAACAACGCCATGTATTTCTGCGCCGGAACGTCCCAGCTGGAATCGACCGCCATATCATTTTCGGCGAGGCGCAGCCATTTTTCGGGCTCATTATAGTACAGCGCAAGCGCGCGGTCAATGGCGGCGAGGAAATCGTCCGCATTGTAGCTCTGGAAGGTAAAGCCGCGCCCCGTCTCATCCGCTTCGTTATACGGCCAGACCGTATCCTTGAGTCCGCCTGTTGCGTTGACGACCGGGACGGAGCCCATGCGCATGGCAATGAGCTGCGACAGGCCGCATGGCTCGGATTTCGACGGCATGAGATACAGGTCGGACGCAGCGTAGACAAGGTTCGCAAGCCCGCCGTCAAAGAGCAGATTGACAGAGACTTTATCGCCGAACCGGTCGCGCAGGGTGTTTAAGTACCATTCGTACTTCTCCTCGCCCGTGCCGATGATAACAAGCTGGATGCGGCGCTGGATCAGGCGCTCGGCGATGTAGCACAGCAGATCAATGCCCTTGTGCCCGACGAGACGCGTGACCATGGCCAGAACAGCTACGTCACGGTCCTCCGGCAGGCCGACGCGCTGCTGGAGGGCAAGCTTGTTTGCGATTTTCCCCTCGCGAAGCGTCTTTGCAGTGAAGTTCTGCGCGATGTTCTCAATCTTCGCGGGATCAAAAACCTGCATATCGATGCCGTTGGTGATTCCGGAGAAGTCTGAGCCTCTGCTTTGCAGAACGCCGTCGAGCCCGTGGGAATAGTACGGATAGCGCAGCTCCTGCGCGTATGTCTCGGAAACGGTCGTCACGCGGTCGGCTGTGACGATAGCGGACTTCATGAAGTTCGTGCAGTCGTCAAAGCGAAGGATCTCGTCGCAGCCTGCGCCAAGGCCCAGCACGTCATAGTTGAATTGCAGATTGCACTTGCCCTGATATTCGATATTGTGGATCGTAAACACGCTCTTCGCATCCGGGAAGCAGCCGCGGTATTCCGTTTTCAGCAGCAGCGGGATGAGCGCTGCCTGCCAGTCGTGGCAGCTGACGACGTCCGGCTGAAGCTCCAGATAGTTCATTGCTGCGAGGACGGCCTTGCTGAAATAGGCATAGCGTTCACCGTCGTCGGCAAATCCGTAAACGCCGCCGCGGTTGAAATAGTGCTCGTTGTCGATGAAATAGATCTGGAGCTTCTTGCGGCGGGTCTTGAGGCGGAAAATGCCGACATATTCCCGCCGCCAGGCCAGCGGCACGTCAAACGCGCCTAAAAATTCTGTCTGCCACTTGCCGGAATACTTGATCTGACTGTAATATGGGATAAAGAGGCTGACATAGGTGTTCTTCTGCTGAGAAAGCGCAAGCGGAAGGGCCTGCATCACGTCACCGAGGCCGCCGGTCTTGACGAACGGCGCGGCCTCAGAGGCAACTACTGCGATTTTCATACGGTATCTCCTTTGTCGACCACAAGCGGGTGGTCAATTGAGCCGAGCAGCTTCGTGCCCGGGCGAATGGTGACATTTTTATCAAGGATGCAGTACCGGATCGATGCGCCCGCGCCGATCTTGCTTCCCTGCATGATGATCGAATCGCGAACCTCCGCGCCGTCTTCAATGTCGACCTCACGGAAGATCACGGAGTTTTCCGCCTTGCCGAACAGATGGCAGCCGTCGGCGATCAGGCAGTTCGCTGCCTGTCCATGGTAGCCGAAGAGCGTCGGGACGGCGTCGCGGACCTTGGTATAGATGGGGATCTCGCTGCGGAAGAGACTGCGGCGCACATCGGGTTCGAGCAGCTTCATGTTGTTGACAAAATACTCGTCCACGCTCTGGTTGAACAGCGCGACGTTATGGAACGGATAGACATTGACCTTCAGGTTGCCGGCATTGTACTCGGGCAGAATGAAATCCCGTTCCAGATGGTACTTCCCATGCGGGACCATCTCGCGGATGACCTGAATGAGCTTGTCGCGGCGCATGATGAACATACTCATGCCGACCAGATAATCCTCCGGCGCGCAGTAGTCAACAGCCAGATCGACGATCTTACCGTCGTCTCCGAGCTTGACGGCCAGCGGCTGACGGGTCTTGCCGTTGGCGCGGCCCGCCTTGGCAATAACTGTAATATCGCAGCCGGAGGCGATGTGCTCATCCAGAACTGCCGCAAAATTGATCGCGCACAGAACGGTCGTATCGGACAGCACGACATACTCCGCATCGCAGCGGCCGAGAACCGGCATGGCGGTCTGGAGCGCTTCGAGCTTGCCGCGGTAGGCCCCGGTATGGCCGGTGGCATACGGAGGCAGGAAGCGGACGCCCTCGCCCAGCTTGAGGTCCCATTCCTCGCAGTTGCCGAGGTGGTCCATCAGTGACTGGTAGTTATATTTTGTGACAATGCCGATGTTGCTGATCTTGGAGTTTGCCATGTTGGACAGGGCAAAGTCGATCTGGCGGTAGCGGCTGCCGAACGGGATGGAGGCCGAGGTTCGCTCACGGGTCAGCTCACCCATGTTGTTGTCGTAGATATTGGAGAAAATAATGCCCATTGCTTCCATGTTCGTATCCCCCTCTCTCTTATACGATCGCGCCGGCATCGATCACGGTGCCTTCGGCGATGGTCTTGTCCTTGCCGATCACGCTGATCTTCCGTTCCTCGCCCTCAACATAATCGCCCACGCGGGCGCCGGCCTTGATATGGCAGCCCTCGGCGATGATGGCGCTGCGGATGACCGCGCCGTTTTCAATGGTCACATCCGGCATGATAACGCTGTCGGAGATCTCCACACCCTTGCCGACCGTGCAGCCTGTGGAGATGATGGAGTGCGTGATGCAGCCTTCAATGTTGCAGCCCTCGGCGACGAAGCTCTCGCGGATCTCGGCAGACCGCGCGATATAGCTCGACGGCATGGCCTGATTTCTGGCGTAAATCTTATGACCAGCGGTGCCGTAAATATCAAACGCCGGATGCTTGCCGAGCAGATCCATGTTGGCCTCCCAGAGACTGGAGATCGTGCCGACATCTTTCCAATAGCCCTCAAAACGATAGGCGAAAAGCTTATGGCCCGCATTCAGAATGGCGGGGATGATATTTTTGCCGAAGTCATTTTCGCTGGTGCGGTCAGCCTCGTCCGCCTCCAGGAACGCCTTCAGCACGCTCCACTTGAAGACATAGATGCCCATGGACGCGTTGGTGCTCTTGGGCTTCTTGGGCTTCTCCTCGAATTCATAGATAGAGCCGTCCTCGCGGGTATTCATAATGCCAAAGCGGGAGGCTTCCTTGAGCGGAACCTCGCGCACGGCGATGGTGCAGTCGGAATCGCGCTGCTCATGGAAGCGGAGCATGGCGGCATAGTCCATCTTGTAAATATGGTCGCCGGACAGGATCAGCACGTTATCAGGGTTATAGCGCTCGATAAAGGGGATGTTCTGATAGATCGCGTTGGCTGTGCCCTTGTACCATTCGGAATTCTTGCTCTTGGCATAGGGCGGCAGGACCTGCACGCCGCCGTGCGAGGAGTTCAGACCCCACGGCTGGCCGTTGCCGATGTACTCATTGAGCTCCAGCGGCTGATACTGCGTCAGGATGCCGACCGTATCGATCTTGGAGTTTATGCAGTTGGAAAGCGGGAAATCGATAATGCGGTACTTGCCGCCGAACGGGACGGCAGGCTTGGCCGTGTTTTCCGTCAGAACCATCAAACGGCTGCCCTGACCACCTGCCAGGAGCATGGCGACACAACGTTTTTTCTGAAATTGCATAGCTGGATCTCCTCCTGTTTTTTTCCTTTGTTCCTGTTTTATTTCTCCGGTTTATTTCTGATATGCTTATAAAAGCAAACGCTCATCGGCGGGACACGGAACACGCCGCTGTAGGCGTATTCGCCCTGCGGCTGCTTGTCCTTTTCTGCGTGAACGGGCGCGGGCTGGAAATCGTATCCGCCGAACTGTGCGTCGTCGGTGTTGAGGACAGGTTGATACCATCCGGCCTTCGGCAGCGGCAGGCGGTAGCTCTCCCGCAGCACCGGGCAGAAATTGCACACGGCGATCAGCTCCTGCCCCTTGCGGCTGATGCGGCGGAAGGCGATGATGGAATTGTCGCGGTCGTCGCAGGAGAGCCAGCGGAAGCCGTCCCAGTCGGAATCGTTTTCCCAGAAGCAGCGGTTTTCGAGATAGAAATGGTTGAGCGTGCGGACGAAATGCTGCATTTTCTGGTGCTTTTCATAGCCGAGCAGCAGCCAGTCGAGGCCCTGCGTATAGTTCCACTCGATGAACTGTGCAAATTCATTGCCCATGAAATTGAGCTTCTTGCCGGGGTGCGCGATCTGATAGGCGAAAAACGTGCGCAGATTGTTGAATTTATCGTCGTAATTGCCCGGCATTTTATTGACGAGCGAGCATTTGCCGTGCACGACCTCATCGTGGCTGAGCGGCAGAATAAAATTCTCGGAATAGGCATACGTCATGGAGAACGTCAGCGCGTTATGGTCGCCCTTTCTCCACAGCGGATCGAGCGACATATATTGGAGCATATCGTTCATCCAGCCCATGTTCCATTTGAACAGGAAGCCGAGGCCGCCATCATAATCCGGCTTGGTGATCAGCGGAAAGGCTGTGGATTCCTCAGCGATCATCATGACCGCAGGATTGGCCTGGAACGCAGCCTCGTTGAGCCTGCGCAAAAACTCGATCGCTTCGAGATTTTCCCGGCCCCCAAATTTGTTGGGCTTGAACTGTCTGCGATTATAGTCCAGATACAGCATGGACGCAACTGCATCGACTCGAATTCCGTCGACGTGAAAATAACGGAGCCAGTAGCAGACGTTGGAGATGAGGAAGGACTGCACCTCAGGCTTGCCGTAATCGTAGATACGGGTCATCCAGTCTGGGTGCTCGTTCATCATCGGGTCGGAAAGCTCGTAGCAGCAGGTCCCGTCAAACTCAAACAGGCCGTTTTCGTCCTTCGGGAAGTGCGCAGGCACCCAGTCGAGGATGACGCCGATCCCGGCCTTATGGCAGGTGTCGACAAATTGCATGAGCTGCTTCGGCGTCCCGTAGCGGTGGGTCGGGGCGAAATAGCAGGTGATCTGATAGCCCCACGAGGGGTCGTAGGGATATTCCATGATGGGCAGCAGCTCGATATGCGTATAGCCCATATCCTTGACATAGGGAACCAGCTCCGCCGCAAGCTCCTCATAATTGAGATAGCTGCCGTCTTCATGCCGTTTCCACGAGCCTGCGTGGACCTCGTAGATATTGACCGGGCGTTTGATCGCGGACTGCTTTGCGGTGCGGGCACGATAGAGCGCGTCATGCCACTCGAAGCCGTCCGGCGGATCGATCATGCTGGAGGTGTCCGGCAGCGCGCAGCAGCGGTTCCCGTACGGGTCGGTCTTGTAGACTATGCGGCCGTCCGGGCCGGTCACGCAGTATTTATAGGCTTGTCCTGTCTTCGCATAGACGGAGACGGCCTCCCATACGCCCTCCGAGATCTTCTGCATGGGAAGATCCTCCGTATTCCAGAAATTAAAGTCGCCGACGACGCTTATGGACTGCGCGTGCGGCGCCCAGACGCGGAACACATAGCCCTCGCCGTCTTCACGCGTGTGGCAGCCGAGATATTCATAGGCGTCTGCCGCAGGGCCGGAATGGAACCGTTTTAAAAAAGCTGCCAGCTTCTGCATACTGGACTCCTCTCTTTCTTCTGTGATGAGGCCTGCCCGGAGGCGGCATATAAAAACTGTTTACTGTATTTCAATCCTATTATACCTTTTTGTCCGCAGCAATGCAAGTGAAATCCGGCCTTTCCGCGCCGGTTCGTCTACATTTGGAAAAATCCTCAAAAATCACGCCGGACTCTTGACTTCATCGACAAACTGTGTTAAAGTTTAATATAATGAATGCCATGACGAAACCAAGTACGCCCCGATCCATCCTGTCCAGAGAGCTGCCGTTTGGTGCAAGGCAGCACAGGCATCCGGGCGGAATACCTTTCCGAGCAGCTTCCTGAACGCGGTCTGCCCGCAAGTAGGCGAAGACGGGTGCGCCCGATACCGCGCAGTGGGCATGATCGTGCCCGTTGAGGCCGCGCAGGCGGTAAATAGAGGTGGTACCACGGGAGCTTCTCGTCCTCTGCACTTTTTCAGAATGTGCAGCGGGCGTTTTCTTTTATCTGCGATCCGCTGCAAGGGAGGATTTTGTATGGTCATTACTGATTTTCTGGAACGGAACGCAAGACTTTACGGGTCTGACATTGCGCTGGTCGAGGTCAATCCGTCGGAAGAGCGCGACAGCGCCGTTACCTGGCGCGAGGCGAGTCTGATCGCCGAGGCGCAGCCCGACGCGCCGTACCGGCGGGAGCTTTCATGGCAGGATTTTGACCGCCGGGCCAACCGGTTTGCAAACTTCCTTCTGAGCCGGAACGTCCGGCGCGGCACGAAGGTCGGCATTCTGCTGATGAACTGTCTGGAATGGCTGCCGATTTATTTCGGCATTCTCAAGGCCGGGTGCATCGCCGTTCCGCTCAACTTCCGGTATGCGTCCGATGAAATTTCCTACTGCCTTGATCTGGCAGATGTGGAGGTGCTGGTCTTCGGGCCGGAATTTGTTTCACGGCTCGACCCGATTCAGGCAGGCCTGACGCGGGTAAGACTCCGGCTGTTTGTGGGCCGGAACGTGCCGGACTACGCCGAGGACTGCCGCAGACTGATGGGCTTCTGTTCGTCTAGCGTCCCGCCCATCGCGCTGGACGAAGACGACGACGCGGCGATCTACTTCTCATCCGGCACGACCGGCTTCCCGAAGGCGATCCTGCACCGGCACAGAGCGCTTGTCTGCTCCTGCGTGACCGAACAGCACCACCATGGGCAGACAAAGGATGACGTGTTCCTATGCATTCCGCCGCTCTATCACACGGGCGCGAAAATGCACTGGTTCGGGAGCCTCATTTCCGGCGGAAAGGCCGTGCTTCTGCGCGGCGTGAAGCCGGAGTGGATCCTGCGGACGGTCACGGAAGAAAAATGCACCATCGTCTGGCTGCTGGTCCCCTGGGCGCAGGATATTCTGAACGCCATTGAATCCGGGCGCGTCAATCTTGAGCACTATCTGCTCGACCAGTGGCGGCTCATGCACATCGGCGCGCAGCCGGTCCCGCCTAGCCTCATCAAGCGCTGGCTCAAATACTTCCCGCACCACAAATACGACACAAACTACGGCCTCAGCGAGTCCATCGGCCCCGGCTGTGTGCATCTTGGCGTGGACAACATCGAAAAAATCGGCGCGATCGGCAAGGCCGGCTATCTCTGGCAGACGCGCATCCTTGACGAGCGAGGGAACGATGTTGCGCCCGGCGAGATCGGCGAGCTTGCCGTCAAGGGACCCGGCGTCATGAAATGCTATTATAAAAACCCGGAGGCGACTGCCGAGATCCTGCACGGAGACTGGCTCTGGACGGGCGACATGGCCCGTGAGGACAAGGACGGGTTCATTTATCTGGTTGACCGCAAGAAGGACGTCATCATTTCCGGCGGCGAAAATCTCTATCCCGTACAAATCGAAGATTTCCTGCGCAGAAATGAGAAAATCAAGGACGTGGCAGTGATCGGCCTGCCGGATCAGCGGTTGGGCGAGATTGCAGCGGCAATTATTGAGCTGAAGGACGGCGCAGACTGCACGGAGACGGAAATTCAGGACTTCTGCCGGGAGCTGCCGCGCTATAAGCGCCCGCGCCGCGTGATCTTCGCAAAAGTCCCGCGCAACCCGACGGGGAAAATCGAAAAGCCCGTTCTGCGGCAGATCTACTGCGGCGGAAGACTTGTCGAGGAGCAGACAAAGGCATAACCTTCCCAAGCTTGACGAATGCAGTCGAAATGATTAAAATATAATGATAATTTTCATGCGGCTGAGCCGCGAACAGGAGGAATCTCGATGAAAACCCTGATGCTCGGCAACGAGGCTGCCGCGCGCGGCCTGTACGAGGCCGGATGCAGCTTTGTCTCCAGCTATCCCGGCACACCCAGCACGGAGATCACGGAATGCGCTGCCAAATATCCGGAAATTTACGCAGAATGGGCGCCTAACGAAAAGGTAGCGATGGAGGCTGCGTTCGGCGCAAGTCTGGCAGGCTACCGCAGCTTCTGCGGCATGAAGCACGTCGGCTTGAACGTTGCGGCAGACCCGCTGTTTACGCTGTCCTATACCGGTGTGCGCGGCGGACTTGTCATCGGCGTGGCGGACGACGCAGGTATGCACTCGTCGCAGAACGAGCAGGATTCGCGCCATTACGCCATTGCGGCAAAACTGCCGATGCTTGAGCCGTCGGACGCGGCGGAATCGCTGGCGTTCGCAAAGCTGGCGTATGAGATATCCGAAAAATTTGACACGCCGGTGCTTCTCAAAATGTGCACCCGCGTTGCGCACGCGCAGAGCGTGGTGGAGCCGTCTGGGCGGCAGGCATTCACGCCTGTTCCCTATGAAAAGAATATTGCCAAATTTGTGATGATGCCTGCCTGCGCCAAGGCGCGGCACCCCATTGTGGAGCAGCGGACGCTTGCCTTGCAGGCATGGGCCGAGACAGCGGAGATCAACCGCATGGAAGACGGGGCCGACCATTCGATTGGCCTGATCGCGTCCTCGACCAGCTATCAGTACGTCAAAGAGGTCTGCGGCGACCGGTACCCTGTTCTGAAGCTTGGCATGGTCAATCCCCTGCCGGTGAAAAAAATTCAGGCGTTCGCCAAAAACGTTGAGAAAGTTATTGTCGTCGAAGAGCTGGACGGGATCATTGAGGCGCATTGCCGTGCCATCGGCGTACAGAACGTCACCGGCAAGGAGCTGTTCGGCTGCATCGGCGAATTCAGCCAGAATTACATAGCAGAAAAGCTCGGTATGCCTGTCCATTCTGGAAAGAAGCTGGACGAAGCCGTTCCAGCCCGTCCGCCGGTCATGTGCGCGGGCTGTCCGCACAGGGGTCTGTTCTATACGCTGAAAAAGAACAAGCTGACAGTGCTGGGCGATATCGGCTGCTATACGCTGGGCGCTGCCGCGCCGCTTGCCGCCATCGACACGACCATCTGCATGGGCGCGTCCGTTTCAGGTCTGCACGGGTTCAACAAAGCCTCCGGCGAAAAGAACGCAGCGAACACCGTCGCCGTCATCGGCGATTCGACGTTCATGCACTCTGGCGTGACAGGACTGATCAACATTGCGTATAACGAATCGACCTCGACCGTTATCATTCTCGACAACTCCATCACCGGCATGACCGGCCACCAGCAGAACCCGACGACGGGCTTCAATCTCAAAGGCGACCCCTGCACAAAGATCGATCTGGAGGCGCTGTGCCATGCCGTCGGCATCCGGCGCGTGCAGGTCGTCGACCCGTATGATCTTGCCGCCTGCGACAAGGCGGTCAAGGAGGAGCTGGCAGCAGACGAGCCGTCGGTCATTATCTCCCGCCGTCCGTGCGCGCTGCTCAAATACGTCAGACACCCCGGCCCCATCGAGGCAAAGCCCGAAAAATGCGTAGGCTGCAGATCCTGCATGAAGCTCGGCTGTCCGGCCATCAGCGTGATGGGCGGAAAAGTGCAGATCGACAACACCCTCTGCACAGGCTGCGGCCTGTGCCGCCAGCTGTGCCATAAGGGCGCGCTGGGCGAATGAGACAAGGAGGCACTGTCATGGATACGAAAAATATTATGATTGTCGGCGTCGGCGGACAGGGCACGCTTCTGGCCAGCAAGCTTCTGGGCAGAATTCTGCTGGAAAACGGCTATGACGTGAAGGTCAGCGAGGTTCACGGCATGAGCCAGCGCGGTGGCAGCGTCGTGACCTACGTGCGCTATGGCAAGAAGGTCTACTCTCCCATTATCGACAAGGGTGAGGCCGATTTTGTCCTCTCGTTTGAGCTGTTGGAAGCGGCCCGGTGGACTGAATATCTGAAGGAGGGCGGCGTTCTGCTGACCAATACGCAGAAGGTCAACCCCATGCCGGTCATTACCGGCGCGGCGGAGTACCCGAAGGCGCTGGAAGAAAAGCTCACAGCGCTTCCCATCCGGCTCGACGCGATGGACGCGCTCGGCCTTGCGCTCAAGGCGGGCTCGGCCAGGGCCGTTAATCTTGTGCTGCTGGGCAGGCTCAGCCGGTATTTCCACTTTACGGACGAGCAGTGGCAGGACGCGATTGAGAAGAGCGTCCCGGCAAAATTCCTCGAACTCAACAAGAAAGCCTTTGCGCTCGGCGCGGAGGCATAAGCATAAGGAGAACCCATGGAACGGTATTATCAGAAGGAAATCGAATGTGCCAGCCGGGAGCAGATCAGGGCCTGGCAGGATGAGCGGCTTGTCCGGCAGGTGCGCCACGTGTGGGACAATGTGCCCTATTACCGCGCGAAAATGGAGGCGGCGCACGTTGCGCCGGACGATATCAAGGGCCGGGACGATCTTTACAAGCTGCCGTTTTTGAGCAAAGCCGATCTGCGGGAGGCATACCCGTTTGGTCTTCTGGCAGAGCCGCTGGAAAAGTGCATCCGCATCCACTCTACCTCCGGCACGACCGGCAAGCGCGTCGTCGCGTTTTACACGAAGGAGGATATTGACCTCTGGAACGACTGCTGTGCGCGTGCGCTGGCAGCCGCGGGTGCAGGCCCGGAGGATGTATGTCAGGTCGCGTATGGCTACGGCCTGTTCACCGGCGGCTTCGGACTCAACGGCGGCAGTCAGAAGCTCGGCTGCCTGACGCTGCCGATGTCCTCCGGCAACACCGACCGGCAGCTGCAATTTATGGAGGATCTCGGTTCGACCGTTTTGTGCTGCACACCGTCTTACGCGGCGTATCTGGCTGAATCTATTCACGAGCGCGGCTTGCGGGACAAGATCCATCTGAAGGCCGGTATTTTCGGCGCAGAAGCATGGAGTGAACAGATGCGTCAGGATATCCAGAAGAGCCTCGGCATCAAGGCGTATGATATCTATGGCCTGACGGAAATCTATGGACCGGGAATCGGAATCAGCTGTTCCCATGACTGTGGTATGCACTACTGGGATGATTATATTTACATTGAGATCATCGACCCTGTAACCGGTGAAGTACTTCCAGACGGAGAACTCGGAGAAATCGTCATTACCACCCTGGTCAAAGAAGGAGCACCTCTTATCCGCTACCGCACACATGATCTTTCCCGCATCATTCCGGGAGAATGTCCTTGCGGAAGCAGATTCCCACGGCTCGATACTATTATGGGACGTACCGATGATATGATGAAGATCAAGGGTGTAAATGTGTTCCCAGCTCAGATTGAGGAAATCTTAAAAGAATTTTCTGAAGTATCCAGTGAATATCAGATCCGCATTTCTCATCTTGATGGAAAAGACACCATGCGAATCTATGTTGAAACAAATGGAACGGTTGACTTCCTTGATCTTGCCAAACGAATCGCAGCTACCGTCAAAAGCCGCATAGGCTTTACACCGTTAGTTAAAGTTGTTGAAATCGGATTATTACCTCGAAGCGAAAAGAAGACAAAACGTGTCATCGATGAGCGTTATGAATAATTAGTGATATATTATAAATGGTGTTGTAAGATCTATATTTCTTACAACACCATTTTATACTTTGTTATAATCCTAATTCATCAGAGATCGCACACATTTCTTCCAATCCGATATCAATCAGATCCTCCAGCATCAGCCCTGTAAATTCAATACTTTCCATATAATCACGATTGGCACCTTTCGCAAATCGTGCTTCATTAAAACGTTTTATAACAGACTTTCTTTTTACACTTGCAATCTTTTTATCCGGGTAAATCTGCGCAACCGCTTTTAAGAAACCACTCATTGGATCTGCAGCCAGAAGTG
>ERZ825137.4788-NODE-4788-length-13165-cov-3.411060_pt1 | contig 13165 bp, 7 predicted proteins | sample MGYA00519873_ERZ825137 | MGnify/ENA primary metagenome ERZ825137 (study PRJEB31778, sample SAMEA3449190) | human gut metagenome | biome: human gut; feature: human-associated habitat; material: faeces | place: United Kingdom | collected 2010/2012 ...
GTGTTGACTAGTCCTACGAGAACTTGGTAAAAAACGCAAGTTTGTCGCTTTGACTGTTAAATATATGCAGAGAAAATCTTATCTTTGCCTTCGTTAAACTAACTAATACCCCCATTTATGAAAAGAAATCATTATTTATTTACCCTTATTCTCTTGTTAGGGTGCTCTATCTTTGTGAAAGCTTCAGACACCGTTTTTGTACATCAGACGCAAATTCCCATTTTAATTGAGCGGCAGGATAACGTATTGTTCTACTTTCGTTTAGATGCAAAAGAAAGCCGGATGATGGATGAGATCGTTTTGGATTTTGGAAGGAGTGTCAATCTGTCGGATGTACAGGCTGTCAAACTCTATTATGGCGGTACGGAAGCTTTACAAGATAGAGGAAAGAACAGATTTGCACCTGTTGATTATATCTCCAGTCACCGTCCGGGGAATACATTGGCAGCAATACCATCTTATTCGATAAAATGTGCGGAAGTCTTGCAGCCTTCTGCAAAAGTTGTTTTGAAGAGTCATTATAAGTTGTTCCCGGGGATTAATTTCTTTTGGATCAGCTTGCAGATGAAGCCGGAGACTTCTCTTTTCACTAAAATAAGTTCCGAACTTCAATCAGTGAAGATAGATGGAAAAGAAGCCATTTGTGAAGAACGGTCACCGAAAGACATTATTCATCGAATGGCAGTGGGGGTCCGCCACGCCGGTGATGACGGTTCGGCTTCTTTCCGTATTCCCGGATTGGTAACTTCAAATAAAGGAACGCTGCTTGGCGTATATGATGTCCGTTATAATAGCAGTGTCGATCTGCAGGAATATGTAGATGTCGGTTTGAGCCGAAGCACGGATGGCGGTAAAACATGGGAAAAGATGCGCCTTCCTCTTTCGTTCGGTGAATACGATGGTTTGCCTGCTGCACAGAATGGAGTAGGGGACCCTTCTATTTTGGTAGATACCCAAACGAATACAATTTGGGTTGTTGCCGCATGGACACACGGAATGGGTAATCAACGTGCCTGGTGGAGTTCTCATCCCGGAATGGATCTGTATCAAACGGCACAACTGGTGATGGCAAAAAGTACGGATGACGGTAAAACCTGGTCGAAACCGATTAATATAACCGAACAAGTAAAAGACCCTTCTTGGTATTTCTTGCTTCAGGGACCGGGACGGGGAATAACAATGAGTGATGGAACTTTAGTATTCCCTACTCAGTTTATCGACTCTACCCGTGTCCCTAATGCCGGTATCATGTATAGTAAAGACCGCGGAAAAACATGGCAGATGCACAACATGGCACGCACCAATACAACCGAAGCGCAAGTAGTAGAAATAGAGCCCGGAGTGCTGATGCTGAATATGCGGGATAACCGTGGAGGAAGCCGTGCTGTGGCAATTACAAAAGATCTGGGCAAGACATGGACAGAACATCCTTCCTCTCGGAAGGCCTTGCAGGAACCTGTATGTATGGCTAGTTTGATCCATGTGGAAGCTAAAGATAATGTACTTGATAAAGATATTCTTTTGTTCTCGAATCCGAATACGACCAGAGGACGCAATCATATAACTATTAAAGCTAGCCTGGACGATGGGCTGACCTGGCTTCCCGAACATCAGTTAATGCTGGATGAAGGAGAAGGCTGGGGATATAGCTGTCTGACAATGATTGATCGGGAAACGATTGGTATCTTGTATGAGAGTAGTGCAGCTCACATGACATTTCAAGCTGTAAAACTGAAAGATTTGATTCGATGAAAAGTCTTCGAATCTTTTTGGGGATTGCATTTTTATTCCATACCTTATATATATTGGGGGCAGATCATTTGCGTCTGCTTCCCCAACCTCAGCAATGTGTGCTTGCAAAAGGATATTTTGTCATGGGGAAAATGCAGCTTTCCACTCCTGTGCTTTCGCAGGAATGGAAGCAGTTTGTGACGGAAATGGGAGGTACTCTGACTGATCAGTCGGCATCCTCTATCAATATAAAATTGGTTGATGCGATTGACAACGTACCTGTCAATCAGGATGAGGCTTATCGTCTGACTATTACTCCAAAGGCAATTACTGTGGAGGCTGTAGCAGAGCGTGGAGTATATTGGGCGATGCAAACGTTATATCAACTAAAAGAAGAAAAGGGAAAGAAAATCCGACTGCAATGTGGTACTATCACTGATTGGCCGGCTTTCAGGATTCGGGGTTTCATGCAGGATGTAGGGCGTAGCTACTTGTCTTTGGAGGAGTTGAAACGTGAGATAGCCATATTATCCCGATTTAAAATCAATACCTTTCATTGGCACTTGACGGAAAATCAGGCATGGCGTCTGGAAAGTAAAATCTTTCCGATGTTGAATGATAGTGCGAATATGACTCGTATGGCGGGTAAATATTACACGTTGGAGGAAGCGAGAGAGTTGACCAAGTTCTGTAAAGCTCATCAGGTACTGTTGATTCCGGAGATTGATATGCCCGGACATAGTGCGGCATTTATCCGTACTTTCCGTCATGATATGCAAAGTCCGGAAGGAATGAAAATCCTGAAACTCCTGCTGGATGAGATTTGTGAAACGTTTGATGTTCCATATCTCCATATTGGAACAGATGAAGTGCATTTTACCAATCCGCAGTTTGTGCCCGAAATGGTGGCTTATATCCGTGATAAAGGGAAAAAAGTGATTTCCTGGAATCCCGGATGGAAGTATAAGACAGGTGAGATCGATATGATGCAGCTTTGGAGTTATCGTGGCAAAGCCCAACAAGGTATTCCTGCTATTGACTCCCGTTTCCATTATTTGAATCATTTTGATACGTTCGGCGATATAATTGCTCTATATAATAGTCGGATTTATAATGCAGATATGGGAAGTGATGATCTTGCCGGAGTCATTATGGGTATCTGGAATGATCGTTTAATCGACAAAGAGTGGAATATGGTTCTGGAAAATAACTTTTACCCGAATATGCTGGCTATCGCAGAGCGTTCATGGCGGGGAGGAGGAACTGAATATTTCGATAAGCAGGGAACAATTCTTCCTGTAGATGAAAACTCTGAGGTCTTTCGTAATTTTGAGGACTTCGAAAGTCGTATGTTATGGTATAAAGAGCATCTGTTTAAAGGGTATCCATTTGCCTATGTCAAACAGACTCATGTAAAATGGAACATTACAGATGCTTTTCCGAATGAGGGGGATCTGACTAAAGTTTTTCCACCGGAAGAAGAGCTGAAAGATTCATATACCTATGAATGGAAGCAATATGGAGTGCGTTCTGCCATAGGAGCCGGTATCTATCTTCGGCACGTATGGGGTAAAATTGTGCCGGCTTTTTACAAAGATCCACAGGAGAATCATACTGCTTATGCTTACACGTATGTCTATTCTTCTAAAACACAGGAAGTAGGCTTATGGGCTGAATTTCAGAATTATGGACGTTCAGAGAATGACCTGCCGCCATTGCCGGGAAAGTGGGATTATAAAGAAAGCCGTATCTGGATTAATGATCAGGAAATACTGCCCCCGGTATGGTCTGCTACTCATCTCGTGAAAAGCTCGGAAACAGCCTTAGGTAATGAGAATTGTGTGGCACGTCCGCCACTACGGGTTCATTTGCATAAAGGCTGGAATAAGGTATTGCTGAAACTGCCTGTCGGCAAATTCTCAACGAATGAAGTACGATTGGTTAAATGGATGTTTACCGCAGTATTTGTGACTCCTGACGGTGATAAGGCCGTAGAAGGGCTGATCTATTCTCCGGAAAAGAAAATGTAATTGACTTTTATATGATGAAAAATGTATTATTAATTGTTGTTTCCATCTTGTTTATTACAACAGCGAGTGCACAGGAAAATCGTATTAAAGTTGCCTGCATCGGGAATAGTATCACCTATGGTTATGGATTGCCCGACCGGACTACACAATCGTATCCGGCGCAATTACAGAAGATGTTGGGAGAGTCTTATCAAGTCGAAAACTTCGGCAAATCGGGTGCTACCTTGTTGAATAAAGGGCACCGGCCTTATATGCAGCAAGATGAGTATCGCAGAGCGATCGACTTTGGCGGAGATATTGTGGTTATTCATTTGGGCATCAATGATACAGATCCCCGTGATTGGCCCGATTATCGTGATTTCTTTGTGAAAGATTACATTGAATTGATCGATTCTTTTCGGGCGGCTAATTCTAAAGTCCGGATTATGATTGCCAGACTTACGCCTATTGCCGATCGGCATCCTCGTTTCCTGTCAGGGACACGTGACTGGCATGGAGAAATACAATTGGCTATTGAGAATGTGGCACGCTATACCGGAGTACAGTTGATCGACTTTCATGAGCCGTTGTATCCATACCCTTTCATATTGACGGACGCCGTACACCCTGATCCCGAAGGAGCGTTTATTATGGCTCAGACCGTATATTCCGCCATTACCGGAGATTATGGCGGACTGAAAATGTCGTTGCTTTATACAGACAATATGGTATTGCAACGGGATGTTCCGTTGACGGTTCAAGGAATTGCCAATGCCGGGGACCGGGTTACTGTAAGCATAGCCGACCGGCAAATGAAAACAAAAGCAGGTCTGAATGGAAAATGGTCGGTAACGCTGCCTCCTTTAAAGGCGGGTGGTCCTTATACCTTAAAGATCTCAACGGATGAGACGGGTTTTCAATATCAAAATGTGTTAGCGGGTGAAGTCTGGCTTTGTTCTGGTCAGTCAAATATGGAGTTTATGCTGAAACAGGCTTCGACTGCCCGAGCCGATATTCCACGTGCCGTAGATCAGCAACTTCGTTTGTATGATATGAAAGCACGTTGGCGCACAAATGCCGTCGAATGGGAGGCGAACGTACTTGATTCGTTGAATCATCTCCAATATTATAAGGATACGGAATGGAAAAATTGTACTCCGGCGACAGCTTCTGATTTCTCGGCAATTGCATACTATTTTGGTAAGATGCTAAGAGATAGTCTGAATGTTCCGGTTGGATTGATTTGCAATGCCGTTGGAGGATCACCTACAGAAGCCTGGGTAGATAGAGCTAGTTTGGAATATCAGTTTCCCGCCATTTTAAAAGACTGGACTAAAAATGATTTTATTCAGGAATGGGTGCGCGGACGGGCTGCTTTGAATATAAAAAAGTCAGCAAATAGCCAGCAGAGGCATCCGTATGAGCCTTGTTATTTATATGAGTCGGGGATTCGGCCTTTGGAACAGTATCCGATACGAGGAGTAATCTGGTATCAGGGAGAATCGAATGCACATAATTGGGAAGCTCATGAAAAATTATTTAAACTGCTCGTGAATAGTTGGCGGAAGAATTGGAATGATGCCTGCCTGCCTTTTTATTATGTACAATTATCCAGTTTGAATCGCCCTTCCTGGCCTTGGTTCCGTGATAGTCAGCGTAGAATGTTGAATGAAATTTCTCATATCGGAATGGCTGTATCCAGCGATCATGGTGATTCTCTGGATGTGCATCCTATCTGTAAGAAACCTGTGGGAGAGCGTTTGGCGCGAGGGGCTTTGAATAAAACGTATCAGAAAAATGTCATTCCTTCCGGTCCTTTATTTCGTGGTGCAAACGTTCGCGGTGGGAAAGTCTTTTTATCTTTTGATTATGGAAAAGGGATGCGGAGTTCAGACGGAAAGCCTTTACAATGCTTTGAAGTAGCGGAATATGATGGTATCTATTATCCGGCAACGGCTGAGGTTGTAGGAGACCAGGTGAAGGTGTATAGTAAAGAAGTGCCAAATCCCCGCTATGTACGTTATGGCTGGCAACCTTTTACGCGGGCTAATCTGATCAATCGGGAAGGACTGCCTGCTTCGACATTTCGTGCCGAATTTTCGATGAAATGAGATATTTTGTAGCTTCAATAGGAAATATTTAACAAAAAAGCAATATCTTTACTCCGTTAATATCTAATGCCCCCACTATGATCTTAAATTTGACAGGAAAGATAGCCCCGATAGCATGTGGATTGCTATGTTGCTGTAGTATGGTTTATGCTCAAGGTAATGACACTTCGGAAGTCATGCTACTGGATACCGGTTGGGAATTTTCTCAATCAGGGACTGAAAAGTGGATGCGAGCCACGGTTCCTGGTACGGTTCATCAGGACCTGATCAGTCATGAATTACTGCCGAATCCTTTTTATGGGATGAATGAAAAGAAAATTCAATGGGTGGAGAATGAGGACTGGGAATATAGAACCTCCTTTATAGTCTCCGAAGAGCAATTGAATCGTGACGGAACCCAACTTATTTTTGAAGGTCTTGATACCTATGCAGACGTATATCTCAACGGCTCATTACTGCTGAAGGCTGATAATATGTTTGTGGGGTATACACTTCCTGTAAAATCTGTGTTGCGGAAGGGCGAGAATCACTTATATATTTATTTCCATTCACCTATTCGGCAAACGTTGCCACAATATGCTTCCAATGGCTTCAATTATCCGGCGGATAACGATCATCACGAGAAACATCTTAGTGTGTTCAGCCGTAAGGCTCCGTATAGTTACGGTTGGGACTGGGGCATCCGAATGGTGACAAGTGGTGTCTGGCGCCCGGTTACTCTTCGTTTTTACGACATAGCTACCATATCTGACTACCATGTCAGACAATTATCGCTGACAGATGAAAACGCTCGTCTGTCTAATGAACTGATTGTAAACCAGATCGTTCCTCAGAAAATTCCGGCTGAAGTAAGGGTCAATGTATCGTTGAATGGAACTACCGTTACAGAAGTAAAACAGCAGGTGACCCTGCAACCCGGGATAAATCATATCACTCTTCCTGCTGAAGTGACGAACCCTGTACGATGGATGCCAAATGGTTGGGGAACTCCGACTCTGTATGATTTCTCGGCTCAGATAGCTTGTGGAGATCGGATTGTTGCGGAACAATCTCATCGGATTGGTTTACGAACGATTCGTGTGGTAAATGAAAAAGATAAGGACGGAGAATCTTTTTATTTTGAAGTCAATGGCATACCGATGTTTGCCAAAGGAGCTAATTATATTCCTCAGGATGCACTGCTGCCTAATGTTACTACGGAACGCTATCAGACTTTGTTCCGTGACATGAAGGAGGCCAATATGAATATGGTTCGTATATGGGGCGGTGGGACATATGAGAATAATCTTTTCTATGACCTTGCCGATGAGAACGGGATACTTGTCTGGCAGGATTTTATGTTTGCGTGTACTCCTTATCCATCCGATCCTACTTTCCTGAAACGGGTAGAGGCGGAGGCTGTTTACAATATTCGCCGTCTTCGGAATCATGCCTCTTTGGCGATGTGGTGTGGTAATAATGAAATACTGGAAGCTCTGAAATATTGGGGTTTTGAGAAGAAGTTTACTCCGGAGGTTTATCAAGGATTAATGCATGGTTATGATAAACTGTTCCGTGAGCTGTTGCCTTCAACGGTTAAAGAATTTGATTCGGATCGTTTTTATGTGCACAGTTCGCCTTATCTCGCTAACTGGGGGCGTCCGGAGTCATGGGGGACAGGAGACAGTCATAATTGGGGAGTCTGGTACGGAAAGAAGCCATTTGAGTCTTTAGATACCGATTTGCCGCGTTTTATGAGTGAATTTGGTTTCCAGTCATTTCCGGAAATGAAAACCATTGCTGCTTTTGCTGCTCCTGAAGATTATCAGATTGAGTCTGAAGTGATGAATGCGCATCAGAAGAGTAGTATTGGTAATTCGTTGATCCGTACTTATATGGAACGTGATTATATCATTCCCGAAAGTTTCGAGGATTTTGTGTATGTCGGATTAGTCTTGCAAGGACAGGGGATGCGGCATGGATTAGAAGCTCACAGACGCAATCGTCCTTATTGTATGGGGACATTGTATTGGCAGTTGAACGACAGTTGGCCGGTAGTATCCTGGTCAAGTATTGATTATTATGGTAATTGGAAGGCATTACATTATCAGGCAAAGCGTGTTTTTGCACCGGTCTTGATCAATCCTATACAGCAGAATGACAGTTTGAGTGTTTATCTGATCTCAGACCGGCTTGATACAATGGAGCAAATGACATTGGAAATGAAAGTCGTGGATTTTGATGGAAAAACGCTGGGTAAGAAGATACAAGTACATTTGTTGGAAGTTCCGGCAAATACTTCAAAATGTGTTTATCGTGCAAAACTGGATGGCTGGCTGACTCCCGAAGACTGCCGACGTAGCTTCTTGAAATTGATACTCAAAGATAAATCGGGACATCAGGTGGCTGAGAGCGTCCATTTTTTCAGAAAGACGAAAGATTTGCAACTTCCTCCGACATCAGTATCCTATCAAATGAAGCAGACGGATGGTAAATGTGAATTGACTCTCTTTTCATCAATGTTGGCAAAAGATATTTTTATTGAGACTCCATTGCAAGGAGCCCGTTACAGTGACAACTTCTTTGATCTCTTACCCGGAGAACGTAAGAAAGTAATTATCACTTCTCCCCGGATAAAGAAGGGAGAAGAATTACCTGTTAATATCAAGCATATTCGAGAAACCTATAAATAAAACTAATTTATTAACTACTAACACCTAATTTTTATTTTATGAAACAACTCCTAAAATTAACAGGATGTGTGGCACTGGCAGGACTGATGAGCTCTTGTGGCTCGGTACAAGAAGAAGCCAATTATCAGATTATCCCATTGCCACAAGAAATTGTAACATCGCAAGTAAACCCCTTTATTTTGAAAAGCGGTGTGAAAATCCTTTATCCGGAAGGAAATGAGAAGATGCAGCGTAATGCGCAATTTTTGGCTGATTATCTGAAGACTGCAACCGGAAAAGACTTTTCGATTGAAGCCGGAACTGAAGGTAAAAATGCTATAGTGCTGGCGTTAGGCTCAGAAGTAGAAAACCCTGAATCTTATCAGTTGAAAGTCACCGATCAAGGTGTCACGATAACTGCCCCTACAGAAGCCGGAGTTTTCTATGGTATTCAGACTTTGCGTAAATCATTGCCTATTGCTTTGGGTGCTGATGTAGCATTACCTGCTGTTGAAATTAAGGATGCTCCTCGTTTCGGTTATCGTGGTGCACATTTCGATGTTAGTCGTCATTTCTTCACAATTGATGAAGTGAAGACTTATATTGATATGCTGGCTTTGCACAACATGAACCGTTTGCACTGGCATATCACTGACGATCAGGGATGGCGTCTGGAAATCAAGAAATATCCGAAGTTGACGGAAATAGGTTCTCAAAGATCGGGAACAGTCATCGGACGTAACTCCGGTGAATATGACAATACACCCTATGGTGGATTCTATACACAGGAACAGGCTAAGGAAATTGTAGATTATGCCGCAGAACGTTATATCACTGTTGTTCCTGAGATTGACCTTCCGGGACACATGCTGGCTGCCCTTGCCGCTTATCCGGAATTGGGTTGTACCGGTGGACCGTATGAAGTTTGGAGACAATGGGGAGTAGCCGATGATGTACTTTGTGCCGGCAACGATCAGGTTCTGAAATTCCTGGAAGATGTATATGGCGAATTGATTGAAATCTTCCCTTCAGAGTATATCCATGTAGGTGGTGACGAATGTCCGAAGGTAAGATGGGAGAAATGTCCGAAATGTCAGGCACGTATCAAAGCGTTGGGCTTGAAATCGGATAAGAATCATAGTAAGGAAGAACGTTTGCAGAGTTTCGTTATCAATCATATAGAGAAGTTCCTGAACGATCACGGACGTCAGATTATCGGTTGGGATGAGATTCTCGAAGGCGGACTTGCTCCTAATGCAACAGTTATGTCATGGCGTGGCGAAAGTGGAGGTATTGAAGCTGCCAAGCAGAAACATGATGTGATCATGACCCCGAACACTTATCTGTATTTTGATTATTATCAGGCTAAAGATACTGAGAATGAACCTTTCGGTATCGGAGGTTATTTGCCGATGGAAAGGGTGTACAGCTATGAGCCGATGCCGGCTTCCCTTACTCCGGAAGAACAGCAGTATATAAAAGGTGTACAGGCTAATCTCTGGACAGAATATATTGCTACTTTCTCTCATGCTCAATATATGGTCTTGCCTCGTTGGGCTGCTTTGTGTGAAGTCCAGTGGTCAACACCTGATAAGAAGAACTACGAAGATTTCTTATCTCGTCTTCCACGACTGATTAAGTGGTATGATGCAGAAGGATATAATTATGCAAAGCACGTATTTGACGTAAAAGCAGAATTTACTCCGAATCCGGCTGATGGTACTTTAGACATTACACTTACTACAATTGACAATGCGCCAATCCACTACACGCTAGATGGTACAGAGCCGACTAGTACTTCTCCCGTTTATGATGGCGCTTTGAAGATTAAGGAAAATGCAGACTTCTCGGCTATAGCTATTCGCCCTACTGGAAATAGTCGTGTCGTTTCTGAGAAAATCGATTTCAGTAAATCAAGCATGAAGCCGATTGTTGCTAATCAGCCGGTGAATAAACAATATGAGTTCAAAGGTGTCTCTACGTTGGTAGATGGCTTGAAAGGAAATGGTAACTATAAAACCGGACGCTGGATTGCATTTAGAGGAAATGATATGGATGTGACTATTGATCTCAAACAACCAACAGAGATTTCAAGCGTTGCCATTTCTACTTGCGTAGAGAAGGGAGATTGGGTTTTTGATACAAGAGGACTCTCTGTAGAAGTTTCAGAAGACGGCACAAACTTCACGAAAGTGGCATCTGAAGCTTATCCTGCAATGAAGGAAACTGATAAAAATGGTGTTTATGACCATAAACTAACATTTACACCTGTAACTGCACAATATGTGAAAGTTATAGCTTCACCCGAGAAAAGTATTCCGGAATGGCATGGTGGTAAGAGTTATCCAGGCTTTTTATTTGTAGACGAAATCACAATTAATTAATGAATATAAGAAAGAGATACACTAAAGTTTGTCTTTTCTTATGGGTAATCGGGATGTGTCTTTGTGCACATCCCATTAATGCACAGTCCGTAATTCCTGTTCCCTTAAAGATGGAACAGGGTACGGGCTCTTTTTTACTCTCTGAAAAAACAAAGCTTTATACAAACTTACAAGGAGAAGAAGCTATTCTTCTGGGCGACTATCTGAAAACTGCATTACCTGTACAATTTAAGGAAGGGAAAAAGAAAGATAAACAGAATGTCTTGTCTTTATTGATAACAGAAAAGAATCCTCAGTTGGTGTCACCGGAAAGTTATATATTATCCGTTACTCCTAAACATATTCTGATTCAGGCTTCTTCCGGTGCTGGGTTGTTTTATGGAATTCAGACACTGTTGCAATTATCTCAGCCTTCGGGCACGGGTTATTCTATAGTTTCTGTTGAAGTACAGGATACCCCTCGTTTTGCTTATCGTGGGATGATGCTGGATGTCTCCCGCCACTTCTTCTCTAAAGAATTTGTGAAGAAACAGATAGACGCATTGGCATTTTATAAACTAAACCGTTTGCATTTGCATTTGACGGATGCGGCAGGATGGAGACTTGAAATAAAGAAATATCCTTTATTGACGGAATTTGCCGCCTGGCGTACTGATGCCAACTGGAAGAAGTGGTGGAATGGCGGACGGAAATATCTCCGTTTTGATGAGCCCGGTGCTTCCGGTGGTTATTATACTCAGGATGACATGAAGGAGATTATTGCATATGCGCAGCAGCATTATATCACAATTATTCCTGAAATCGAGATGCCTGCTCATTCAGAAGAAGTATTGGCTGCTTATCCGCAACTCTCCTGTTCGGGTGAACCTTATAAAAACGCAGATTTTTGTGTTGGAAATGAAGAAACATTCACTTTCTTAGAAAATGTGCTTACTGAAGTAATGGAGCTTTTTCCATCGGAATATATTCATGTAGGAGGCGATGAGGCTGGTAAGGCGGCTTGGAAGACTTGTCCGAAATGTCAGAAAAGGATGCAGGATGAACATCTTTCTAATGTAGACGAGCTACAAAGCTATCTGATCCATCGTATTGAACTGTTTCTGAATGCACATGGACGTAAGTTGCTGGGTTGGGATGAAATTCTTCAAGGTGGTCTGGCTCCTAATGCTACTGTAATGTCATGGCGTGGCGAAGAGGGAGGTATTGCTGCTGTCCGTTCCGGTCATCAGGCAATTATGACTCCCGGTCAATATTGTTATTTGGATAGTTATCAGGATGCTCCGTATTCTCAGCCGGAAGCCATCGGAGGATATTTGCCATTGGAGAAGGTTTATTCATATAATCCGGTTTCAGATTCTTTAACTGTAGAACAGGCAAAACTTGTTTATGGTGTGCAGGCAAATCTATGGGCAGAATATATCCCCACTCCGGAGCATATGGAATATATGATATATCCTCGTATCCTTGCTTTGGCAGAAGTGGCTTGGTCGGCTCCCGAACGTAAATCATGGACAGACTTTCATAATCGTGCATTGAAAGCAGTTGATGATTTGCAAGCGAAAGGATATCATACTTTTGATCTTAAAAATGAGATAGGAAGTCGTCCGGAGTCTTTGAAGCCGATAAGTCATTTGGCTGTGGGGAAAAAGGTGATTTATAATGCTCCGTATAGTCCTCACTATCCTGCGCAGGGAAATACAGCTCTTACTGATGGTATTCGTGGCGACTGGACTTATGGAGATGGATCCTGGCAAGGTTTTATCGATAAAAAGCGATTGGATGTTACCATTGATATGGGTACGGAAACTGCTGTCCATTCTGTCTCTGCTGATTTTATGCAAGTGGTAGGGGCAGAGGTCTTTTTGCCTGAATCTGTCACTATTTCCATTTCTGATGATGGAACAAACTTCACAGAATTGAAACAATATACTTTTGAAGTAAATAGAAAAGAAGCTATTAAATTTATTAGTATTTCATGGGAAGGCAGTGCTGAAGGACGGTATATACGTTATCAGGCTTGTGCCGGAGAAGAGTTTGGCGGATGGATATTTACAGATGAAATAGTAGTGAAATAATCAGATGTATAATTTATGACTATAAATATTAGATACTTATTAGGAATAGCCCTCCTTTTTTCTTGCTCTGTGATCAGTGCACAAGTACGAACCTCGTATACTTTTGAGAAAGGGTGGAAGTTTACACGTGAAGATAATGCTGATTTTATTCAGCCTGACTATAATGATATCAAGTGGCAATTGATATGATTATCATTCAGGTTC
>ERZ825137.4793-NODE-4793-length-13157-cov-2.407037_pt1 | contig 13157 bp, 10 predicted proteins | sample MGYA00519873_ERZ825137 | MGnify/ENA primary metagenome ERZ825137 (study PRJEB31778, sample SAMEA3449190) | human gut metagenome | biome: human gut; feature: human-associated habitat; material: faeces | place: United Kingdom | collected 2010/2012 ...
ATACATTGGGTGGTACAGAAAAATTCTCATCAGAATATAATAACTGGAGTTCAATACCACGTTTGTCTTTTTCAATCAACATAAATAATTCACCGAATATTTTACTTAAATTACCGCGATTGATTTCATCAATAATAAAGAAATAATCATTTTCATCGTCATCCTCAGCAAGTTTGCAGAATTTGTAAAAAGATCCCTTTTTGATTGTAAATCCATTTTCTGTCGGACGATATCCCTCAATAAAATCTTCATAGGAATAGCTCTGGTGGAACTGAATCATTTGAACACGGTCAGGATTTTTTGAACCAATAATAGAATAGGCAAGACGTTTGGCAGTAAATGTTTTTCCAACACCAGGTGCACCCTGTAAAATGATATTTTTCTTCATTTTTAAGACATTTACCAATGTTTCATAATCTTGCTCACTCATATATACATCGGAAAGAAAATCAGCAGAAGAATATTCTGGATAGTCTACTTCAGGTTGTGTATCTACATCATCCAATTCATCAGGAGTAAAGATAGTAATAAGTTTTTCGATATAGTCAGTATATGGGGTAATATCAGTTAAGCGTTTGGCAACAGACTTACCGGGATGTTCCCATTCGCCAATTTGAAGCCACTTTACGGTACGGATATTTTTATATTCCTGGCGAGAATCATCAAAAATATAATCTCCGGTGACAATACCTTTACCAACAAGAGTATTACTTCGCTTTGCAAAAATGACATCATTGATCGCCAGCTTGTTTGCAAAATTCCATGCCATTAAAGCCTGATTCTTTCGAGAGGTACTGTTGTCATAAGTGCTTATCAATTCCTGACGAAGAGATTCCTTAGAATCATATTGAGAATAATCTCCTATGTTATCCATGCCGAGAACCATAATTTCTTTTTGCTGGCATTCCATCCAACTGGTATCGTCAAAGACCGTGTACATCCAGTAGTGAAGTTTATGTTTTTTGTCGGAAAGCGTATTAGTTTCAGAATCATTAGATTTATTATTGTGATTAGTGGATCTTCCCCAAATATGACCAAAAACAATACCAGGAATATTACATTTTTTTGAAAACAGTGCGATTTGTCCCATGCGTATAAAAGGAATCTCGCTTGGTGTTTGATTTAGAAAATGTAATACATCCAATTGTATATCTTGTCCATAAAATGGTGCAAACAATATTGGAAATAACATTTGATAATATTTCATTCGCCATACTGTATTAATTCCAGAAATATGTTCCAGTTGTTTGTAGAGTTGTTCATAATCTGCTGTGGAATTTAAAGGACCAAAGGAAGATATTATTTCAGCACCTGCTACCAAATCATTACGTATTTCTTCTGCCTTTTGGATTGCCTCATTTTCAGTAAGCTTTACAGGTTTTGCAGGTGAGCCACAAGTCCAGCTTTGTGTTTTTTTGTGAAAGAAAAGTCCAAATTTATAAGCTGCTCCACCGGCAATACTTCCAAATATTTCGCGCATATCTTTGTCCATTTCAAGTACATAACAAAGATTCAATTTATTTCCTTTGTCATTGTAAAATAAAGAAGTTAATAATTCTTTACCTGAAAGAGATTTTAAGTGTTCTATTCCAAAATGATTTATAAAATTTTCATGTAAAGTATCTGCTTTGCGAATAAACGCGATCCATTCCGGTTTTTGTGCCTCGTTATAAAACCATTCAGGAGAGTATTTTCCTGATTCGTTTTCTGTTATCTGAATGTTTGACATGTTATACCTCCGAGTCTATAAGTTTAAAATCAGTATACCATGTAACGATATTGCTGTCATAGATTATGAAAAATATGTTTGAGTCTGGGGAAAGAAGAGCTAATGAAAATAGTTGGATATATTATGCATCAACCTGTGAATATTTTTGTTTTCGTCTTAGCGAACCTATAATAGAATAGATTTATCAAACGAGGGGAGAAAAAGTATGAAGAAAAGAAAGATTTTGCATCGGCTATTGGTATTTGTATTGACAATAGCGATGCTCGCAGGAATTTGTCCACAGGGAATCCATATTGCAGATGTCCCGTTAACATTACCCGAAGTAAAAGCAGCGGATACCATAGGTAATCCTAAAATTGAAGAGGATACTACGATGACAGCCGGACAAAAAGTTACTTGGGATTGTATTTATTTTGGAAGTTACCCGCAAAGTGAGATTACATCGAAAGATGGAAGTGTTTATAATAAACTGAAGAATGCGACAAGTTGGGACAATAATGATACTACTATTGATGGTGTTAAATACCGAAGGTTAAAGGGAGAAGATGCGACACAACATGCTTACAGTGGGGGTAGTGAACAGTATTATGATTGGAATGATGATTATACTACGTATCACTACTTTAAATATGAACCTATTAAATGGAGAGTATTAAACAAAGATAATAATGATGTTTTCCTTCTTTCGGATATTGCTTTGGATGATCAGCGTTATAATGAAAAATGGGCAACCATAACCTGGGAAAAAAGTAGTATGCGAAGTTGGATAAATGGTTATAAAGCATCTGAAAATCAACCAGAGATAGATTACAGTAATAAGAATTTTATTGACACAGCATTTTCTACTGCACAAAAAAACGCAATTAAGACAACAAAAGTAGAAAATAGGAACAATATTCACTATGGAAGTGCCGGTCAGGGTGGAAATGACACTTCAGATAAAATATTCTTACTTTCAGAAAGGGAAGTATATAATACGGATGATGCAAAAAAATATGGATTTGTATTAGATGGAGAGGTATATGATGAGGCTAGAAGATGCAAATGCAGTACGTATGCTTATGCTATGGGTACATGGAGAAATATAGAAGATTCGGAATACAATGGAAATGCATTGTGGTTCCTTCGTTCGCCAGGTGGCTCTTGTTATGGGGATGTAACAGCTGTGTATGATTTCGGTCGTGTCAATAGTGGAGGCACCAGTATTTTTTCTGATCATAGCGTTCGTCCAGCGATACATTTAGATCTTTCTTCTATAGATACTGCTAATATATATGCAGGAACCGTATGCTCTGATGGAACCGTAAATGAAGGAAAGAAAGAAGATACAGACAATATAGCAAGCCCTCTACAAAAATCCGGTGAATTTAAGTTTGAAACAAGTTTACATAAGATTGTTAATACATCAGGAGGAGATAAGAAAACAGCAAAATATATCTATGATTACGATGAAAACTGGTTCTTTACTCCAAGTACGACTTATCAGCATGGGCTTACAAAGATGTCGATTCGTGGGGCAGTGGCCGGATATGGGGTGATGGATGATCCACATTCTATAGACACGAATATAAAGTATCTGATGGCCGGGACTGATAAGAATTCGTTAGAATTTACGAATTATGAAAGTTCTTATCCCGATCCTAAAACAAATACGATTGGCTATGCGATTAGCAGTAAAAATATTAAAAACAGTGCTGGTAAAACAGGCTCTCTTCTTATGGTTACAGTTCGCGGCGGCGGATATATGGATGAATGGGGAGGAAACTTTAATCTTGGAACAAAAGATGAACATCAAGGTTTTAATGAGGCAGCTCTGCAGGTTAGAGATGGCATTAAAAAGTATGTAGAAAAATATAAAGACAAGCTGCCATATGAATTAAAAGTATGGATTTCCGGGTACAGCAGAGGAGCAGCTACAACAAACCGCGTAGCTAAAATGTTGGATGACGGTGCGGTAGAAGGTCTTACACGAGATAATATCTATGCCTTTTGTTTTGAATGTCCGCAGAACACGACAAAAACACAAAGTTATGTAGAGAGTGATAAATATAAAAATATTGTAAGTATAGTCAATTCGGTTGATTTAGTACCAAAAGTAGCAATGAGTGGGTTTGAATTTAAAAGATATGGAACAGTATATCAATTACCAAATATTCGCGCGCTAGCTGATTACGGGATTGCAAGGGCCAAAATGGTCAAATGTTATACAGATTTGATTACATATAATAAATTAGCCCTAGGAGCGAGAATGTATGATTGGACGGAGAAAGAAGTGAAAAACTTATATCTTCCAATGCAGGCGGTGGTATATTTAACGAAAGAAGGGCTTGCGCAGGCTTCTATGATGGATAAGCTGATGGATGATTTATGCGATGTTGCAGTGAATAGAGAAAATTATTATATGAGGCTGCAGGCAAATATGATTAGTGGAATGGCAGGAGTATTAGGAAAGAACAGTGGATTGGATACCGGAGCCCTTGCAGTGACAATTGCAAGAGTGATACCAGGACTTGCTGCAAAGCATCCTCTTGATAATGCATATTTGCTAACACATTTAATACCTCTTGATGAAAATGGTCAGAAAATCGTATGTATCCCTGAAGATGCTGACTACAAAGTGGATTTAAAAGCAACGGATAACGGAACAATGACATATACCGTTATGAATCAGAATCTGGAAACTAATGAATGTAGCCAGGTAAAAAGTTATGTTGATATTCCGATAAAAGAAGGAGAAGTTTACAAAAGTACATTTGAAACAGATACAGAAAGTTCTACAGAAACGCTTAAAAATGTCAGTGGGGATGAAGTACAGCCTTCGATAGAAAAAGGTGCTTCCGAAGATATTAAAAAACAGGTAAATGTTACTGCGCAGTCAGGTGGAAGTGTTACAGGTGGCGGAAGCTATACGATCAGCGAATATGCAAAGGTAACTGCAGAGCCAGAAACTAATTATACATTTGCAGGATGGTATGAAAATGATAATCTGATTTCAAAAGAAAAAGAATACCGCTTCTGTGTTCAGAATAACAGAAACCTGTCAGCACATTTTTCAAAAAATGCAAATCAGGGAACCCAGAAACCGTCCAGCAACACAACAAAACCATCTGGTAACACAACAAAAGCTCCATCTATAAAACCTTTTAAAGCAACCGGAAAGCCAAAACAGATTGCCGCAGGCAAAAAGGTGAACTTAAAGGCTGAAATCGGGCTGCCAGACAGAATAACAAAACAGTTAACCTGGAAGTCAAGCAATACCAAGGTAGCAACTGTCAACGCAGATGGTGTTGTAACAGTGAAAAAGAAAACCGGAGGAAAGAAAGTTACAATAACAGCATCAAACGATAAGATAAAGGTTTCCGCATCCTGGAAAGTAACTTCCATGAAAGGAATCGTAAAGAAGGTAAAAATTACAGGAACTAAAACTGTTAAAGCAGGAAAAAGCCTGAAATTAAAAGCGAACGTAACCGCTACGAAAAAAGCGAATAAAAAGTTACAGTGGACATCCTCCAACGCGAAATATGCTACAGTCAATGCCAAAGGCGTAGTCAAAACTAAAAAGGTTGCCAAAGGAAAAACTATAAAAATCACAGCGATGGCAACCGACGGAAGTAACAAAAAAGCAACCTTTAAAGTCAAGGTAAAGTAGTCATATAAGATAAAATAATCATAAAGCTTAAAGTTATTATTTTTTAACCACTTCTTCTCTAACAGCCAGTAAAATGACTTTGGAGAGCCAACAAACAGAAAATGAAAAAGGATACTCCCCTCAAGATGTAATGTCGGAGTGAGTGAAAATGCGACTGAGCATTTTGCTCGAACGACTATCTTTACAGCTTGAGGGGAGTATCCTTTTTCATTTTCGTCTGTTTATCCGCAAAATCCATTTTACTTCTCTCTCATTTTATGTTATGTTTATATACGATTATGCCATTTTTTATGGCTGTTTTTTGAGTGTAGAGAATGGAACAAAAAAACAATAAGACATAATATATTTTTTGAAGGAGTTGTAAACGAGAATGTCAGAGATTTATTTTGACAATGGCGCGACCACAAGGGCGCTGCCGCAGGTGCGTGAGATTATGGATGAAGTACTTGAGAAGGAGTACGGCAATCCTTCTTCTATGCATATGAAAGGATTTGATGCAGAGAAGTATGTCAATCATGCGAAAGAGATTATTGCAAAGAGCCTGAAAGTTGATCCAAAGGAGATTTATTTTACTTCTGGCGGTACAGAGGCGAATAATCTTGCATTGATTGGTACTGCATTTGCAAATAAAAGAGAGAGAAAGCACATTATTACAAGCTGTATTGAACATGCTTCTGTATATAATCCATTATCTTTTTTGGAAGATGAGGGATTTGAAGTGACCTATCTTCCTGTCGATGAACATGGAATCGTAGATTTAGAGGCATTAAAGAAGGCGCTTCGTAAAGATACATTGATGGTTTCTATTATGTGCGTGAATAATGAGATTGGTGCCATCGAACCGGTTGAGGAGATTGGAAAGATTGTAAAGTCTTTTGATCCAAAGATTTTATTCCATACCGATTGTATTCAGGCATATGGTAAGTTGAATTGTTACCCTAAGAAATGGAAAGCAGATATGATTTCTGTAAGTGGACATAAGATTCACGGCCCAAAGGGAATCGGATTTATTTATATTAAGAATGGAACAAAGATAAAGCCAATCATCTGGGGTGGAAATCAACAGAAGGGAATGCGTTCCGGAACAGAAAATGTACCGGGAATTGCAGGGCTTGGTAAGGCGGCAGAGTTGATTTATGAGAATCATGAGGAAAAGATCGCACATATCAGAGAGATAAAAGATCATTTTATAAAAAGAGTGATGGAAGAGATTCCAGATGTGAAAGATAATTCCGGAGATGCTCCGCATGTGGCGAGTATCAGCTTTTTAGGAGTAAGAAGTGAAGTGCTTCTTCACGCATTAGAAGAACGTGAGATTTATGTATCAGCGGGTTCTGCCTGTTCATCTAATAAACCGGAAGTCAGCGGTACTTTGAAGGGCATTGGTCTTACAAAGGAATACTATGAATCGACGCTTCGTTTTTCATTCTCTATTTTTAATACGGTAGAAGAAGCAGATATTTGTGTGGAAGCGTTAAAAGAACTGTTGCCGATGCTTCGGAGATTTACAAGACGATAAAACAATTAGAACATAATGTACTCTCGGAATCTTTTTGAGCTTGATTTTGTGACAAGAAAGACTACGAGAGTACATCATATAAAAAAGGAGATATTTATGGAATTCAAAGCATTTTTGATTAAATATGCAGAAATTGGAATCAAGGGAAACAATCGCCGTTTCTTTGAAGATGCCCTTGTCCGTCAGATGAAATATGCATTAAAACCAGTAGGAAACTTTTCTATCAGAAAGGAATCTGGACGTATTTTTGTACATGCCAATGAAGAGTATGATTTTGATGAGGCGGTGGAAAGCTTAAGCCATGTATTCGGTATTGCAGGTATTTGTCCAATTGTAGTAGAAGAAGATAAAGATTTTGAAAAGATTGCGGAAGTCGTAGAAAAATATGTAGATGAAGATTATGCAGATAAGCATTTTTCTTTCAAAGTACATGTAAGAAGAGCAGACAAGAAGTATCCAATTCCGTCTATGGAAGCAGCTGCCCGTCTTGGAGAGAGATTATTAGAGAAGTTTGAGGACTTAAGTGTTGACGTGCATAATCCAGATGTTATGCTTACAGTCGAGATTCGTGATAAGGTTTACATTTATTCCAGAGAGATTCCGGGACCGGGTGGAATGCCGGTTGGTACAAACGGAAGAGCAATGCTTCTTCTTTCCGGTGGTATCGACAGCCCGGTAGCTGGTTACATGATTTCCAAGCGGGGTGTAAGCATTGACGCAACTTACTTCCATGCACCTCCTTATACAAGTGAGAGAGCGAAACAGAAAGTAGTAGATCTTGCAAAAGAGATTGCAAAATATACAGGACCTATTACATTACATGTTGTAAACTTTACAGATATTCAGATGGCAATTTATGAGAAATGTCCTCATGATGAATTGACAATCATTATGCGTCGTTACATGATGAAGATTGCAGAGCATTTCGCAAATCAGGATAACTGTCTTTCCCTTGTTACAGGTGAGAGTATCGGACAGGTTGCCAGTCAGACAATGCACAGTCTTTATGTAACAAATGAAGTGTGCCAGATGCCAGTATTCCGTCCTTGTATCGGACTTGATAAAAATGAAATCGTAAAAGTTGCAGAAAAGATTGGAACATATGAGACATCTATTTTACCATACGAAGACTGCTGTACTATTTTTGTGGCAAAACATCCGGTAACAAAGCCAAGATTAGATGTAATTAAGCGTTCTGAGAGAAATCTTGATGATTGTATTGACGAGCTGATGAAGACAGCGATTGAAACAACAGAAGAAATTAAGATTAACGCTCACTAAAGTATTAATGGATGAAAGCATTTTCAAGGCAGACATAAGTATTTTGATAATGTTTATAATGCTTGCAGATAAGTGCCTTTTTAAAAGGTGGGAAGAAGAAATATCACTAAAAATATTTGTTTTATCTGAAGATTCATATAAGAAAAATTTATCTGTAAAGAAAGAACCGAGGAAAGTAATATTTCCTCGGTTGATTTCATAAATACATCACAGGTTATATATAATATATCCGTATATCAGAAAACCCGCTCTTATGTAATTATTCAGTTACTAAGTATGGCTGTAACTGTTCCATGATCTCATCAAGATTATCAGCGTTATGGATATTTAAATCAATAGGTTTAGAAATATCTAAACTGAAAATTCCCATGATAGACTTTGCATCAATAACGTAACGACCGGAAACTAAATCGAATTCTGCATCGAAACGATTGATAACATTAACAAATGTTTTTACCTTATCGATGGAATTTAAAGAGATTTTAATCGTTTTCATATACGCGCTCCTCCTAAAAATGTCTATATATATTTTAATAATATAGTACCTTTTTAGTGAAAAAAAGTCAATAGATTTGAGGAAGATTTGGAAAATATTATCTAAAGATAAAGGGGAATTTTTTGGCATGAATCTGGAGATGAATGAAGTTAGAAAAAATAGGATTGCAGGTAGGAAATAATAAATAACAGAAAAAACGAAAAGGAGAAACGGAAAAAGGAGATTTGTTTTTATGAGTAAAAGAAGAGCGGCGTTCCTCACACTGGGCTGTAAAGTAAATCAGTATGAGACTGATGCTATGGAGGAGATTCTTGAAAAGGCAGGATACGAGATTGTCAGTTTTAAAGAGACAGCGGATGTCTATATTATAAATACCTGTTCTGTAACAAATATGGCAGACAGAAAGAGCCGTCAGATGATTCATCGTGCAAAGAAAAACAATCCGGATGCAATTATCGTGGCAGCGGGGTGTTATGTGCAGGCAGCAGAGGAAGAACTGGCAAAGAAAAATGAGGCGGATATTCTTGTCGGTAATAATAAAAAGAAAGATATCGCCCAGATCCTTGAGGAATATTTTGCGGCAAAAGAACCAGAGCAGGAGGTACCAGTTGTCTCAGAAGTAATTGATATTAATCACACAAAAGAATATGAAGATTTAACAATTCATAAGGTAAACGAGCATACAAGAGCATATATTAAAATACAGGATGGTTGTAATCAGTTCTGTTCGTATTGTATCATTCCTTACACAAGAGGAAGAATCCGCAGTAAAAATCCAGAGGAAGTCATTGAAGAAGTAAAAAATCTGGCAGCACAGGGTTATAAAGAAATCGTGCTTACCGGAATTCATTTAAGTTCCTATGGGAAAGATTTAGGAACAGTGAATCTTCTTGATGTGATTAAGAGAATACAGCAGATAGAGGATGTGGAGAGAATCCGTCTTGGTTCTTTAGAGCCTAGAATTATCACAGAGGAGTTTGTAAAAGAACTTGTGAAATGTGATAAAGTATGTCCACATTTTCATCTTTCTTTACAGAGCGGCTGCGACCAGACATTAAAGCGTATGAACCGCAAATATACAACAGAAGAATATGAGGAAGCATTAAATATTTTAAGAAAGTACTATGAGCATCCGGCATTAACAACTGATGTTATTGCAGGTTTTGTTGGAGAAACTGAGGAAGAATTTGAAAAAACAAGAGCATATCTTGAGAAAATCAATCTATATGAGATGCATATTTTTAAGTATTCTGTACGAGAAGGAACAAGAGCACAGAAGATGTCCGGGCATGTGCCGGAACAGGTAAAGACAGAACGTTCCGAGGTGCTTCTTTCGATGGCAAAAAGGCACAAGACAGCATTTGAAGAATGGTATGTTGGAAGAAAAGAAAAAGTACTTTTAGAAGAAATTGTAGAGAAAAATGGTAAAAAATATTTTCAGGGATATACGGCTCATTATGTGAAAGTTGCAGTGGAATTAACGGAAAATGATACAAAATTAGAACAAAATGAGGTAATTGTAGTAGATATTCAGGGATTTATTGATGAAAATTTACTGTACGGAAAAGTTTCGATTGAATTTTAATGTCACTCATAGTAAAATATTTATTGATTGTAAATCTGCTAGAAGGAGGTAGACATGGGTAGAAATAATACACAGTTTTTTCATGTGGTTAAAGAACAGGAATATGATGTAGCATCTATTTTGAAAGATGTATACGAAGCATTAACGGAAAAAGGATATAATCCAGTGAATCAGATCGTGGGTTATATTATGTCCGGAGATCCGACTTATATTACCAGTCATAAGAATGCGAGAAGCTTAATTATGAAGGTAGAACGTGACGAGATTCTTGAAGTTTTATTTGAAAATTATATTGATACTCAGTTAAAGTAATTATGAAAGAAAGATGGATGGGTCTTGATTACGGGACAAAGACAGTAGGTGTGGCGGTAAGTGATGCTTTGGGTATTACGGCACAGGGAGTTGAGACAGTTACCAGAAAGTCGAATAAGAAGCTGCGCCAGACATTGGCAAGGATAGAAGCGCTCATAGAAGAATATGAAGTGAGTAAGATAGTACTCGGATTGCCAAAGAATATGAATAATACGCTGGGAGAAAGAGCTGAGGAGACGAAGGAGTTTCAGGCGATGCTTCAGCGCAGAACCGGATTGGAAGTAGTCTTATGGGATGAAAGACTGACTACGATGGAATCAGAGAGAATTTTGCAGGAAGGCGGAGTGCGCCGTGAGAACAGGAAAGAACGCATTGACTGGATGGCGGCTACTCTGATTCTGCAAAGTTACATGGATGTACATCCAATTCCGGAAAAGTAAGCGGAGAACGGACGTAAGTACGGAAGAAAGAGGTTTTATATGAACAATTATCAGAGTATTCCATTTAAAGACGAAGATGGAAAAGAAAAGGAGTTCTATGTCCTCGAACAGACAACTCTGAATGGATTTCACTATCTGTTAGTAGAAGACGGAAGTGCAGATGCAGATGACGAGGAGGTTGAAGTTCTTATCATGAAAAGAGTTGCTGATGCGGCTGAGGATGAAGAATGGGCAACCTATGAGATGGTTGAAGACGAGGAAGAACTTATATCAGTATCCAAAGTATTTGAGCAGTTAATGGACGATATTAATTTTGAAGTAGAATAGCAGGCAGGCTTTCGTGTGAGATAAAACGGCAGATATTTGGCAGGAATAGATGTCCGTTTTATTCTATGCGATTGTGCTTTCTGCTATATAGACAAGTGAATAGTAGAACGGAGGTTAGAATTTGAAAGTAACAGGAAATCAATCAGTAAAGATAATACCTCTCGGCGGATTAGAGCAGATCGGTATGAATATTACTGCCTTTGAGTATGAGGACAGTATTATTGTAGTAGACTGTGGTCTGGCTTTTCCGGACGATGAGATGTTGGGAATCGATTTAGTTATACCGGATATCACTTATTTGAAAGAGAATGCCTCAAAGGTAAAGGGACTTGTAATTACCCACGGACACGAGGATCATATTGGTGCGATTCCCTATGCTCTTAAAGAACTGAATATGCCTATTTATGCAACAAAGCTTACAATGGGACTTATTGAGAATAAGTTAAAAGAGCATAATCTTTTAAGAACAACCAGAAGAAAGGTCATCAAACATGGCCAGTCTATTAATCTGGGAAGATTTCGTATAGAATTTATTAAAACGAACCACAGTATCAGTGATGCGGCAGCACTCGCTATTTATACACCAGCAGGGATTATTGTGCATACTGGTGACTTTAAGATCGATTACACACCGGTATTTGGAGATGCCATTGATCTTGGCCGTTTTGCAGAACTTGGAAAGAAAGGTGTTCTTGCCTTAATGTGTGAGAGTACCAATGTAGAGCGTGAGGGATATACGCCATCCGAGAGGACCGTTGGACGAACTCTCCGACACCTTTTTGATGAGAATAAAGACCACAGAATTATTGTAGCGACATTTGCTTCGAACGTAGATCGTGTACAGCAGATTATTGACTGTGCGTATAGTTGTGGAAAGAAGGTTGTTATCGAGGGAAGAAGTATGGTCAGCACAATCTCTACTGCAGCAGAGCTTGGCTATATTAAGATTCCAGATAACACATTGATCGATATAGAACAGATGAAGAATTATGTGGATGAGCAGCTCGTGCTTATAACAACAGGAAGCCAGGGAGAAACGATGGCAGCATTAAGCCGTATGGCAGCTTCCACTCACCGCAAGGTTTCTATTAAGCCAGGTGATGTAATTATCTTCAGTTCTCATCCAATTCCTGGTAATGAGAAGGCTGTATCAAAAGTAATGAATGAGCTTGCCAAGAAGGGAGCCAGCGTTATTTTCCAGGATACTCACGTTTCCGGACATGCGTGTCAGGAAGAGATTAAGCTTATCTACACATTGACAAAGCCACAGTATGCGATTCCAGTTCATGGAGAGTACCGTCACTTAAAGAGACATAAAGATCTTGCCATTGAGATGGGTATTCCAAAAGAAAATGTAATGATCTTACAGTCTGGCGATGTGCTTACCATTTCAAAAGAGCAGGCAAAAGTTACCGGGCATGTACCTGCACAGGGTATTTTAGTAGATGGTCTTGGTGTTGGTGATGTTGGTAATATTGTACTTCGTGACCGCCAGCATTTATCACAGAACGGCTTATTTATTGTCGTTGTTACACTTGACCGTTATAATGGGGTTCTTCTGGCAGGGCCAGACATTGTGTCAAGAGGTTTCGTTTATGTAAGAGAGAGCGAGAAGCTCATGGAAGAGGCAAAGAGTGTTGTCACAAACACATTAGAGCATTGTAACGCGAAGAAGATTACGGATTGGGGACGTATTAAGGGGGCAATCCGTGATGATTTAGGAGATTATATCTGGAAGAAGATGAAGAGAAGTCCGATGATTCTTCCAATCATTATGGAAGTGTAGAACATGATGAATGAAGGAAAGTTATCAATACCG
>ERZ825137.4794-NODE-4794-length-13156-cov-12.029998_pt1 | contig 13156 bp, 17 predicted proteins | sample MGYA00519873_ERZ825137 | MGnify/ENA primary metagenome ERZ825137 (study PRJEB31778, sample SAMEA3449190) | human gut metagenome | biome: human gut; feature: human-associated habitat; material: faeces | place: United Kingdom | collected 2010/2012 ...
CCATGACAGCGCTGAACCCCGTGCTGACGGTGGGCGACCAGATCCTTGAGGCGCTTTTGATGCACAACGAGGGACATACCCGAGCCGAGCTGGAGGCCCGTGTGGAGGAGGTGCTGGAAATGGTTGGCATCATGGCCAGCCGAAAAAAGGACTATCCCCATCAGTTCTCCGGCGGCATGAAGCAGCGTGTGGTCATCGCTATGGCTCTGGCCTGCGACCCTATGCTGCTGATTGCCGACGAACCGACTACCGCGCTGGACGTGACGATCCAGGCGCAAGTGCTGGCAATGATGATGGAGCTGAAGAAAAAGCTGAATACCGCTATGATCATGATCACGCATGATCTGGGTATCGTGGCACAGACCTGCGACCTGGTGGCTGTTATGTACGCGGGCGAGATCATAGAGTACGGCACGGTGGAGCAGGTGTTTACCGGCGATAAGCATCATCCCTACACGGTAGGTCTGTTCAACTCCATTCCCAATCTGGAATTGGATGAGCGGCGTCTGCACCCCATCGACGGTATGATGCCCGATCCAACGAATTTGCCTGAGGGCTGCGCGTTTTCGCCTCGCTGTCCTCACGCAACGGAGCGCTGCCGCCAGTGTCACCCGGAGCAGTATGACGTAAATGGACTGCGTATAAGATGCTTCCTGTACAACGGAGAGGAGGGACAAGCATGAGCCAGCCCCTGATCGAATTGAAGGAACTGACAAAATACTTTGATATCAGCAAAACCGCCAAGCTGCATGCTGTGGACGGTATTACACTGAACATCAATAAGGGCGAAACGTTAGGCGTGGTGGGCGAATCCGGCTGCGGAAAGTCCACCTTGGGACGCACCGTGCTGCGGCTTCACGAACCGACCTCCGGCACGATCCTCTTTGACGGAGAAGACATCAGTCATTGCCGTGCCCACAAGCTGGCCAAGGTGCGCCGCGATATGCAGATGATCTTTCAGGATCCCTATTCCAGCCTGAACCCCCGTATGAGTGTGCAGGAGTTGATCGCCGAGCCGCTTCTGGTAGCGGGCCAGCACAAAAATAAGGCAGACCTTTATGAAGAGGTGGCACGGCTGATGGACACAGTGGGACTGGCCTCCCGCCTGTCCGGAGCATATCCCCATGAGCTGGACGGCGGACGCCGTCAGCGCATCGGCGTAGCGCGTGCGTTGGCGCTGAATCCCCGCTTCATCGTCTGCGATGAGCCGGTGTCGGCGCTGGACGTGTCCATTCAGGCGCAGATCCTTAACCTGTTGATGGATCTTCAGGAAGAACGCGGCCTGACCTATATGTTCATTACCCATGATCTATCTGTAGTACGGCATATCTCCAATCAAATTGCAGTGATGTATCTGGGGAAATGCGTGGAGTACTGTGACAGCAAGGGCCTGTTCAAACGCCCGCTGCACCCATATACCAAGGCGCTGCTGTCCGCTATACCTGTGCCTGACATTACGATGCGCGGAAGAGAGCCGCAGCTGATACGCGGCGAGGTCACCAACCCGATCAACCCCAAGCCGGGATGCCGATTTGCTCAGCGCTGCCCCTACGCCACAGAAGCCTGTACAATGGAAGATATTCCCTTCCGAGAGATAGAGCCCGGACATTGCGTCGCCTGCCTGAGAGCGGAGGAGCTGATGTAATGATAAAGCATTTACAGGAACTTTTATCTATTGAGAGCGTAGCTAACCACGGGGAAAACGGTACCCCTTACGGCGTAGGACCCGCTAAAGCGCTGGAGTATATGCTGACTCTGTGTGAGCAGCTGGGATTCCGCACAAAGAATGCAGAAGGACGCTACGGCTACGCGGAGATCGGAGAGGGCAAAGAGATCATCGGCGTACTGGGGCATCTGGATGTAGTTCCTGCCGGAAGCGGCTGGGACTATCCGCCCTTTGGCGGAACTGTCGATAACGGACGTTTGTATGGCCGAGGCGCACTGGATGACAAAGGCCCGATGCTTATTAGTGTCTATGCGGCTCACGATCTGGCGCGGGAGTACGCTGAAAAGGGAAAGGCCATGCATAAGCGCATCCGCCTGATTTTCGGTCAGACAGAGGAAAACGGCGATTGGTATGACATGGATGCCTATGTGGCTGAAGAAGAAAAGGTCAGCTATGGCTTTACGCCGGACGGGGATTTTCCCGCCATCTACTGTGAAAAGGGAATCCTGGTGATGGATTGGGTGCTGCCGCGGAACGGCAGCGGCCTTCGCAGCGGCGAGGGTGGCGTTGCGCCCAATGTGGTGCCGGACAGCTGCTCCGTGGTAACGGAGGACGGTGCGGCTTATGAGACCACAGGCAAGACAGGGCACGGCGCCGCGCCATGGAACGGCGTAAATGCCATCACGGCTATGATGAAGCTGTTAGCGGAGAAGAATATTCCGGTGGCCAAAGCGTATATGGCGTTGATGGGCGAGGATGTGTACGGTGAAGCATTAGGCGTTGCCTGTGCCTCGGCTGCCAGCGGAAGGCTCTCCGTCAATGCGGGCATGCTCCGTGTGGAGAATGACACAGTGCGATTCACCGTGGATATCCGCTATCCTGAGGATCAGGACGCAGATGCATTGGTGGAGACGATTCGCCGGGCTGTGGCGGCTTATGGCTTCGAGATTCCCCCGGTACATCCCATGCGGCCTGTCTACTTGGATAAAAAAGGGACGGTTATGCAGCAGCTCTTGAAAGCATACAGAGACGAGACGGGCGATTTGTCGGAGCCGCTGGCCATTGGCGGCGGCACCTACGCGCGCGCTATGGATCATATTATCGCTTTCGGCCCGAACTTCCCGGGAGAGGAAAATCGGGAGCATCAGGGGAATGAGTACATCACGCTGAACAACATGGAGCGCTTACGGCGTATCTATCGCGAAGCGCTTCGCAATCTGCTGGAAATGGCGTAAAAGAACAGGGTGCGCCCTTCAAGGCGCACCCTGTTCTTTTACATGCGGAAAGGAAAAAAGATGCTGGACAAAACCTTACAGGATGCAATCGTGAATAAGGGCCGCAGCTTTTTGCGCGGCGTTGATTTGTCAGATCCTATAGGCGCGGCGTTTGTGTCCGATCAGGAGCTCCGGTTGCCTCAGCCGCCGCTGGTGAAGGCCGCGGCAGCAATGCCGGAGACACATATACGCTTGCCGGAGCCGGAGTCGACGCCGCTGGCGGAAAGTGATCTGACAGAACTGCTGCGCAGCCGCCGCAGCTGCCGCGGCTATGGAGACGCGCCGCTGACGCTTCAGCAGTTGAGCTATTTGCTCTGGGCGGGGCAAGGGATTACCGGAATAAAGGGCAAAGGCTATGCGACCATGCGTACTGTACCCAGTGGAGGAGCCCGTCATCCGTTTGAGACGTACCTCCTGTGCCGCAATGTGGCTGGTCTGGAACCGGGCGCGTACCACTACCTGCCGATGGAGCATGCGCTGGAGTACCTCGGAGCGGTAGAGGCCATGAGCGAGACGATCTCTGCCGCTCTGCTGGAGCAGAAGTGGGCGGCGCGTGCAGGAGCAGTATTTTTCTGGTCTGTAGTGCCATACCGCGCAGAATGGCGGTATGGTATCCGCGCCCACCGCACGATCCTGATGGATGTAGGGCATGTGGGGCAGGATCACTATCTCGCTGCCACGGCTTTAGGCTTGGGAACATGTGCGGTGGCCGCCTTTGATGATCCGCTTTGCAGCCGGCTGTTTGGACTGGATGGCAAGGAGGAATTCATCATCTACGCGGCTCCCGTGGGCAGTAGGCGAGGGGGTGGAGCGCCGCACTTACCCCCTGAATGCCTACAGACTAATGATGAGCAAAAATGAAAACAGGCTGAACTTCAGGAAGCCGCACAATACTGGTTTTCCGTGGCGGAGCAGAACGGCCACAAATACGCCGGGTACTTCCTTAACTGCATGGAACGGCAGGAGGAAGTGCCGCCGCCCAATATCCTGCTGTCAGCCACGCGCCTGCTGCACCACATGGGCAATATTTTCCGGGACAACGCGCCGCGTCCCACCGTTCCCGCGGGCATCCAGATCGACCATAAACGCCTACAACGCCTGCGTGAAAAGAAGATGGCAATGGGTCACAAGTGGAATGACCGTGAGAACGAGCAGAGCCACGGCATGGGCGGTATGAGCGGCATGTAAGAGGTGCAAAATCCATGCCTCAATGAACGAAGAATAGTAGAGACAAAACTGCTATAGTAAATGCCCATCCATAATATCCTTGAGTGCATCAATAATTTTTCCGTAGTGTTTTTTGATTTTTTTATCTTCGGTATATACGGCATCAAAACGCACGAGACGATCTACGATATGTTCTGCGATGATGCTTTTGTAATCTTCTGCATCTTCGTATCTGCGTATTATCAAATTTCCACATGATTCCTCATCAAGAAGACGGGAATAGAGATCATTAACGGCAATCTCACGAACAACAGCGACTTCGTTTTCGCTGACAAACTCCGGACTCCACAATGTCACTCCTCGCATAAAGCCCTCATCACTAATCTCATAGATAGAGCATTTTTTGCCTTTGAAAGATAGGCGAAAAACATCTGGATAGCACTCCATAATAACAGGAATGCCATTTTCTTCGCTGATGATAAAGTCAAAATCATCATGCGGCGCACCAAACAGAAGCCCGGTAACCACATTTTCGATGGCGTACACATACGCCTTTTTGTGTGTTGAAACCTGCGGTTTCAATATTTTCAAGCCTGCGATTTTCGATATGTGGTAAAGCATAATTATTTCTCCAATCTAAAGGTCAACCCATTCGTAGTTCTCGTCAATCATCATCAAGTAATAAACTCATGCTGCCATCGGTGAATTTCAATTCCACACAGCAGTTATCGAAGTTATATTCGCAGGAATCAGTTTTTTCATAGGGTTTGCCTCCGAAATCGTTTTGTTTGGAAGTGATGTAAGCGTGGGGTTTTAGTGTGGTATCTTTAACTTTGGGAAACGCCCCTCTGGAATAGGATACCATACACTTCCGGCCTCGACAACAAGAAAGATGAGGCGCGCTGGTGGAGCACTGCGTTGTTTGACCCAATTCAAATCACTATCAACAAAGGGGAGGTAGCTATAAGAGGTTCTGTAAGAGGCACATATTTTGCGCTGCTGGAAACAATAAAAAGATCATTTCAAAAACGGTAGCTTTCCGCGCAAAGTTGTGGTATTTGTGTTTGCTGCCAAGAAGGGAGTTGATTCAATGGCCAAGAAACGCGCCAACGGCGAGGGCAATATCCGCAAGCGGTCAGATGGTCGCTGGGAGGGCCGGTATACCGCGGGGTACAACGCAGAAACCGGTAAGCGCATCATCAAAAACGTTCTCGGCAAGACGCAGGCGGAGTGCAAGGCAAAGCTGGCTGCTGCTATGGAGGCCGCAAAGGGCGTCGACATCAGCCGTGCCGACGAATACACCGTGGCCACGTGGCTGCGGAGCTGGTACGACATCTATGCTGGGCCACTACGATGCGGGCTTCACTCTCCGCACCTACACCCACGCCACCCGCCAGAAGCAGGATGAGGCCGCACAGACCATGGGTAGCTTCATGGCACAAGTGATGTGAACGGAAAAGGACGCAAAAGAGTACCGGAGAGGAGGTAAAACCTCCTCTCCGGTACTCTTTGAATCTATCGGGACATTTCCGCGTGTGGGTCACGGTGTGGGTCAGGCGGTTGCCCCACATTTTGAGCCACACCTAAAAGTGCATTTTTGCAACAAAAAAGCACCGAAAACCGAAGTTTTCGATGCTTTTTGGAGCTGCTGGGCGGATTCGAACCGCCGACCTCATCCTTACCAAGGATGCGCTCTACCTACTGAGCTACAGCAGCATATATGGCGACCAAGAAGGGGCTCGAACCCTCGACCTCCAGCGTGACAGGCTGGCGTTCTAACCAACTGAACTACTTGGCCATCTACGCTTTCGTCTTGAAACTCAAGCTTGCTTATTATAGCAAGAACGTTCCCGAATGTCAACACCCTTTTTACATTTTTCGTAAAAGATGGCGAGGAGATTTCTTGCACACCTGAGATAGTACCGCTGCTAAAGCGGATTGTCAAGCACTCTTTTTTGTGATACAATACAATTTCAAGCCAAAAGGGGAGGTGCCGCCATGGAGATCGGACACGTCACTGTTAACGGAAAACTGTATCTGGCGCCGATGGCGGGCGTCACGGACATGGCCTTCCGCCAGATCTGCCGGGAGCTGGGCGCCGACATGAGCTGCACCGAGCTGGTCAGTGCCAAGGCGCTTTGCTATCAGGACAAGAAGAGCCGCGGACTTTTGAAGCTGGCGGACAACGAGCGTCCCGCCGCTGCCCAGATCTTCGGCAGCGACGTTCAGTGCATGGCGGAGGCCGCCCAGATCGCGGCGGAGGTGTCCGGCGCGGCGTTCATCGACATCAATATGGGGTGTCCGGTGGGCAAGGTGGTGGCCAACGGCGACGGCTCGGCGCTGATGAAGGACCCGGAGAAGGCCGCCCGCATTGCGGAGGCGGTGGTGAAGGCCAGCCCCGTGCCGGTGACGGTGAAAATGCGCCGTGGCTGGGACAAGGGCAGCATCAACGCCGTGGAGCTGGCGAAAATGCTGGAGCAGGTGGGGGTCAGCGCCATCGCTGTCCATGGCCGCACCCGCACCCAGATGTACGCCGGTCAGGCGGACTGGACGACCATCCGGGAGGTAAAGCAGGCGGTGGGCGTCCCCGTCATCGCCAACGGCGACATATTTACGCCGGAGGACGCCGTCCAGATTCTGGCGTTCACCGGCGCGGACATGGCCATGATCGGACGGGGCTGCTTTGGCAATCCGTGGCTGTTCCAACAGGCGCAGGCCGCGCTGGCGGGTCAGCCCATCCCACCGCTGCCGCCGCTGGCGGAGCGCTGGGCCACGGCGGTGCGTCAGGTGGAGCTGTCCGTCGCCGATAAGGGGGAGCATATCGCCGTGCTGGAGGCCCGCAAGCAGCTTTGCTGGTATCTCAAGGGCGTCAGCCACGCCAATTATTATAAGGAGCAGATCGTCCGCATGGACACGCTGGAGGATGTGTACCGGGTGTCGGCGGGAGTGCAGAGGGATTTGCGATGAGGGATGAAAGAGAACTGATCCGCCGCGCCGGACAGGGTGACCAGGAGGCGTTCCGCCAACTGGTGGAGACGTATCAGGCGCCGGCGTACCGTCTGGCGCTGCGGATGTGCGGCGGCGACGCGGCGCTGGCGGAGGATGCGGCGCAGGAGGCGTTTCTGGCCGCATGGCGGGGCCTGCCCCGCTTCCGGGGGGACAGCCGCTTCTCCACATGGCTCTACCGCCTGACCACCAACGCCGCCATCGACTGTCTGCGCCGGGAAAAGCGGCATCGGGACGCCGACGATCTGGACGGTGTGGAGCTTTCCGACGGCGGCGACACGCCGCAGGAGGCGGTGGAGCGCACCGAGACGCAGACGGCCGTCCGGTCGGCGCTGTCGGCGTTGTCGGATGAGCATCGGCAGGTGCTGCTGCTGCGGTATATGCAGGAGATGGATTACGGGGAGATCGCCGTGGCGCTGGACATCAGCGAGGGGACGGTGAAATCCCGTATCAACCGGGCCAAGGCGCGCTTGAAGGAGCTTTTATCCGGCGGAGGGAACCTTTCTGCCGTTATCTCCGTCAAAACGGCAGGAGAGGAGGGACAGAAATGACCCCGATGTTTAATGAAATGGATAAGGTGCTGCGCGAGGCGCTGGCATCGGAGGCATTGCCCTCCGACGGCTTTACAGACCGCGTGATGGCGCGTGTGGCCGAGACGCCCCAGCAGAGGAAAGCACCTCCCGCCGCCCGCAAATGGCTGGTGACGGCGGCGGCCTGTCTGGTGGTAGCGGCGGCGCTGATCCCGCTGCTGTACAGCGGCGGCCTGCGCAAGGGCAACAATATGCAGGCGGTGTTCAGCGACAGCGCCGTTCCGGGCAACGATACGGCGCCCGCTGCCGCGGATGAAAACAGCGCAGAGCAACTCGCCCCGGATGATGCGATGGATGGGGCTATGCCGTCTGACCGTGAGGCACAGCAGAAGTCCGATGCGGGCAAGGACATTACCGGCGGGTGTCCCGATGGAGAGAACCTGTACACGGCCGCGCCTGCCCAGACCATGGACGCGGCGCTGGCACACGCCGCCAAGGCGCTGGATCAGCAGGGCTTTGTCCTGACCGTCGCCGCCCGCGAGGGCAGCGCCGTGCAGGTGCTTTTGACTGACGCGGCAGGCGGCATCGGAGATCCCGCCGTGCTGGACGCCGCCATGGAGGCGGAGGGCTTTACCGCCGCCGATAACAACTGGTACACCTATGAGGAGGATACAAATTCATGAAGCTGCATACCCGTCAACTGACCTGCGCCGCCATTGTGGGCGCAGCCTACGCCGTACTGAGCATTTTCGGCTCCGTATTCGGCATTACCTACGGCCCTATCCAGTGCCGTTTTTCCGAGGCGCTGTGCGTCCTGCCCTTCCTGATGCCGGAGACGGCGTGGGGCCTGGGTGTGGGCTGCCTCATCGCCAACCTGCTCAGCCCCTACGGTATATTGGATATCGTGGTGGGCTCCGCCGCCACGCTGCTGGCCGCCCTGCTCACCGCCCGGTGCAAGAAGAAGTGGCTGGCGCCGCTGCCGCCGGTGGCGGCCAACATGGTGCTGGTGGGACTGGTGCTGGCCTATGAGCAGGCCGGTACCTCCGCCGCCTTCTGGCCCACCTACGCCTTCAACGCCCTGACGGTGGGCGCCGGGGAGATCGTGGCGTGCTACGGGCTGGGTATGCTGCTTCTGTGGCGGTTGGAAAAGAGCAAAGCACTGCAAAACTACCTGCAAAACCGCTGAAAGAGGGAAAAAACCGAAAAAATATCGGGAAAACCTCTTGACTCATTTGAAAATTCCGGTATAATAAATAGGCTCGCGTATTGCGGGCATATCCTTGCTCTCATCGAGAATGAGGGCCATTTGTCCAAAAGGAGGTGCAAAAGTATGGCTAAAATTTCTGCCAACTACGAGGTCGTTTACATCATCGACCCTGCCCAGGGTGAGGAGGCTGTGGCCGCCACTGTGGCCAAGTTCCAGGCTTTGGTGGAGCAGAACGCGACCGACGTGGTGGTCGACGAGTGGGGCAAGCGCCGTCTTGCTTACGCCATCGACTACAAGACCGAGGGTTACTATGTGCTGATGAGCTTCACCAGCGCTCCCGAGTTCCCCAAGGAGCTGGATCGTATCCTTGGCATTACCGAGGGTATCATGCGTTCCATGATCGTCTGCAAGGGCGAGTAAGGATTGCAACATGCTTAACAAAATTTTCATCATGGGTCGCCTGACCCGCGACCCCGAACTGCGCAGAACGCAGTCCGGAACGCCCGTCACCAGCTTCTCTTTGGCCGTGGACCGTGATTTCAAGTCCCAGTCCGGCGAGAAGGAGACGGATTTCATCGACGTGGTCGCCTGGCGCTCCACCGCGGAATTTGTTGCAAAGTATTTCACCAAGGGCCGCATGGCCGTGGTGGAAGGACGGCTTCAGATCCGCGACTGGCAGGACCGGGACGGCAACAAGCGCCGCAGTGCTGAGGTCATCGCCGACAACGTGTATTTCGGCGACTCCCGCCGCGACAGCAGCGGGGACAGCGGCAGCGGCAGTTACGGTGGCGGCTACAGCGCCCCCGCAGGCGGCTACGCCCCCGCTGTGGGCGGCGGTGCTTCCGGCTTTGCCGAGATCGATGAGGAGGACGGCGACCTGCCGTTCTGATGTGCGGAACGCACATGATACTTTATAAAGGAGGATACTTCCATGGCTATGGAACGCGAAAATAGACCCGCCCGCGGCGCCGGCAAGCGTCGCAAGAAGGTTTGCCAGTTCTGCGTGGACAAGTGCGAGTGCATCGATTACAAGGACGCTGCCAAGCTGCGCCGCTTCATCTCCGAGCGCTCCAAGATCCTGCCCCGCCGCACCACCGGCACCTGCGCCATGCATCAGCGTCAGCTGACCGAGGCCATCAAGCGCGCCCGTCAGATCGCTCTGCTGCCCTTCGTGACCGAGTAAGTGAACGACAAAAACAAGACCTGCGAGAGCAGGTCTTGTTTTTTTGTGCATTATCGGCAAAGAATGACTGGACAGGGGGGAAAAATTTGGTATACTGAGAGTACAGATCAAAAAGGGAGGTGCGTCATGGGACTATACGATGCCGTGGACCGCGGCGGCGCGGGCCGCAAAAAGGAAAGGACGCTGCGCAGGCCGCTGCTCATCGCGGCGGCGATTCTGGCCGCCGTGATCGCGCTCATCGCCTGGAGCTGCCGCTACTTCTTCCAGTACCGCAGTTGGGTGTCCGACCTGACCGAGGCCACCCGCTACGCCCGCCGGACGGGAGCGTTCACCGTCACGGTGGCGGGCGCGGCGGCGGAGGCGGACGCCGATGATCTCAGCGACCTGCTGCGGCTTATCGCCTCATCCGGCGCGGGCCGCTTGGGCGGCGCGCCGGATGAGACGCCGTATATTACCGTTGACTACGGCAGCGGGATGGTGCTGGACATTTGGAAAGTGCCCCTGGAAAACCCGGCCAACAGCTGGGCGGAAGGGCCGTTCTTCCGCTTCACGCGGCCTGATGGAAAAACGTATGGCTACGATACCGACCAGATCCCATTCACCATGATCACCCGGCTGTTTTCATAGTTGAGCCGCTCCTGAATATACCGCTTCACAGCACCCGCCTCAAAACTGAGGCGGGTGCTGTAAATTTTTCGTGGGTTTTGGCGCGGAATGGTGTATGATAGGGTAGAGAGACAACGGAAGAGGAGGGAGCGCGTGGACGACAAGCAGCTGATGGAACGTGTCGCCGGCGGCGACGAGGCGGCGCTGCAGGTGCTGCTGCGGCGGTTCGGACCGCTGATCCGCTATATTCTGCGTCCCATTCTGCCGGACGAGCGGGATCGGGAGGAGTGCTTCGCGGACATCTCCCTGCGGATATGGCAGAACGCGGCGGGTTTTGACGGTGGGAAGGGCAGCCTGAACGGATGGCTGACGGCGCTGAGCCGCAATGCCGCGCTGAACCGCGCCCGGCGGCAGCGCCAAACGGACACACCGCTGGAGGACGGGGAAGCCCAGGGCCACAGCGCCGAGGAGGAGCTGCTGCGCCGTGAGCGCCGCTCCCGGCTGCGGGCCGTTATCGCGGCGCTGCCGGTGCAGGAGCGCGACCTGTTCTATCGGAAATATTACTACTGCCAGTCTACCGCTCAAATGGCCGCCGAGCTGGGCCTGACGGAGCGGGCGGTGGAGGGGCGGCTGTACCGCCTGCGGCAAGGGCTGCGCCAAAAGTTAGGGGGTGAGCTGGATGACTGACGACCTGCGCTTTGACGAGCTGCTGCAGGAGGACGCCGCGGCGCTGCCGCCGCCGTCTGACGGAGCGGTGAACCCGTGGCAGATGGCCATGGGCCAGATCCTATGGGGGATGGGACTGACCACCATCACGCTGAATATCCTGTATTTGGACTACGTCCTGCCTGCGCTGGGCGCGGTGCTGCTGGTGCTGGGCTTCCGCACCCTGCGGCGTGAGAATAAGCCCCTGGGCTGGTGCTATAAGCTGGCGCTGGCGGCACTGCTCCTCCGGGGCGTGATCTATGTGCTGCTGGCCCTGCCGGTGGAGCTGGGCAACACCCTGGCCTACTGCACCGCGCTGGTGACGCTGGCGCTGTATATCTGCCTGTGGCGGGGCATGGTGGGCGTGTCCCGCCGCGCCGGGGCGGAGAAGCCTGCCGCGCCCGCTGCCGGGGCGATGGCGGTGCTGTACGGCCTCCTGCTGCCCCTGGCCTATATCGGGCTGGAGGGATGGCTGCTGGTCGTGCCGCTGCTGGTCATCTATATCGTCATTCTGCGGAGCATGGCCAAGCTGTCCCGCTCCCTGGCGGACACCGGCTACGTCATCACGGCAGCGCCGGTGCGCCTGCCGGGCTGGGCGGTGCTGTGGGGCAGCCTGGGGCTGCTGCTGGCGGCCATCCTGCTGGCCGCGTTCCTGGGCCAGCGCTATCCCACGGACTGGCAGGCCCGGGAGGACGCGCCCCAGGATACAGCCCTCCGGCAGGAGCTGCTGGAGCTGGGCTTCCCGGAGACCGTGCTCAACGACCTGACCGATGACGAGGTGGCGGCGCTGGACGGCGCGGCGGAGGTCTACGTCCAGGAGGATACAGAGTGGGGAAAGAACACCTACCGGGAGCTGACCACCGGCAAGTGGTACGACGATGCGCTTCCCAGCAACTGGAAATATGACAGTGCGAAGAAGCAGAGCGATGGCTCGTATCTGTATACCTACCGCGTCTACGACGTGCCGGTGTGTACCGTGACCCATGTGACGGTGGTGCTGGACGAAACGCCCCAGCGGGCGGTATTTATCCAGTATGTCACTGTCAACGGCGACGCGATGACCGACTTCACCCAGGGCATCGAGGTCTGGCCCGTGTGGTATTCCGCTCCCCAGGACTGGATGCGGGGCGGCTATTGCACCGGACGGGTGCTGTGCGACAGAAGCGGCCAGCCGCTGGCCGCGCCGTTCTCCCAGCTGGAGCAGACCGCCACCACCACGCAGGGCTTTTTCGGCACGTCCACCCGGGAGGCCGTCACCGCCGTGTGGTCCTGGCCGCGCCGCGCCGCCAACGGGCGGGCGTATCTGATCTTCGACGCCGTCGGCCTGGCGGACGAGTGGACGTATCTGGACGGCTGGTGCAGCTACGCCCGGCAGCTGCGGCCTGTCTATCCCTATCAGGACGCGCTGTCGCTGTGGCATGGCTTCGGCAGGGGAGGGAAGGTGGACACGTACCAGTCCTCCATGCAGGAATTCCGCTCCAAAGAGTCAACGCCTTCAATGCAGGGATAAAACAGCAGCCCCCGGCTTTCGCCGGGGGCTGAAATTTTCCGTTTATTCCGTCATGATCTTCAGAATCACGCGGTCGGTCTCCCGCATACCCTGGGCGGCCAGCACGCCCACGTGGCGGATGGTGTCCTCCACGTCCGTGCCGAGGATACCATGGCCGGGCTGGAAGTTATTGCCGTCAAAGGCCATGTCGCAGCCCAGCAGCCCGCAGCTCACGCCCATGGCGATCTTGCTGGCGCAGCTGGCCTTCGCGCCGTCGCAGATGCAGCCGGAGATCATGGCCACCGCGTTTTCCAGCGTGTGGC
>ERZ825137.4812-NODE-4812-length-13129-cov-3.791418_pt1 | contig 13129 bp, 5 predicted proteins | sample MGYA00519873_ERZ825137 | MGnify/ENA primary metagenome ERZ825137 (study PRJEB31778, sample SAMEA3449190) | human gut metagenome | biome: human gut; feature: human-associated habitat; material: faeces | place: United Kingdom | collected 2010/2012 ...
GCGACAAGAACTTCCCCCAAAGCGACGTGATGTTCTTCGAGATGAGCGACAAGGAACAGGAAGAAATCAACAATGCCGTCGAAATAGCCCGGAAAGCGGAGGTCGCCATCATCTACGTGGGCGACGACTTCCGTACGATCGGCGAGTCGCGCAGCCGCGTCAACCTCGACCTGTCCGGCCGCCAGAAAGAACTGGTACGCGCCGTGCAAGCCACCGGAACACCGGTCGTACTGGTATTGTTCAACGGCCGCCCCGCCACCCTCAACTGGGAGAATGCGAACGTGCCCGCCATCGTCGAAGCCTGGTATCCGGGCGAATTCTCCGGACAGGCGGTAGCCGAAGTATTGTTCGGCGACTATAACCCCGGCGGCAAGCTGTCGACCACCTTCCCGAAGTCGGTCGGCCAGATCCCCTGGGCTTTCCCGTTCAAACCCAATGCCAACGGTAAAGGCTTTGCCCGTGTAGACGGCGAACTTTATCCTTTCGGCTACGGACTGAGCTACACCACCTTCGAACTGAGCGACCTCCAACCGGCGCAAACCCGTATTGCCGATGGCGACACGCTGGCCGTCACCTGCCGGGTGAAAAACACCGGGACAGTGAAAGGCGATGAAGTCGTACAGCTTTACCTGGCCGACGAGACTTCTTCCATCTCCCGTTACGAAAAGGAATTATGCGGTTTCGAGCGCGTCACCCTCGAACCTGGCGAAGAAAAGACCGTCACCTTCCGGGTCAACCGCCGTGCTTACGGCATGTATAACGATAAGAATGAGTTTGTAGTAGAGCCCGGCAAGTTCCTGTTGTATGCCGGCAATTCATCCAAATCAACCCCGTTAAACGCTGAATTTTATGTGGAATAGATTACTGATACCCCTCCTGCTGTTCCTTTGCAGCCAGGGGGGCTTCGGCCAGACATGGCTGAACAAAACGGACAAGGACATCCTCCAATATGTGGAAGAACATAAGGAACGTATTCAGGACAGTCGACAAACGCCCTCTCTCTTCACCATGACCTGTCAGGAAGAAGACGAGCTGGGCCGCCTGTTCGACGTCACCTACCGCTTCGACCTGAAAGAAAATGTATGCACCTCCTACGAACGCCTGCTACCCGCCCACCGCTACTGGGCTTCCACCCTGCTGGAACAGGCTTCGCAACAGGAAGCCGACGCCTCCGGCGATGAGATCGATGTGGACGGGGAAACGCTGAATACGGTATATACGTTCGACGATCATGTAGTATATATTGCATTGAAAGACGATCGATTATCGCTTATCTACACCTCGAAAGAGAAATAAGAAGCGAGAAACTGTCGGCAGCTTTTTCCGGATTGCCCGGCAGCTTTTCTGAAAAAGGTAGGTAGCTTTCAGGGAATGGGTAGGCAGCTAGCTTGCCTGGGATAAGAGGGTAACATAGTTAAGCAGGAGTTCCCGCACTATAGGGTTGACCTGATCACACTATAGAAAAAGCCACTCTCCCCTTTAGCAAAAGCTAGCGCTCCCTAAAGGGTATGCCAAACGACTAAGTAAAGTAAATTACTTTACTCCATCTTCACAAATCACTTTTCAGATGAAAAGTATTGTATATTAACATTTTACACTGAAGTTTCGTATACGCAGGAAATACACTTCCCGTACGGAACTTCAGTATATTTCGCTGATTATCAAAAGAGTCAGTCTGAAAAGTGATTTATGAAGACAGGGATTTTCAAATTGAAATATATTCATCATTGTTGGTTCAAATCCTTCACCTTTCTATTATAAGAGCCTGTTTAAATTTTGCTCGATTGTTATAGTCCATCACATGTCCAAATTAAGATGCATCAAAAACAGGTTCATTTTGTTCGTTAAAACAAGTTATGAAACAATATTCAAGCAACCTAACCGATAAACAAAATTATAGAAAATACAATATAGAAGACGAAGAGTAAAGATAAAATTCTATCTTTACACTAAATTATAGTTAATTTATTTCATGTAGTCTTACGGGACCAGAACAATCTATCAATCATGAAAAGTATTATCCGAAATCTGTTTTGTCTATTATTACTTTATGTTTTACAACCGGTCAAAGGAGCTAACACTCCCCCCTGGTTCTTTTCACAGATCGGAGTGGAAGACGGTTTGTCTCAAGGCTCCATATCCTGTATCTATCAGGATACGAATGGATACTTATGGCTGGGAACACGGGGAGGACTACATAAATATGACGGGTATGAATTTACAGTTTATAGAAATAACCCGGCCGACTCCTGCTCACTTAAAGACAATAATGTTCTTGATATTGGTGAAGACAAAAACAAAAATATATGGGTTATAACGGATAACGGCCTTCATAAAATAGCGTATCAGACAGGAAAAATAAAACGATACCACGTCAATGAAACCCGTTTCATGCACTGTTGTATACGCAGCCATACCGGGGATTTTCTTGTAGCCGGTGAAAAATATATTTACCAATATGACGAACAAGGCGACTCACTTGTGTTTAAAGACTGGCTGGCAGGAACTCCTGTCAACTCAAATATAAAAGCATTGGCAGAAGACGAAGACGGAAACCTTTATGTGGCAAGCGCCCAAAGCGGACTCATCATTCTAAACAAACAAAAAGAAGTCGTATCTGTTTATAAACATGATCCGAATGATCCTTCTTCATTGATAAAAGGAGCCATCTGCGGTTTGTTTACAGACAGCAACAAACGGCTGTGGATACATTCCGAGACCTCCGGAGCTTGCTATCTTGATAAAGAAAACAAACAATTCATTCATATTAATTCTGACAATTCAGCGTTAAGCAGTAACGTTGTCCGTGCAATAGCAGAACCGACTCCCGGAACATTACTTTTCGGAACTTTTGCAGGACTAAACCAAGTTGATATGAAGACACTCGAAGTGACTCCATACAAATTCAATCCTGATGACCCCGGAGCTTTAAGCTATTACTCCGTACATAGCTTACTAACCGATAATACTGGTGCTTTATGGGTAGGAACCTGGAGGGGGCTGAATTATTACAGCCCGGTAAAAAAACAATTTTACCAGATCGCTCCAAAAGAATTTACAGGACTACTGGGCATGGGACAGGAAGATAATGAAGGTAATATATGGTTTGCAACAGAAGGTGCCGGCCTGTTCCGCTATAATCCGGCCGATCAGAGCCAACAACTTTATCCCGTAAAATCTCCTTATAAAAGCAATTACAATTCCAATATATTCAAATCTTTACTTATCAAAGGTGACAGTATTATCTGTGCAACCAATAAAGGAGCTGTTTATCTGTTTTCCCGCAAACGGAAAGATTATCGTTTACTATACGATTATCAATATGGCGATATTTATGCCTTACTTAGCGATAGCAAAGACAGGATATGGGTTCCGACCAACTCCAATACCGGGTTAGTTATGTTAGAAAGAGGAAAAGCTACCAATCAGTTTAATGTCGACGGAGAAAACAGACGGTTTCATTTCGTTACCACCATAAAGGAAATACAACCGGATATTTTTATAATGGGAACTCTGGGACAGGGTTTATTCCAATACAATATGAAGAAAGGTAAATTAAAAACAGTTTCATCTTCCCAACTCGATTTACCGGAAAACGGAAAACCCGGTACAGTTAGTTCGATCTTAACCGACTCTCTCCAAAATATATGGGTTTCTTTCTTTGGAAACGGTATCTTCCGCTTTGACAAAGAAATGAACAAAATAAAACACTATACAGAAAAAGACGGATTAACGGATGGCTATATATACACAATGGTACAAGGCCCCAATTACACCTTATGGGCACTTTCCGGTGAAAATTTATATGCTTACAATTCGAAAGCAGATACCTTCTTTCCGGTAATTAATGACTCCCGGCAAACAATGGAGTTTTCCATGCATGCCGGAACGACAGACAAAAAAGGGAACCTATATTTTCCTGGTAACAAAGGTATTACATGCTTCAGCCCTACTCGAATGAGTAAAAACACTTATACCCCACCTGTTTATCTGACAACCTTACAGATAAATAATAATCCGGTAGAATTTGAGAGCACCCAACTACTCAAATTAAAAGCTGAAGAAACTAATATCGCTATTGGTTATACAGCTCCAGACTTCATTTCCCCTAAGCAAATTCAATATGCTTATATGATGGAAGGGGTAGAAAATGAGTGGAACTACGTAAGGGGCCGAAAGGTGGCTTATTATAGTAATTTAGCCCCGGGTACTTACAATTTCAAAGTTAAGGCTGCAAATAGCGACGGAATCTGGAATCCACAAGAAGCTTCTTTACGTATAACCGTCATGCCTCCTTTATATAAAACCTGGTGGGCTTATACATTGTATATCATCATCATATCTTCTATTATCGGGAAATTTATCTATCACCAGAAGGTACGTCACGAGCTCGAAAGCAATATCCGCTTCAAACAGTTGGAACAGGAAAAAATGAAGGAATTACATGAGGAACGTATGAGATTATTTGCCAACTTCTCACACGAACTACGTCATTTTCATTTGATAATACCGACAACCTCAATTCAATAAATCCTTGTTCGGGAGTAAATTTAAATGCATTTGAAAGTAAGTTAAATATCACTTTTTCAGTCTCTTGGCGATCAAAATACACATAATAATCCTCCGGTAACTCATTTTTCAGAACGAAGGTGATATTCCTGTTTCTGGCTATAGATGAAAACGAATCATACAATTCGAGTATAAACAATGAAAGGTTGAATTTTTCCTTCTGCAAGACCATTCTCTGTGAATCATACTTTTGCACATCCATCAGATTATTAACGAGTAACAATAGCCGTTGCGCATTTTTGCGCATCAACTGAAGGGTACTTTTTACCTCAGAAGAAAAGGAGCTATGATTTAACATATCTTCTAATGGATTCGTAATTAATATTAAAGGAGTGCGTAGTTCGTGTGAGACTATGTCAAAATAAACATCTCCCCGAAGATTATTATTTACACATCCAAGTATCTGATAATGGGTCAGGTATCTCTCCTGAAGAGATTGAAAAAATCTTTCAGCCTTTCTACCGGAGTTCGTCGGATATACATCACCAGATAGCAGGCTCCGGAATCGGTTTAAGTCTGGCACGTTTTATAGTGGAACAACATAACGGAGTGATTTGGGCTGAAAACAGACAGGAAGCAGGAACCCGGATGCATGTTTTACTGCCTTTACTGGAAAAACCGGTCAGTCCCACTGTCAAACAGCAGGAAACATCAACTCTCATTAAAGTACAAGAACTGATTTCCTCCGAAGAGACTGATAAAAAAACGGTATCTACCATCACTCAAACCTTACTCATTGTAGAGGACAATAAAGAGGTAGCCGACTACCTGGAAAAACAATTCAGAAGCGAGTTCAATATAATAAAGGCTGAAAATGGGAAAGAGGCTCTTATACAGATAGCCAAAACAAAACCTGACCTGATAGTGAGCGATGTCATGATGCCGGAAATGGATGGTTTGGAGTTTTGCCGCCAGATTAAACAAAATCAAAAATACGCTTATATTCCTGTTATCTTATTAACGGCCAAAACAATGCCATCACAAATAACGGAAGGATACAACGCCGGGGCTGATGAGTATATTATCAAACCTTTCGATGTCTCATTATTGCGTACCCGTATCCGGAACCTACTGACTTCCAGAAAACAGATACGTAAGAAATACGAAAACAAAATAGACCTCAACTCATTAGGTATCAAAACATCTTCATTGGATGAAGAATTCCTGAAACAGTATACCGCTATTATAAAAGCTAATTTTTCTAATCCGGAACTGGATGTAGATATGATCTGCAAGGAGATCGGAATGAGCCGTGCTAAGTTTTACAGGAAAGCCAAAGCGCTAACTGCACTTTCTCCAGCCGAAATGATAAAGAACTTACGACTGGAAACTGCCGCACAGATGTTACGCGATACAGATTTAAGTGTAAGTGAAATCTTAGAAAAAGTAGCATTCAGCAGTAGCGGATACTTTGCATCCTGCTTTAAGCAAGTCTACGGAATGCCCCCAAAAGAATATCGAAAAGCCAATTCGATAGGAAAACCTGAGCCCTGACACAAATCTAACCATCATTGATATGAAATTAACCATTCATGTAGGATAATACGAACAATTTTGTCCCGAGTTAATCAACAATAGTTAACCATTTATTAATATTATTCTATATGAAGAACAGTGTTTTAATCATGTTGATGGGATTTTTCCTTTTCGCTCATCAATTATTTGCCCAGGACGTAAGCGTATCTGGCAACGTCAAAGATGAAAAGGGAGAAGCTCTGATCGGGGTTTCTATTCAAGTGAAAGGGAGCCCCACAGGTAACATTACCGATATAGACGGTAATTATGTACTATCCGGTGTGCCCGCAAACGGGGAATTGATATTCTCTTATATGGGTTATCAGTCTCAAACCATTCCGGTAAAAGGGAAATCTGTTATTAATGTGGTATTAAAAGAAGACTCACAGGCACTCGATGAAGTAGTGGTTGTAGGTTATGGTACAGCAAAAAAAAGTGATGTAACAGGTGCTATGTCGAGAGTGACAAGTAAGGTAATTGAAGACCGTCCTGTACAAAATGCGTTACAGGCAATGCAAGGGCGTGTAACAGGTGTGGATATAACCTCAAACAACCGTCCCGGTGAATTGGGAGATATACGTATCCGCGGTAACCGCTCTATTAATGCAACTAACGAGCCTTTATATGTCATTGATGGAATCCCTATGACGGCAGGTTCCATGGCCGATATCAATCCAGGAGACATCGAATCTATGGAAATTTTAAAAGATGCATCTGCTACTGCTATTTATGGTTCACGTGGTGCGAATGGAGTTATCTTAGTAACTACTAAAAAAGGAAAAACTGGACGTACGACTATCAATTATGACGGATCTTTCACTTTAAGTAATCTTCACTCTATGACCGACTATATGGATGCGGGTCAGTTATTGGACTATAGACGACAAGCGGCTATAACGGGGGGAACTTACAATGGAGCTTACGGAACAGCACCTGATCCAGACCGAGATCGAGCTTTATGGTTAGGTACTCAATCTTATATGGACAATCGTGTCGCGAAGGCTTATCAACTAAATGCAGATGGAACCCCAGTGCTTCGTCCAGCTACAACGGAAGAAAAGCAAATAGGATATGCTGATATGGTACCTGTTTATAATGCATCTCAATTACCTACAACGGATTGGGGAGATTTAGTAACTCGTAATGCCTTCACACAAAATCATCAGATTTCTCTTTCAGCAGGAACGGAAACTTCTAAATTATATATATCATTAGGATATTTAGATCAAGAAGTACCTATGAAAGATCAGGATTTCAAACGTTATACAGTGAATATTAACGGTGAAATTACCCCAATGAAATGGTTAAAGGTAGGTGTTGGTTTAAATGCCAATCATTCTATCAAAAATTATGGTATCGTAAGTAATTTTGATAATGGGGTGGCCAAAGATTCTTATGGACTAGCCATGAACATGATGCCTTGGTGGCCCGCTTATAACGAAGATGGATCCATTATGATGACTGAAGAAGGTGACTTGCGCCATAATGTATTGAGAAATATTGATTCAGCATGGAATGAATATAGATATTATGGTGTAAATATGTCATCATATGCCGAAGCTACTCTGTTCCCTTGGTTGAAATGGAGAACCAATCTAGGAGCTCAGTATCGTAACTCTCGTCAAGGAAGTTTTTATGGAGAAAATTACACTAATCCCTTTGGATTTGACTCTACTTCTCCAGGAGTAGCGTATAACAGACATTCCCAAGATATTTCATGGACACTAGAGAACTTAATTTATATAAATAAAACTTTCAAAGATATTCATACGTTGAATATCACTCTGCTTCAATCAGCTGAGCGTTATCGTACAGAAGACTTATCGATGCGTGCCTATGAAGTGGTATATCCTACTTCCTTGTGGTATAATATTGGCCAGTCTAACAAATCTAAATATGCTCCTGGTTCAAGTTACAGTACTTGGTCACGTGCTTCCTACATGGCTCGTGTTAATTATTCACTAATGGATAAATATTTGCTGACTTTGACTGGACGCTATGATGGAGCTTCTGTGTTAGCTGACGGAAATAAATGGGACTTTTTCCCCTCGGCAGCTATAGCATGGCGCATGGAACAAGAAGAATTCATTAAGCATATTAATTGGATCAATCAATTGAAATTCCGTGTAGGATATGGTGTAACAGGTAATTCATCTATTTCTCCTTATCAGACATCAGGATCATGTACTTCCACCTATGCCAATATTCCTTTTGGAGTAGGTAATGCAGCTTCTAATGTCATAGGAACTAAAACATCTGTCATGCCTAACTATAGTTTAGGATGGGAAAAAACTTCCTCTGTAAATATAGGTCTAGATTTTTCAATACTGAATAATCGTATCAGTGGTAGCCTAGAATATTATCAAGCAGAAACGTCAGATTTGTTAATGAATAAATCTTTACCTGTTATTACAGGATATGCTTTAATACAAAGTAATGTCGGTAAAACTCAAAATAAAGGGGTTGAACTTTCTTTGTCAACTATAAATGTTAAGACTAGAGACTTCACTTGGCAAACAGACTGGACTTTTTCTACTAATTCAGAGAAAATAAAGGAATTGGCTAATGGAAGTATGCAAGATACCAGCGGTCCTTGGTTTGTGGGTCATCCAATAAATATTTTCTGGGATTATAAGTATGATCGTATATGGCAAGATACTCCTGAAGACAATAAAATGATGCAATTGTATCAGAAAATAGGTAATCTAACCTTTCTACCTGGACAGTATAAAATATGTGATCAGCCTTTAGAGGAAGTTCCGGAAGGAACAGAAGGTTCTAAAACGGTAATATTAGATGATGGAACAAAAGTTTCCTATATGGACAACGGTTTTGGTCGTTTCACTGATGATGATAAAGTGATTTATAACAAATCACCTAAATGGACTGGTGGATTGAACAATTCTTTCACATATAAAGATTGGAATTTTAGCTTCTTTACATATTTCCGCTTTGGAAATACTTACTATGGACTATCCCAAACAATAGGCCGTCGTCTTGAAAAGGATGTTTGGAGTCCTACTAATACAAATGCTAAATTTGCACAGCCTACTACAGCAACACGTACATCAACTTATGATGGTGCACGGAATTATACAAAAGGGAATATGGTATTAGTACGAAATATAGCTTTGTCTTATACAGTGCCACAGAAGTTCTTAAATAAATACGGCATTAATAATGCTCAAATTTATACACAAGTGTTGAATCCGTTCTTGTTTGGTGGTGAATTGGTAAAAGCAGGTATCAATCCTGATGATGTGACAGGTTGGGATGCCAGCAACCATATTGGTGGTCAAACAAATAATACGTGCATAACTCGTAGTTTTGTTTTGGGGGTAAGACTTGGTTTTTAATTATAAATAAAAAAAAGATGAAAAAATATTTATATGCTGGATTGTTAGCTTGTACAATAGCTTCTTGTACAGACGATTTTTTAAAAGAAGAAATGGTTTCTACCATTACACAAGATTATTTTAATACAGAGCAAGGACTGGACCAATTAATTGTAGGTACTTATAACGCTGAACGTGTGAAATGGGGATATAGTGAAGGAGTGTACATGTTCGAAACAGGACATGATTGTGCTCGAAAAAGTGGAGATACTGATTTGAATATGTATTCAACCTCCAAGTGGTCATCTACAGGAGATATTGGTAAACAGACTGACCAATTTATGGGTTTCCAGTCTAAATCTAGTGCTGGATTTCTTATAAACTTTTTTCCCATTATAGACAATTGTAATAAAGCAATCAACATCATAAGAAACAATGAAGGAAAGGGACAGTATGCTTCAAATAAAGAATATGCAGCACAACGGTTGTCAGAGGTGCTTTTCAACAGAGCTTATTCATATTATAACTTGAATACAATTCTAGGTGATATCTATTTTTCTACCACCAGTAGCATTACTTTACCATCTAATTACGTCTATACGCGTACTCCTGCAGAAGAGATGTATAAAGTCCTCATTTCTGATTTGCGCTATGCAGTAGAAAATCTTCCAGAAAATTACTCATCTGGTGAATTTGGACGTGCCACTAAATATGCAGCTGCCCATCTTCTATCAAAAATATATCTACACAGAGAACAAGGAAAAGAGTATGGGACAGTAGAATATGGCCGTAACGCAGATGGAAGTATAGATAATTCCAATCCCAAGTCTTACCTTGGTATGTTATACAAAGGAAAAGGTACAGCTGATTTAGATTCATGTATCTATTATGCTTCAATGGTAATTGACAAACATCCGTTAGCATATGACTATGCTGATTTATTCGATCATTCTTTGGATGATTTCAGTTGTGAAAATACTTCTGAAAATGTGTTGAATGCAGTTTTTTCAGAAGGAGGAGATAATTATCGTTATGGTCTTCGTGTTTTGATGATGTTTGTAGGAAATTATGTAGGTGAGAAGTGGGGATTGCCTGACTATTGCTGGGAATATGGCACTAAACCTAATTTTAATTTCCATAATTCTGATTTCGGATTTGATGTGTTTACAGATAAAATCAATGACTCCCGCTTCCAAAAATCTTTTAGATTAGAATATGTAACTGGGTTGAATACTTCTGGTTCATCTACTCCTGGAGCTAATGGAGAATACTATACTTATAATGATGAGAAAAATACGACTTATCAATGGACTGAAGAACAAGCAGATTACTTCAATCGTTATATTCTTCCTACTTATAATCGTGAATCATGGCAAGACCGTAAGGCTGTTATAGGAGAACATAAAATGGGACGCAATGATTTAGCTTTTGCTTTCCTTGAAAATACCAAGGCTACAGCTATAGATGTTAAAGAAGCCGATGCACAACCTTTTATTCTGTATGCTCGATGGATGAAAGATGGTGATAAGTATTATTATCGTCCTGAATTAGTAGGATTTACCAATTCATATACCTTTGCTGGATCTCAAAGTTATTATTCTATGGAAAGATCATCCAATACAGGAGTTCCGTGCTCTATAAAATACGATGACCCAAATCGTACTGGTAAAAGTTCGGAATATGGAGGACGTGATATTCCAATTATGCGTTCTGCTGAAATGTATTTAGTTCGTGCTGAAGCTTACGGGCGAAAAGGAGAGTATAATAAAGCTATAGATGATATTAATGAACTACGTAGGAGAGCAGCATTTAAAACAGGTGAAAAGAGAAATGAAGTTATAGCACGGTTATATCCAGGCAAAGAAAATTTGAATGAATCTGAACGTTTATGGCCATATGAATCAGCTAAAGATTGCTTTGAAAATATAAAAGTTGATGCTACTTATTGGGATGGAACTTCCGAAAAATCATTAGCTGAAAACTATGTTCCTTCTGCTAATACCACAGAAAAACGTTTTATTGAGTTTATCTATAATGAATGGGCACGTGAATTCAATCAGGAAGAAATTTATTATGAAGGTGTGCACCATGCTGGTATCCAAGCTGCACGTATTCAGTGGCATAACCAATTGGGAGCAAATGCTAGCAATACAGTTTATCAGGTAGGTTCATGGGACATATCAGATAATGTCAATGGAACCAATGGACAAACAGGATTACCGAAAGGAGGATTTCAGAACTATATGACCCTGAAACCCTTTCCACAGAAATTCCTTGATATGCTAACCGATGAGAATGGTGTTCTTTTAGATGCCAATGGCAAAAAGGCATATCAAAACTACGGTTACTGATTCGTATGTAGGATTGTATCAAAACAAAAATAATCTGTATTTGTTATTCTGAATAAAATGAAGAATTTAAATATACTACTTAGTATCTACAGCTTCTTTATTATATTCAGAATGACAAATATCTAGTAGCTTTTTTATATAGATAATTTTTAGATTCCTTACATGGATAATTTCACATCTACAATAATAAATATAACTCATTGTTGAATTTTTATCAAATACAGCAATGAGAAACTTATAATCTAAATTTATTGATACATCCAATGCTTTGATTAAATAAATTATTATAATAATTCCGAGTTTTTGGGGGCAACAGTCTTCACATATCTGCATGGCTATCTCTATCAGACCAAAACGATACAGTCCGACGGAACGACCTTCAATAACGAATATGTTACGGCAACTCACTCCGATCTAGGAAAAGTAATAAATCTAAAATACGAGAAAGCACACAATGTAAGCTGGGCAATAAATCAAAGATACGATTTCACCTATAATTATAACGAAACAGCCGTCGTCGATAATCAAAACAGAAAAGTTATTCATCAGTTTGACACTTTCGGTCATGAAACAGGTGTCGTTGATTTCACTGATTTTAACGCACCGCATGGAATTTTCGAAACAACGAACACTGTTGACGGAAAAGTCAATTCGTCGGCGAACAAAATCAAAACAGAATCAACAAATCAGAAGAGCAACACAAATTATCTTTTCAATACGGCGTTCGACGGCAATGCAGCCTATTGGACTTACTGTTACGACGGAAACAATGCCAATAATAGGATTCTTGAATGTTCGTCTTCTTTCGGAAGAACTGCTGTCGGAAGCGCACATATTAAAAGAAGCAAATCTCCCGAAAGTGGAGCCGGCTGGCTTTCTTTCGGACAGGAGATAACCGGACTTTCGGAAGGCTGGCATACTGTTTCCGGGTATATCAGCACTAACGGCGGAATTCTGAACGGTAACGGAGCAACAATTTTGATCCAGCAGTCGACCTCCGAAAACACGGAAACAGTAAATTCTTATTCCACGCCGATAACATACACAGCAGCCGGAGAATGGACGAAAGTCTGTGCCTCCGTTTATCTTCGTACAGGAAACAAATTAAAGATTCTTATCGGTTTCCAAGACAGACCATCTTACGGCGAGGTATGGTTTGACGATTTACAGTTAGAATACGGAGAAACTCCGAACAGTCGTAATCTTCTTGAAAACAGCAGTTTTGAAAGAGGATTAAACGTCGGATATCAAACATGGACAATCTCTCCATCCTCAACAGCAACGGGAACCGGGGGCAATCCATACGGCAAAGGGTACAGCCGTCTTGTCTACGGAAACGGCGGAAAAGGTTATCTTGAA
>ERZ825137.4820-NODE-4820-length-13115-cov-3.760260_pt1 | contig 13115 bp, 6 predicted proteins | sample MGYA00519873_ERZ825137 | MGnify/ENA primary metagenome ERZ825137 (study PRJEB31778, sample SAMEA3449190) | human gut metagenome | biome: human gut; feature: human-associated habitat; material: faeces | place: United Kingdom | collected 2010/2012 ...
GACGATCTCATCTCCCGGAACCGGATTGCAGCATTTGGCGAGCTTGATCATCAGGTTATCCGCGCCTTCCACGACAATGCCCGGGTTATCAGCCGTTCTTCTGCGATCGCGTAATTTTTTCGCTTCTGCTTCCTTGATCTCGGCTGCGAGTTCTTCGTTGCTCTTTGGAAGTTCTGTCTTTGTCTCGTCCGTATAATAGCCAAACAGGAGATTTGCGAACTTGCTGACCAGCGTACCGCCGTTGGAAAGCTGCGTATAGCATTCATCGGAATTCGCGAAATTCATCGCCTTCATCGCTTTGTTTAAAAACATGGATTTGGCGCAGGTCGCCGGGTCGAAACCCTTTTTACGTATATATTTATCTAAAAGATCCTTACCTTTTTCAATGGTATCGGATTTATTTTCTTTTTTGAGCCAGCTGCGAATCTTGTTTCTGGCATTGGAGCTCTTGGCGATCTTCAGCCAGTCAATGCTCGGACCCGCCGAGTTCGCAGAGGTAACGATTTCAACAATATCGCCGTTCTGCAGGGTGTAATCGATGGTTACCATCTTGCCGTTAACCTTGGCCCCGACACATTTGCAGCCGATAGCCGAGTGAATCTTAAAGGCAAAGTCCAGCGGCGTTGAGCCTGCCGGAAGTTCGATGACATCGCCGCGCGGTGTGAAAACGAAGACCTGGCTGGCGAACAGGTCCATTTTCATCGTTTCGAGGAAGTCCTTCGGATCATTGATATCCTGCTGCCACTCCAAAGATTGTCTGAGCCATGCCAGCTTCATGTCATCATTGGAAGCTTTGCCGGTGGTGTCTCCCTCCTTGTATTTCCAATGTGCCGCGATACCATATTCCGCGACCTGATGCATCTCATAGGTGCGGATCTGGATTTCAAACGGCTCCCCGTTGTCACCGATAACTGTGGTGTGCAGGGATTGGTACATATTCGGTTTCGGCATCGCGATATAGTCCTTAAATCTGCCCGGAATCGGTTTCCACATGGTATGCACGATACCGAGTACCGCGTAGCAGTCCTTGACATTATCGACGATGATGCGTACCGCGATCAAATCGAAGATTTCATCGATCTGCTTGTTTTGATATTTCATCTTTTTGTAGATGCTGTAATAATGTTTCGCTCTGCCGTAAATATCATAATGCAGATGCATATCGTTCAGCGCGTCTCGAATCTCGCTGATGACCAGATTGATGGTCGCTTCGCGCTCTTCCTTACGCTTATTGACCTTTTCTTTGAGGTCCTGGAACTCCTGCGGATGCAGATATTTGAGTGCCAGATCCTCAAGCTCAAACTTGACTTTGGAAATACCGAGCCTGCTGGCAAGCGGCGCGTAAATTTCGAGAGTTTCATTGCACTTTTCGATTTTTTTCTCGGGGCTCATGTACTCCATGGTCCGCATGTTGTGCAGTCTGTCCGCCAGCTTGATGATCAGGACGCGGATGTCCTTGGACATCGCCAAAAACATCTTGCGGAAGTTCTCCGCTTGTATTTCCTCTTTGGATTCAAATTTAATCGTGCCTAATTTCGTAACACCGTCCACCAGAAGAGCGATTTCCTCCCCGAAGTCGGCGACGAGCTGCTCTCTGGTGTAAGGTGTATCTTCTACCACGTCATGCAAAAGCCCACCGACGATCGTCGCGTCGTCCATACCCATCTCCGCGAGGATCAGCGCGACATTGATCGGATGAATAAAATACGGTTCTCCGCTCTTGCGCAGTTGTCCCTCGTGCAGACGCTGGGCTGTATCGAATGCTTTGCCGATCAGCTCGGTGTTGTATTTAGGATTGATATTTAGGATTTTTTCTAAAAATTCAGCTTTTGTGATCATGGATCATGGCACTCCTATTTTGTCTTTTTTGCCTTTTTGGATGTATTTAATACATACTTGGAGGTTTCATCCTTCTTGCAGAGATCGTAGTAAAGCGGGCTGCAAACAAAGATGGAGGAATAGCATCCTACGATAACGCCGACCATCAATGGAATGATGAATTCTCTGATCGCGGAGGAAACCATGATGCAAAGCGGGATCATAACCACCAGCGTAGTCAGCGAGGTCATGATGGTTCGATTCAGCGTCTGATTGATACTCAGGTCGATATTGGTCTCGTTGTTGTCCTTTGGATGCAAGGCTTTGTTTTCTCTGATACGGTCAAAGATTACAATCGTATCGTTGATGGAATATCCGACCAAAGTCAAGATCGCCGCGATGAACGGATTGTTGACCGTATAGCCGAAAATCGCGTAGAAAGCGATAACCACCAATACGTCATGCACAACGCCGGCAATCGCCGTCACGCCGTATTTCCAGGACTTGAACCGGAAGATAATATAGATCAGCATGCCGATTGAAGCAATGATTACTGCCTTCAGCGCGTTCATCTTCAGCTCGTTTCCGACGGACGGACCGAACTGCTCGGAAGCCAGTACATCCTCCTGGGTGATGCCGAAGTCCGTACCCAGCGTGTCGATGATTTCTCCACGCGCTGCGTTGTCCAAAGATTTAATCGTTTTGATGACAATCTGTGTATTGCCTTCTCCCGCATAAATAATCTGCGGGTTCAATTCATAGACTTCGAGAGATTTTTCGACGTCCTCAATCGGAACCTCCTTGCCCATTTCAACCTGAATGGTCGTGCCGCCGGTAAAGTCGATACCGTAATTCATACCGCCGATCGTCGCGAACAGCAGGCCCGCGATGATGATCGCGCAGCTGATGATGTAGTAAACTTTTCTATGCTTGATAAATGAGAAAGTTTTATTTAACATCTGCTTCGGGGTCAGATCATCGTTGACGCCAAAGTACTTGTTCTTCGCGAATTTCGGATTATTGGCAAGCAGGGAAATAAACAGCTGCGTGATAACAACCGCTGTAAAAATACTGATGACAATACCGATCATCAAGGTCAGCGCGAAACCTTTGACGGAGGTCGTACCGATTTCATAAAGTACCACTGCCGCGATCAGAGTTGTAATCTGCGCGTCGAGTACCGTTGTCAGCGCGTTCTTAAAGCCGGCATCCACCGCGACGCGGATCGTTTTGCCGGCGCAGATTTCTTCTTTGATTCTCGCAAAAATGATGACGTTCGCGTCAACTGCCATACCGATGGACAGGATCAAAGCCGCGATACCCGGCAGGGTCATAACGACACCCAGACCGACCATAGACCACAGGAACATCACAACATAGAGCAGGAGTGCGATATCCGCGACCAACCCCAGCATGCCGTAAAAGATCAGCATCAACAGGAATACAATCCCCAGACCGATCGCGCCTGCCACGATGGACTTGTCCAGCGCGTGCGCACCGATGGTCGCCGTCTGTACGGAGGACTGTACTTCTTCCAGTTCTACCGGAAGCGCGCCGCCTCGAATCAGCGCCGCGGTCATGGAAGCGTCTTCCTTTGTATAGTTTCCTGTCATTTCACAGCTTCCGCCGCTGATGACGCTGTTTACATTCGGATGTACCACGATTTCGTTATCCAGTACGATCGCGATTTGATTGCTCTCCACACCTTCGATGGTTGACGTTACTTCACGGTTAAACGCCTTGCGGGTTCCTTCTTCGAACAAGGTCGCGCCTTCGCTGTCAAAGTCGAGCAGAATTTTGTAGTAGCTTCCATCTGTCGCAATCTGCGCATCTTTGACATGGCTGCCGTCCAGTACCACGCTGCCGTCTGCCAGAATGAAGTATAACTGTGCGGTTTTACCGATCGCCTTGATGGCATCTTCCGCATCCTCCATGCCCGGAATCTCAACTCTCAGACGCTTGCTGCCCTCGATGGTGACGGAAGATTCCGCGACACCCATTTGATTGACACGATTGTCAAGTACAGCGCGGGTCTGTTCCATCAGCTTCTTGAGTTCGTCTCCGGTCAAGTCTGTCTTAGCCTCCATAACGACATAGACGCCGCCGTCAATGTCCAGGCCGTATTTTAAAGCAGATTTTACCGAAGTGATGGCATCGTCCTTTGTTTTGTCACCGATGCCGAACAAGGTGACATACCAGCCGAATACCAGCGCGATCAGCACCAGTACGGCCAGTACACGTTTCAGTTTTAAACTCATTTTTCAAAAACCTCTCATATCTTATGATTTCTACGAATGCCCATAAAGGGGCATTTTATTTTACATTACATTTTACTACTTTTTTGTTCTTCTTACAAGCCCAAACCGCTGTTTTTCAAGAAAAAACTTTGTAAAACACGCCCAAAACAAGCGCTGTGATTTCTTCGCGCGTCTTCCCCTTCATAGCCGGCATACTGCAAACTGCTTTTGCCGATACTTCGGAAATATCGCTATGCGATATTTCCTGCACAATAATAAAAAAGACCTCGAACGAATCAAGGTCTTTCACGATGCCGTCAATTTGACCGCTGTCTGCTATTCTTCACTTGAGGCTTCTTCTGCCGCGGCTTTTTCGACTTCTTCAACGACCACCGGAGCTTCCTCTGCGTCAGAAGACTTTCTAAGCTTCTTCGGCATTACCTTCTTCGGTGCTTCTTCCTCCACAGTTTCCGTCTTTTCTTCGCGTCTCGCGGACGGCTTGGTTACGGAAGAAACCGCCCATCTCATCATTTCAAATTTTACCTTATCAGCGCCAACCTGAATGATGAAGGAATCTTCTTTCGTCTTAACAATTTTACCGCAGATACCACCGATGGTTATGATTTCATCTCCTACAGTCAAAGCCTTTCTCATATCCTGAATCTGCTTATCTTTTTTCTTTTGCGGTCTGATCATCAGGAAATACATAACGACGATCAAAAGAATCAAAGGAATTAAATTTGCTAATGCTGCTGGCATGATTGAATGCTCCTCTCGTATACTATGCTTTCGTTTCCATAAAAATGGTGCCGGCGATGGGGGTCGAACCCATACGGTGTCGCCACCACAGGATTTTGAGTCCTGCACGTCTGCCAATTCCATCACGCCGGCTAAATTCTGTTATCCCGTTTCTCTAGGTAACAGAACAATCATATCACAGATAATCCAAAAATACAAACACTTTTTTTAATTATTTTCATTATTTTCATTTTTATTCTCAGTTTTGTCAGCCGCCGCGTCTTTTTCCGGCTCAATCACCTTGTACCAACGCCAAGTTTGACAGTTTTTATAAATATCTTGGAACATCGGCAGCTGATCTGCCTCAAAATTAGTAAGCCCTATCAAACCGATGTATTTATAGCACAGCGGCTCATAAGGAAGTTCCCCCGCGAGCTGTGCTTTGATCTCCCGGTAGATTTCCCGATACTCCTCCTCGGTATGCAGCCGTTCCAACTCGTTGACCTGTTTTAAAAGCATGTAATTTGTGTATTTCCAAGGATTTTTCCCGTTAAAAAATTCTCGCAGATCATAGTTTTCTTCCATGCTGTATCCGGTCAAAAGAATATCAAAGTCCCCTTTTTTGATCGCGGCCTGATATTCTTTCGCGCCGAGCGCCCGGATTTCCGCTTGGAAACCCAGGTTTTCGAGCGCTGTCGCGATTAGGCGCGCCGCCGCGGTTCTGGTTGCGTTCTTTTTGTTGACCAGAATTCTTACTTCAAGATCCGGCATTCCGTATTTTTCCAGTTGTCCGTCGTGATTGCTGTCGATGTAGCCCGCGGCCTGCAGGATTTCCGCCGCTTGTTCATAATCATAGGTATAAGCGCTTCCGTCATCTAGAACGCCCAGGTAATTCGGATACCAAAGGGTATCGGTCAATACACCGTCCTCCATATAGGCATTTGCGAGAATTTTTTGACGGTCAATGCCCTTCGCGAAGGCCTGTCTGATTGTTTTATCCCTGCAAATTCCGCTGCGGGTATTATAGACCAACAGTTCCAGTTGATTGGAAACCACATTATACATTTGATAATCTTTGTCTGACACGATGGATTTGCGGCTTGCAGAGCTGTCCAAATAGCAGGTAACAGCTTCGATTTCCATCAAATTCTCGGACAGATCACAATCCGGAACGATATTCACATAAATCTTGTTTTCGGCTCGCGTTCCAAAATAGTTCTGATTTGGATTCAGTCGCAGATACTTCAGGTAATTGTAGGATTTGTACTGATATGCTCCGGTTCCGATCGGCTTAAAGTCCTCTTTCGCCCGCGCGAATTGCGCCGCGCTCGCGTACTGATTGCTCGGTACGATCGGAAATGTCAGATCATCCAGCGAGCAGTTGTAATTGTTGTTGAAATAAATGCGGCATTGATATGTGTCCGTCACGTTGACAGACACGATTTTTCCTGCTTTATCATAGTAAGGGGAGGCGCTTCCTGCCGCCTTGATCGCGCTGACCGTAAAGCGGACATCCTCCGCCTTTAATTTTTTTCCGTTCTGAAAACTGATCTTCTTTTTGAGTTTCAGATCGATATAGGCGCGATCCGTATTGACGGTATAGCTGTCAACCAGCTCCGGAACCGCGCTGAGATTTTCGTCAAAGTCAAAGAGGCTGCTGTAAATCAGCTTGGAAAGATAGTACACGTCTGCGCTCTGCGAAATCAGAGGATTCAGCGTATCGATCCGCTCCGCGGCGAAATACAGCGTGTTCTGTTCCTCATATTTGACATCCGGATCGATGTTCAGCACTTCTTCTTTGTAGATTTCCACGCTCGAAAAAACAGCGCCCAAAGCAAGCAGCACCAAAACGCCGATGAGCCAGTACTTTTTAAAGAATTGCAGCAGTCGATTATCCTTCATCCGTTTTTCTCCCTCTGTTCCGATTTTGCGAGCAGCGTGTCAATCTGCGCGTACAGCCATGCCAAATCCCGCGAATTGTCGATGATGTAATCCGCGAGTTTTTCTTTTTGTTCCGTGGACATCTGATTCGCGATGCGTTTTTGGATATCCTCCTCCGCCAAGCCGTCCCGCGCGGCAATGCGCCGCAGCCGCGTTTCCGTCCGGCAGACAACCAGCCAGGTTTCATCGGTATAGCGCTGCATCCCGCATTCAAACAGCAGCGGCGCGTCCAGCACCACCAAATCCTCCTGCTGCGCGCGGCAGTCCTGCAGGATCCGCAGAGTTTTTTCAATGACCCGGCGCGTGATGATCTGCTCCAGCGTTTTCTTTTTTGTTGCGTCCGCAAAAACAAGTCTTCCGACTTTTTTGCGATCGAGGTTTCCGTCACGAAGAAAAACATCTTCGCCAAAGGCGGCTTTGATTTCCGCGAGGCAGGGACTGCCTGCTTCCGTCATCTGATGAGAAATCAGATCCGCGTCGATAATCTTACAGCCTTTTTGAGCAAGATATGCGGAAACCGTAGATTTCCCGGTGCCGATGCCGCCTGTGAGACCAATGATTTTCATATCCCGTCATCTCCTATTTTAAGTCGTACCAGTTTTCGCCCTCATTCAGTTCGCTGACCAGCTTCACCGAAAGCCGCATCGCCGATTCCATATTTCTGATCAACAGTTCCTCAATCTCCGCAAGTTCTTCTTTCGCGGCGTTAATTATCAATTCGTCGTGTACCTGCAGAATCAGCTTAGAGCGCGGATGCTTTGCTTTGAGTTCCCGATAGACCTTGCCCATCGCGAGTTTGATGATGTCCGCGGCGCTTCCCTGGATCGGTGTATTCATCGCCAAACGTTCTCCCGCTTGTCTAATCATATACGCAGACGCGTTAATTTCATGGATCGCGCGCTTGCGCCCCAAAATGGTCTCCGCGTAACCGGTTTCGCGGCAGCGCGCAATTTCTCCATCCATGTATTCCTTGACCTTCTGATGCTTTTTGAAATATTCGGCGATATACGACTCCGCCTCCTTGCGCGTGATGTGCAGGTTTTCACTAAGGCCGAAACCGCTCATGCCGTAAATAACACCGAAATTGACAGCCTTAGCTTTGCTGCGGTCGTTCGGTGTAACTTTGTCCATCGGAATGCCCAATACCTTCGCCGCCGTCATCTTATGGATGTCCTCCCCTAGACGAAAAGCCTCCAAAAGTCCCGGATCCTGTGATAAATGTGCCAAAATGCGCAGTTCAATCTGCGAATAGTCCGCGCCGACCAGAATATGGTCCGCATCCGAAGAGCTGAACGCCTTGCGCAGGCTGCGGCCGGTTTCCTGGCGAATCGGGATGTTCTGCAGATTCGGCTCGGTACAGCTGATCCTTCCCGTAGCGGTGACCGTCTGTTGGAAATGCGCGCGGATTTTACCGTCCTCACCGATCAGCGGCTTCATACCCTCGACATAGGTGGAATTGAGCTTTGTCAGATTGCGATATTGCAGCACCGCCTCGACGATCGGATGCTGATCTCGGATTTTTTCCAAAATATCGGCGCTCGTGCTGTAACCGCGCTTTCCTTTTTTACCCGCCGGCAGTTTCAAAGTTTCAAAGAGCACATCACCGAGCTGATACGGGGACTTAATATTGAAACGACAACCCGCGTACGCGTATATTTCTTCCTCCAGTTTGTCAGCTTGTGCCTGCAGCTCCTGCCCGATTTTATCCAAAAATGCGCTGTCCGCGCGAATTCCTTCCGCTTCCATCCCGGCCAGCACTTCGATCAGCGGCAGCTCTGCCTCACAAAAGACCCGCTCCAGGTCTTCTTCCCGCATTTTTACTTCCTGCGCCGCGCGCAGCTTCGCAGCAATCTCTGAGGTGATAATCCCGTATTCAAGATTTTGCGTATCGGCTGTGCCGAACATATCCAGCTGACTGTTTTCGCCAAAATACTCCTCCGGACTTTTTAGCGCAAGGTGCAGCTGCTCAAACGCCAGACTCTTTAAGTCATAACGGTTTTTGGAAACATCCAGGACATAGGCGGCGATTGCTGTATCGAAGGAAACCTCAAAGTCCTGATACTCATAGCGCATCAGACTGTAAAGGTCATCCTTGATATCGTGTCCCCAAAGCCTTAGCTGCAGCGTGTTTAATTTACGCGCGCAAATCTCGGCGGGAATCGCGCGGCAGTCCAGATAATACACCACATCCCCGCTGCGCAGGAAGATTCCGTCCATCTGCGGCTTCCGCACATGGCTGCTGTCACCGAAGGTTTTGAGGAAAACTTCTTTTTGCCGCAGCGCGTCCAGTTCCGCGAGCTCCGCCTCGTTTCTCAGGCGAAGCTGTTTCACCTCGCCCGGTGCGAAGTCGAACGTTTCCTGTGGGATCTCTTTTTTAGACAGTTTCTTAAGAAAACTATTGAATTCCAGCTTTTGATACAGCGCGATCAGTTTGTCATAATCCGGCTCTCCTACGCGCATTTTTTCAAAGTCAAGTTCTATCGGCACGAAACGGTTAATCGTTGCCAGACGTTTGCTCAGGACCGCGAGCTGCGCGTTTTCCTCGACTTTTTTGCGCAGTGCGGGCTTCGTGATTTCGTCGGCACGCGCCAAAAGATTCTCTACGGAATCGAACTGCTTGAGCAAAGCGATTCCGGTCTTTTCTCCGATGCCCGGAATCCCGGGGATATTGTCAGAGCTGTCGCCCATCAATCCTTTGAGGTCGATGAACTGTGCCGGTGTCAAACCGTAGTGCTCGACCATCTTGTCATAATCGAACAAAGCGAACTCCGAGATTCCTTTTTTGGTGATGAGAATCTTTGTCTTGTCGGTCGCCAGCTGCAGCGCGTCCTTGTCTCCGGTAATGATCAGAGGCTCGATATCTGCCTCTTCGGCAAGCCGCGCCGCCGTTCCGATAATATCGTCGGCTTCGTAGCCTTCCAATTCCAACGTTTTGATGCGCATAGCGGCCAGCACTTCCTTGAGCAGCGGCATCTGCATGACAAGCTCCGGCGGCATCGGCTTGCGGCCTGCCTTATACGCGTCATATTCCAAATGGCGAAAGGTCGGTGCTTTTAAGTCAAAGGCTACCGTCAGATAAGCCGGTTCATAATCCCCGATGATCTTATTCAGCATGTTGATAAACCCGAAGATGCCCTGGGTATAAATTCCATCCTTGGTGATCATCGGTTTTTGCATCGCGTAATAGGCTCTGTTGATCAAACTGTTTCCGTCGATGATGACGATTCTCTCACTCATTTACAAACCTCTTTATCTCTATTTACAAAGAGGATTTGAAACTTCAAATCCTCTGCTATTCTACGTGATGCGGGACGCTCTATGTGAGACTTCCCACAGGATAAACAAAAATCCCAAATTACCGTCAAGGATATAATTGACGCCCTATCTTACGATAGGTGGGTGTCCTGTTGCCTGCTTCTGTCTTCCGCTCCAAAGACGGCCTGACATAATGCCGAGCGAAACCCGGACTCCCGAAATTCAAGTGTAGGTTCAATTATATGTCCTCAACGCATAACCCAGGATTCATTGTTATATTATAAGCGCATTTTTGCTCATTATTCCTCGAACAGGTCAATGGAGCAATTTGTATATACCTTCTGGACGTCGTCATTGTCTTCCAGAATTTCGATCATCTTCGCCAGCTTTGCGATGTCATGTTCATCCTTCGGCGCGGCTTCCATCGACGGTACGTATTCCACATCAGATTCCACGATTTCGTAGCCTGCGTCCGCAAGCGCGTGATGTACGTCAGTATATGCGGACGGGTCAGTAACGATCTCGAAGCTGTCCTCCTGCACGATCATGTCGTCAGCGCCTGCTTCCAGCGCGGTTTCCAGCAAAGCGTCCTCATCCACCGCATCGGTCTTTTCGATGATGATGATACCCTTGCGGGAAAACATGTAGGATACGCAGCCCGGCGTTCCAAGATTGCCGCCGTATTTATCAAAGGTGGATCTGACGGAGGAAGTCGTTCTGTTCGTGTTATCCGTCAGCGCTTCTACGATGACCGCGACGCCGCCTACGCCGTAGCCTTCAAAGCTCAATTCTTCATATGTTTCACCGGCTAATTCTCCGGTTCCTTTTTTGATCGCTCTCGTAATGTTATCGTTCGGCATGGAGATGGCTTTCGCTTTTTCGATTGCCAGTCTGAGGGTCGCGTTATATTCAGGATCACCGCCTGCCTTCGCGGCAACGGTAATAGCCCTTGCGTATTTTGTGAACATTGCGGCTCTTTTAGAGTCCTGCGCGGCCTTTCTGCCTGCGATCGTACCGTGTCTTCCCATGGAGACACCTCCTAACTGATTTGATTTTTCACTATGTGTTTAGCAGAGATTATTATACGACATGTTTTGGGCTTTTTCAAGGTTTTTTCATATATTTTTGCGCCGACCCCATCCGAAGCGGACAAAATCGGCGCAAAAAGAGTTACGAAGAATCAATTTATGCGGTAACCTCCGGAGCCTCCTCTGTCTCCTCTGCCTCCTTGAGGTTCTTGTGCGCAGTCGCCATCATCAGCTTGATGCGGTTGAGCTGGTTGACATTGCTGGCGCCCGGATCATAATCGATGGCTACGATATTTGCCTTCGGATAGCGTTCCCGAATGGCTTTCATCATACCCTTGCCGGTCACATGATTCGGCAGGCAGGCGAACGGCTGCAGACAGGCGATATTGCTCGCGCCATCCTTGATCAGCTCGATCATTTCGCCGGTCAGGAGCCAGCCCTCTCCGCACTGGTTGCCGATCGAAGCGATCTCTGACGCTTCCTCCGCGGTCTTTTGGATATAGGACGGTTCCTCAAAACGTCTGCTTTGGCGCAGAGCCTTGCGCAGCGGTCTGCGGAACTGCTCCACCAGAGCGATTGCTGCCTGATTCAGCTTGTATTGCTGATAGGTGCCGGACAGGTTCTCATAATTGAACTTCTTGCTGTACATCCCGTAGAGGAAGAAGTCTATCAAATCCAGAACGACCGCCTCGCCGCCTTCTTTTTCAATGATATCGACGATATTGTTGTTCGCGTCCGGATGATATTTGACAAGGATCTCACCGACCACACCGACGCGCGGCTTTTTGATCCTGCGCAGCGGCATGATATCGTAATCCCTGACAATCTCCTGCACCAGCCGCTTGTAGGTACTGAACTTGCCGTCGCGGCAGTTTTCGAAAATCTCGGCCTCGTATTTTTTCATGATGGCTTCCGCCGCACCCGGAACTTCCTCATACGGTCTGGTCGCGTAAAGCAGCCTTTGGAAAAGATCTCCGTACATGACCGCAAGCAGCAGGCGTTTGCCCATCGCCGGGGTCATCTTAAATCCCGGATTGCTCTCCAAACCCGCCATATTGAAGGATACCACCGGCACCTGCTCCATATGCAGATCCTTGAGCGCCTTACGCAGCAACGCGATATAGTTGCTGGCTCTGCAGCCGCCGCCCGTCTGTGACATGACCAGCGCAGTCTTGTTGAGGTCGTACTTGCCGGACTTGAGAGTGCTGATCATCTTGCCGAGTGTGACCAAAGTCGGGTAGCAGGCATCGTTGTTGACGTATTTGAGTCCCTCGTCGATCGCGTGTTTGTCTACGGTCGGAATGACAACAGCCTTGTAGCCGCAGGATTGCAGTGCCACCTCTAAATACTGGAAATGAATCGGTGACATCTGCGGGATCAGCAGCGTATAGTCCTTACGCATTTCCTTGGTAAAATAGGCCCTCGTATACGGTTTGAGATTATGTACCGCTTTGATGCCGTTCTTGTCACGTTCTTCCATCGCAGCTGCCAGCGAGCGGATACGGATACGCACCGCGCCGAGGTTGTTGCCCTCGTCGATCTTGAGCAGCGTATACAGCTTGTTGGAACGCTCTAAAATTTCCTCTACCTGATCCGTCGTCACCGCGTCTACGCCGCAGCCGAAGGAATTGAGCTGCACAAACTCCACGCCGTCGTGCTGGCAGACATAGTCCGCCGCCCGGTAGAGTCTGGAATGATAGGCCCATTGGTCGAGTACGCGGATCGGCCGCGGAAGCTTGCCCATGTGGCAGACAGCGTCCTCTGACAAAACCACCATATCGTAGGAAGTGATCATCTTATCAATGCCATGGTTGATCTCGGTATCCAGGTGGTATGGTCTGCCGGAAAGTACGATGGCTTTTTTGTGATGTTCTCTGGCGTACGCGATGGCGCGTTCTCCCTCCGCCTCGACATCACGCTTGAAGGCCTGCTGTTCTGCGCGGGCCGCGAGGACCGCCTCCTTGATCTCATGTTTTTCGATTCCCTTGTGTTTGAGAATCTCATACAGACGCGGCACCAGACGTTCGTCCTTGTCATACGGGACAAACGGATGCGTGAATTCTACCCCGTATTCGGTGAAGATCTCGTTCATGTTATT
>ERZ825137.4828-NODE-4828-length-13098-cov-2.624626_pt1 | contig 13098 bp, 7 predicted proteins | sample MGYA00519873_ERZ825137 | MGnify/ENA primary metagenome ERZ825137 (study PRJEB31778, sample SAMEA3449190) | human gut metagenome | biome: human gut; feature: human-associated habitat; material: faeces | place: United Kingdom | collected 2010/2012 ...
GATCAGTAGTCCTATTTCCGATCCTTCCTTGAATTCCTGTACGAAATTCGCAGATTTAGTAGTTAAAATACGTGTAATAATTTTTAATGGTTTCTCTTTTGCGCTAATACTCTCAATGGCTGCGATATTGCCCTCGTTGGAGCAACCTGCCAAACAGAAAATCAGTGTAATAAATAGTAATAAATTTCTCATACTTTTATGCTATTTTTGTATCAAATTTCATATTGCAAATATCCGGCGGTTTGAGCAAAATAAGAGATCATACGGTATAAAACCACGATGAAATCGTATAAAAACGCATGAAGCAAATAATCTAAATGCGTCAAATTGTCTAAATATGGTGCAAATCAACTATTTGAGAGAGCAATTTGTTTATAGATAAACGAGGGGAAGAAGTATGTTGGAAAAAATACAGTTTTTATTGAGTATGCAAATAATCGGCCTGTGCATTTTAGGCGGCATTATGATGCTATTGAGATCATTCGGCAACAGGGCACGACATATTCTGGGTTGGAGTATGATTATGTGGGCCGCTATGGCCGTAATCAGGAATATAGTTAATTTTTACCTGCACGATGCAAAAGAAGCGTTCCATCCGGATGTACTTATTGCCAGTTGTTTCGTAGTAGCTTGTCTGGCCGCTTATGTGATTGAAAAGCTACGCCCCGGATATCTTACTTTTAAGCGTTTTTCTATCTTTCTTTCTCCTGTTATTATAGGTGGTTTATCTTATCTGACTTACCGCTTGTGTGGCGGAGAAATCCATGTTTATTATTCCGTACGGGACGTTTTTAATGATTTGAATCTTGATGTATGTCTACGTTTGCTTGTCTTTGCATTGACTGTCGTTTATATGGCGTTGCCTATTTATCTGGTCATGAAATACGGGAAAGAGTATTCGGAATATCTTAGTGAAAATGTGTCTGACCCTGAAAATTACGACCTGATCTGGCTGAAAAGAACTATGATCGTCTTGTTAATCCTCTATGTTCTTTACCTGATATTGCTGTTTACGGATATTCCGATTCTTTATGTTGTCGATAAGGCTGTGCTCCTTGTCGTTTGGTTTTATTTCTTTTATAATGCCCTGTTTCTTAAGAATATCCAATTAGATCGTACTTTCAGGAATGGGTGGAACTCGCCTGTGGATGAGAATGACGAAGAGAATGATGACGACGATGAACAGCAAAGCATGTTGTTTAAGCGTTATGCAGAAGAAGTAAATACCTGGTTCGAGAAAGAAAAACCTTACCTGCGTGACGATTTGCGGTTGACTGACCTGCAACGGGTATTCCCTATCAGCCGTTCCTATCTCTCCCAGTTATTCAACAAAGAGCTGGGAATGTCCTTCTCCGATTATGTGAATCAGTTCCGGGTGGAAGAGAGCAAACGCCTGATGGATGCCGAACCGTTGGCCAGCATCCAGGATATTGCCGAACGCTCCGGTTTTCATTCCATCAGTACGTTCCGCAGGGCATTTACGAAGCAAACCGGGATTGTACCTTCCGAATACAAGCGAGGATAACCCTCTGTCTTGTAGAATCTGATAAGATTACTTACTTTTACATCCTGAATAAAGAAAATAATCTTATCATGAATAACACTACTACCGCGCGTCCGCATATCGTATGGTTGGATGCACTTCGCTTCGTTGCTATCCTGATGGTCATAGCCTGTCATTGTACAGACCCGTTTAATGCCTCTCCGGAGGCGCGTGCCAATCCGGAAATTAATTTCTGGGGATCGGCCTATGGCTCTATGTTGAGGGCTTGTGTCCCCCTGTTTGTGATGATGACAGGCTTTCTGTTGTTGCCGGTGAAGCAGGAGGCTTCCGTCTTTTATAAGAAACGCATTCCACGCGTATTCTTTCCTTTCCTGATCTGGTCGGTACTTTTTAATCTGGCTCCGTGGTTTATCCAATGGGTAGGAGGAAGTGCAGAACTGGTGACTGATTTCTTCCCCTGGGCACCCGATCCTTCCGCTTCTCTGGCAGACGGATTGAAAGATATAGCCATGATCCCGATCAACTTTACGGTTTATGCTACGCCGATGTGGTATATCTATGCGCTGATCGGACTGTATTTGTATATGCCGGTATTTTCGGCCTGGGTAGAGAAAGCTTCCGATGAGGCTAAACGCTGGTTCCTGATAGGTTGGGGTATTTCGCTGTTTATACCTTATCTGATGGAGTTTGTTTCGCATTATCTATTCGGAACCTGTTCATGGAATGCCTACGGGCTGTTCTATTATTTCGCCGGATTCAACGGGTACCTACTGCTGGGCCATTATCTGGGGAAAGGGAATAACTGGTCGGTTGCAAAGACGCTGACAATCACTATTCCGCTGTTTGTGGTCGGTTTCCTGATCACTTTTAACGGTTTCCGCTATATGACTTCCGATCCGAATGTAAGCGAGGAGGGGATGGAGCTGTTTTTCACCTATTGTTCGCCGAATGCGATGCTGATGACGGCTGCTATCTTCCTGCTGGTACAGAAGGTACGTATTTCGTCTCCTTTGATCTGTCGCGCGTTGGCTAATCTGACAAAGTTGGGATTCGGAGTCTATTGCGTGCATTATTTCTTTGTAGGGCCTTCTTATCTGTTGACTCTCTGGCTGGGAATACCAGTGTCGGCTATCGTGCCTGTTTCGGCTGTCTTTACGCTGGCTGCGACCTGGGGATTTGTCTGGTTGCTGTCTAAGTTGCCTTATTCAAAATACATTATAGGATAAAGGCATTCGACAAATAGGGATCCGGTTTTGTACAAATGATGTTAAAACTGGGTGATGCAGGTATAACGTATGCGTATTACTACTACTTTTGTGTTGTAAAACATATTTATGTGACATGTTTTACTAAGAGATCGTTTTAAATAAATAGAAATGCGCTATGAAAAAAGTAGTTAGTAAATGCGTCAAATACCTGGAGATACTGGGTGAATATGCGATGCAGAAGTATGGAATAAAATAAAAGAAATCTTTTCAGTGTTAGGGGGATGTCCGTGAGGGTATCCCTTTTTTATTTCCATTTTTCCGGATTTACTTTATGGTTGGTAATAACCGTAAGGTATCAGCTCTTCTACTTGTTTGATCTCTTTAAGATAGCATTCGTTAAGCAAAGTCAGGCGGTTGGCTATTTTGTGTACTTCGCGGAAATTATGGTCTGTCAGGATAATTCCATGATTTTTGGCGCTTTCGGTCATAAGTATCCGGAGCTGTTCGGCTACGACAGGGGAGACGCCGCTGAAAGGTTCGTCGAGCAGGATATAAGGAGCCGGACTGAAAAGGGTAGTTTTGATTTCCAGGTAACGTTGTTCTCCGGTCGAGATTTCACAGATACGCGAGGTTCTGAGGCGGAGAAGCATTTTGTCGGCAAGAAAGCGTTTCCTGTCTTCCGGAGCGATACAAAGTTCTGCTATCTGTGATACTTTCAGATGTGAGGGAAAGGATGGATGCTGTGGCAGGTAGGCGATCAGTCCGGAGCGGAAGGCCGGCCCGTTTATGACCTTTCCGTCGATGCGGATAAATTTCCGGTCAGCTTTAAGTGTCCCGAAGATGATATTCAGCAGGGTTGATTTGCCTGTCCCGTTTCGTCCGAAAAGGGCAATGATGTCTCCCCGGCAGCATTTCAGGTAAACATCTGCCAGTATGGTTCGTTCTCCGAACGATTTAAGTACACTATCTATTTCAAGGCCTGTATGCATAGCTCGATGATTTGATTCAGTAGATTACAGCAGATGAACATGACGATAAACGTAACGATCCAGAGTTGATACTTGCTGATTCCCTGATTATAATAGAAAAAGTATTCTTCTTTGTGTGTCAGTTCCTTGTAGATATAATCGAATCCTAGTCCGACCGTAGGGATGAGGCGAAACCAGAGTTTGACGGAATCCATCATACTTCCGTTATATAGAATAATGGAAGTAATGCTACCCATAGATGCAAAGAGAAAACCGATCAGGACACTGAATTTTAATGTACTGAGGAAGAATGTCCGGTAAAACCGGTATTGTGTTTTCCATCTTTGCAGTTTATCCATAAACAGTCAGTCTATCGAGATAATTGATTTTCTGCTAAGGTATTCAAATCATTGGGAATGAGGGCAGGATTCTTTTTAATAAAGTATAAAAGGAAGGAAAAAGAAAGGGTAGAATAGCATTAACTACTCTACCCTTTGCCTTGTATATATCATTAAGTTGTTACTTTACAACAAATGTATCTTTCAGTTTGATATCTGTAGAAGATGCACCGATGCGGACTTCAAATTCGCCCGGTTCGACCGTCCATTCCATATTTCTATCCAGAATTTCGAGATCTTCGGGAAGAAGCGTGAAAGAAACGGTGCGGGTTTCTCCCGGTTGCAGGGAGATACGTTCGAAGCCACGCAATACGGATTCGTAAGCGATCACGCTGCTTACCTTGTCGCGAACGTAGAGCTGTACTACTTCGTCGCCGGCACGTTTGCCTGTATTGGTTACGTCTACCGTTACATGCACGGGGCTTTGCGAATAGGGAGTTTCCTGCTTGATAGCGAGGTTGGAGTAATTGAAGGTAGTGTAACTCAATCCGTGGCCGAATGGGTAAAGAGCGCCGTTTACACGGGTATTCCCGGAACCGTTAGGGCCGCTGAAGTATTGTCCGTCCTGCGAACCCGGCTTGAACGGGAAGTTGAACTCGATCTGTCCGATTGTTTTCGGGAAGGTTACAGACAAACGTCCGCCCGGATTATAATCACCGAACAGGGTTTGTGCAATGGCTTCACCGCCCAGCTGACCGGGGAACCAGGCTTCGAGGATAGAAGGAATATTGCGGTCTGCCCAATTAATTGTGAGCGGTTGACCATTGATAAGAACAAGAACGACCGGTTTTCCGGTAGCATGCAGCGCTTCCAGCAGTTGTTGCTGACGGCCGGGAAGATCGAGGCCTGTGCGCGACTTACTTTCGCCTGTGCAGCTTTCATCTTCTCCCAGTACGGCGATAATCACGTCGCAATCGGGAGCAGCGGATGTGGCTTCAGCGATAGTATTCTTTTCTTCGTCGGTCAATGGAGTCGGTACGATTTCGCTATCGGGCCAGTTGGCGTCTTTTATTTCGCAACCTTTGGCATAAGCAATTTCTACTTCATTACCCAGATAGTTTTTCAATCCATCATACACTGTGATGTTATCGAGACCTTGTGGGCCGTAACGGCTTATCATGTAATTGGTCTCTTTAGCCAGCGGGCCGGCAATAAGTACTTTTTTGGTTTGCCGTTTATCTAACGGAAGCAGATTATTTTCATTCTTCAGAAGGACAAGCGACTGTTGTTGCATATCGAGCACGAAGTCGCGGTGTTTGTCGGCACCTACGATCTTATCCGCTGCCTTGGGATCTTTTACATAGGGTTCATCGAACAGTCCGAGTTCGAATTTGACGCGTAAAACATCGCCTACCATACGATCGACGGACTTCATAGACAGTTTGCCCTCTTTCACCAGCTTGCGTACCGGCAGGATATAGTCGGCCGGATGGGTAAAGTTGGTACGTACGTTCAATCCGGCTTCAACTACCTGGCGAACGGCTTCTTCGTACGAATCGGCCACATGATGTTTGGTCTGTACGAACTCCACGGCTTCGCTATCGCTCACCACGTATCCACGGAAGCCATATTCCTGACGCAGCAGCTGGGTGAGGAAGTAATGGCTGGCTGTTACGGGTACACCGTCCCAGTCATTATAGCTACTCATTACACCTTTGGGATGTGCTTTCTGTATAACTCTTTTAAAGGGATAAAGATGGATTTCATGCAGTTCGCGGGGAGCTACATGCGGGTCGGTACGTACCGCTGCGTCGCGTCCGCCTTTCGGAATGCTGTATACAGCAAAATGTTTAAGGGTAGAAGCTACGCCGTTCTGCTGTATACCGGTTACCATCTGTATACCGAGTTCACCAACCAGGTAAGGATCTTCTCCGTAGGTCTCAAGTACACGTCCCCAGCGAGGATCACGGGCTACGTCGAGGATTGGGGCATATACGTTATTATATCCCAGTGCGTGGGCTTCTTTACCGGCAATATCTCCGGCCTGATGTACCAATGCACGGTTCCAGGTACTACCGATGCTGATAGGAGCGGGCAGGGGAGTAGCCCTGGTATGGTTCAGTCCGTGGATGCCTTCATTGGAGAAGTCGACGGGAATACCGAGGCGTGTTTCTTCGATAAACCAGCGTTGAGTAGTATTGATCGCTTCGGCATGATTGCTGAAAGGATAGATCAGTTCAGGCGTACGGCGGCGGGCGCTTCCTACTCCGTTCAATTGTTCGTCGATATTGGCGATACCGTCTTTCCAGATCTCATTTTTCCAGCCTTCCGTCGGAAGCGAGTCTTTCAGGACACGGCTGAAGCCGTAAAGGGTAGCCATCTGACAGCTCTTCTCTTCGAGGGTCATCTGATTCAGCAAATCCTGTACACGGGCATCGATCGGGGCGGAAGGATCTTCATATACGTCTTTTACGCCGTTCTTGTTGAGATCTATCCATCCTTTTTTGTAGATCGAGTCTTTGGCTTGCATGGTACCGGTACCAAGACAGATCGCAACTAGTAATGAATATTTGAAATTCATATTTTTATAGATTTATGTAATTTGTAGTAATGTAAAAACCGTATGGTCGGTAATCATTAGCGCAAAGGTAACAATTATCGACCATACGGTCAATGATTAGTAGCTATTCCGGGGTTTGTATTACTTTACATCCCACCACAGACGTGCGTCTATTTTGTTATATGCTGACTGTGCGTTATAGTTTTCTGTGTTCATGGAAGCTTCTTTCGATGGATAGAGGAAGCGTACTGGTGCATTTTCCTTATTCAGCAGTGCACCATTTTCACGGTCGTCATCGAATATAGGGAAATCTGTACGGCGATATTCAGCCCAGTTCTCATAGATCTGCAGGAAGCCGAGATGCAACCATTTCTGGGTAGCAATCTGTTCCAATGCCTTTGCCGGATTATATTTGAAGCTTGAAGCGGCCAACCAGCTGCCCAATGTGGCATCGGATACGTCTCTGTTGGCAATATTCGCGTCTTTTCCTTTCGGAGCATCACTATTTTTGTAATATTCGTAATAGTTCTGGATAGAAAGGATCACCCCTTTATTATAATACTCTTCAGCATTACCGCTTTTCAGGCCGCGCTGTGCTGCTTCTGCCAGACAGAAGTAAACTTCGGCTGCCGTCATACCGATTCCCACAGGAAGTTTAAAGTTTTTACGGAAAGTTACTGTGTTCAGACATCCGTAGATCTCAAACAGACGTGTACCGTCCGGGCCATTCACCAGCTTGATTGCTTCGTCGGCCGAAGAAGGATAACCGAGTATTTCCGTGCTGCCTTCGTAAACATCTCCTTCATCATCTGTTGCCGGCTGATAGAATACAACCAGACGAGGGTCGGTAGCTTCTTTCAACAGATTAACGGTGAATTCAGGGGGATACATATAATAACTTTGTGCCTTTGAATGACTTTCACGCATAGCACGCCAGATACCATCGGGAGCAGTGCTCTGATTATCCGTCTTAATATAGGTATTGTCGGCATTGGTGGTGATCAATTGGTCGAGCGACAGTTCGGCCAATACCTGTTTAGCCTTATCAGGATCTACATTCGAGATACGCATGGCATAGCGCAGACGCAGGGAGTTGGCAAATTTGTACCAACCGTTGCAGTTACCTTGATAAACGATATCCTGCTGATTGAAACCATCGTTCGACGTTGCTGTCTGGAAATAGGCGGCTGCCGACTTCAGGTCGTCGAGGATAGCGTAGTATATGTCTTTCTGCGTATCATATTTAGGACGGAAAATCACGCTTCCGCCGTACATCACGTTACGGGCGGTAAAAGCTTCCGAATAAGGCATATTTCCGAAGAAATCGGTAGCGATCGCTGTGTTATATGCTTTCAGGATCTTGCCTGCTTCTACATAGATCTTATATTTTGCCTGCTCTTCTGTCGAAAGGTTGGCATACATCTTATCTATTTCGGTCAGCGTACTCATACGTGTTACGTAATAGTTTTCCCAACGGGCCTTATCATCCTGAATATTCTGATAGAGGTTGACACGGTCTTTTCCGGCCTGTATGGCTGTTGTCTGGAGATAGGTTCCGAGCAGACGGAAATTATAGTTCCAGGTATCGCCATAGTCGATCTCTATGGTTTTCAGTGCACCTTTGCTGAAGAGATATTCAATCTCGGCACTGGTAAATCCATCCGGATTGTTATGCTTCTCATCCAGTTTACTTTCGCAGGAAGAGAACGCTACTGCAGAACCTAAAAGCAGGCTATATAATATGTGTTTCATAAACGTTTTCTGTTTTTTATGATGAATGAGTTACTATGTTTAGAAGCTGGTATTGATAGCGAAACCAAAGCTTCTTGCTGACGGATAAGAGGTATATTCCACGTAGGGATTGGTACCGCCTGTACCCAGTGTTGCTTCCGGATTCACATTAGGAACATTCTTATAGATAAAGAACAGGTTGCTTCCTACCAACGAAACATTCAGGTTCTGCAAACCGATCTTTGAAACGATATTATTCGGAACACGGTAAGAAAGTTTCATCTCACGCAGTTTGATGTATGTATTATCATACAGGTTATCTTCCGATCCGGCGCGGTTGTAGCGGGAGTTGTAATAATCGGCTGCCGATACAATGATGTTATTCTTTTCACCTTTCTCGTTTACACCGTCTACGATGATACCATCGTGGCGAACACGTCCGTCGAGTGCATTGGCCGGAGCTGATGCCTGATGATTGTCTAAAGCGATCTTCTGGTTGGTGTTCTTGTCGATGTAATAAGGTTTACCACCGTATTCTTCGTCGCGTCCCCAAAGAGACTCTTTACCTGCACCGGATGCTTTCAGATAATTGTTGGTAAATGAAAGCAACTTACCACCGAATGATCCGTCGATATGTACACTCAGAGAGAAGTCTCTGTAACGGAATGTATTGGTGAAACCGGCTGTGAATTTCGGAGCTGCACTACCTGCATATGTAAATTCTGATTCCTGTTGGTAGTTACCGTTCTTATCGACAACGATTCTTCCCTGATCGTCACGTACCCATTTACGGATAAATACGCTTGGAGTTGCATATCCTGGAACAGCTTTGAAGATAGCTGCACTCCACGGGTTACTGATCTGACGGTCTTCCATTCCATCGATCAAAGAAAGCAGTTCATTGTGTGTATAGGCAAAGTTAAGAACGCCTTCCCAGCTGAAGTTCTTTGTTTCGACCGGGGTACCGCTCACCTGAAGTTCCACACCACGGTTACCGATTTCACCGGCATTCATTCTCATACCTGTGGCACCTGTTGAAGGAGCAACCGGAACGGTGATGATCTGGTTCTTCGTTTTATTGGTATAGAACGCAAAGTCTAATCCCAAACGGCCATTAAGTATGCGGCTTTCCAAACCAACTTCCCATGAATAAGTCTTTTCAGGAACGACATTGGTAGGGGGTACGTCGGCTTTGAATTCATTGGTGATAATCGAGCTGTTGTATGATCCGTACTGATATTCGGAGTTCGTAAAGTAGATAGACGGTGTCGTGTTACCCACGATAGCGTATGATCCTCTAACTTTACCGTAGTTGTACCAATCCGGCAGATCCAACGCTTCCGTAAATACGAAGCTCAGACCGGCAGAAGGATAGAAGAAGCTACGGTTACCGGCAGTCAGACGGGAAGACCAGTCATTACGGGCTGTCAAATCCAGATACAGGAAGCGTTTGTAAGCTAACTGGGCGGAAGCGAATACAGCACCGAGGAATTCACCCTGGTTAACTACCTTATCTCTACCTGCGGCTTTCGGGTCACGTTTGTTATTATTAGAAGAGAACATTCCGTTGTACTTCAATCCGTGGGATTCCCAGATAACTTTCGATTCTGTGATATCTTCACCGGAAACACCCAAGTTGGCGGACACATCGAAGTCTTCACCGAAAGCTTTATTGAACATCAACAGACCTTCTATATAATTCTTCTGATAATGGGCATCTTCCTTGCGGTAGCTACCTTCCAGCGTGTTCATATCCGAAGGATCTGCATACTTGGTAAAGTATTCTTTGTTCTCTTTATCGTCGCGGTAACGATCCGTACCCCCACGCAGGCGGAAGTTAAGGAAATCGAATATCTTAAGGTTTGCAGACAGAGAAGCGATCAAACGTTCACGGTTCTGTGTATATTCGTTCTCATTCTGCTGCCACATCAGGTATTTAATGATGTTATCGCGGTTTCCTGAGCTGATATTTGAGATATTCAAGAAGTAGCCATCTTCGTCCTTATAATTGTCTTTCCACAATTGTGTGATCTCGTTACGAGGCATCGGATAGTTCGATACACGGTCGATACGTGTAGGAGGATTCTTTGTTTCTGAAATATTGAACGAAACAGATGCATCGAAAGTCAGTCGTTCGTGTACCTTGAAGTTACCCGAGAAGCTGAAGTTATGTTTATTCTGCTTGAAGTTTTCCAGGTAACCGCCGTAGTTCATGTTCGTATAGGCAAGACGGATACTGTTTTTATCCGAGCCATTGGTAATAGCGATACTATTATTATTGGTGAAACCGTCTTTAAATACGTCGTGATAGTTGTTTGGCTGTGGAGAGTAGGGGCGTTTTACACCATCCCACCAAAGCACTTCCGTTCCGTCCATACGCGGGCCGAAGCTGCGGTAAGTATCCCCGTTATAGATGGGTTGTCCGTCTGCATTTGTCGTGAAGTAAGGGTTTGTTCCTCCTCCGAACACGTTCTGGAGTTCCGGCATATAAGCACGCTGGTCGTACGTATAAGAAGTACCGACCTGGATACCTAAACCTTTACCTGAGCCTCCGCGTTTAGTGGTGATTACGATCACACCATTAGTTGCACGAGAACCGTACAAGGCAGCAGCGTTAGCACCTTTCAGGATAGACATCGATTCGATATCGTCCGGGTTGATGTCGTTAAGGGCGGAACCTTGCTGTGTTTCGCTACGTTCGCGACCAGCCCAGTTGGAATCAGTGTCGTTGATAGGTATACCATCCACAACGATCAGCGGCTGGTTGCTACCATTAATAGATTTGTTACCACGAAACAGGATCTTGGAAGCACCACCCGCACCGGTAGAGTTCGGAGTGATCTGCAAACCGGCACTCTTACCTTGCAAAGAGTTAATCATGTTCACATTCTTGATTTCATTCAAATCCTTTCCTCCTACCGTTTGGGCGGCATACGTCAATGTCTTTGATTCACGTTTAATACCCAAAGCTGTTACGACAACTTCACCCAATTGTTCAGAGTCGGAAACCATAGACACATTGATAACGGAACGTCCGTTAACGGGTTCCTCAATTGTCTTCATACTAAGATAAGAAAACACCAGTGTAGCTTTACCATCAACCTCCAATGAATAATTTCCATCCATATCAGTTACGGTACCGATAGTCGTACCTTTTTGCAGAACATTCACCCCGGCGAGAGGCTCATTCAGTTCCTTGTCCATTACAACGCCGCTTACTTTACTTTGCGCCCATAGCACATTTGTACATATTCCTATACAGAATAGTATCAACATAACAAAGCTCTTCCTCATAAAGTTAGATTGTTTAGATGAGTTAATAATAAAAAATTTCATAATACTTAATCCTAAGTTTAATAAACGATTTAACATTTTGCTAGGTTTAACCAGCCACAAGAACATAGTTCTATCAGAACTATGGCGGATAATATTAAATTCATGTTAATTATAGATAGAGCGTGTAGGGAGACATACTTTATTTATGTTAATATAAATAAATTTAAAGTCTTTAGTCGAACAAATGTTGCTTAGTTCTGTTACAATTTCATAGTTTTGTAGACGGAGGAATGTGAATGTTACATAAGTTCTGATAGAACTATGGCATTTACCATTTATTTGAAGCCTTTATTCTCCGATTCTCCCCTAAAATACCTACCTTTGTAAAAAGACATTAATACAGAACTATGAACTGGACCCAATTACTTTCAGGCAAACGTTTCGGAATGGAAGAGTATCATGAACGCAAACATGAGCGTACTGATTTCCAGCGGGATTACGACCGGTTAATTTTCTCTTCCCCTTTTCGCAGATTACAGAATAAAACGCAGGTATTTCCCCTTCCGGGCAGCATCTTCGTTCATAACCGTTTGACGCATAGCCTGGAGGTTTCCTGTGTAGGCCGTTCATTAGGAAACAACGTAGCCAAAGGATTAATGCATAAGTATCCCGACGGAAGTATCAATTTTCCGGAAATAGGTTCCATAGTATCTGCCGCCTGCCTGGCACATGATATGGGAAACCCTCCTTTCGGACACTCGGGCGAACGAGCCATTTCCGCTTATTTCTCTGAAGGAAACGGCAGTTACCTGGAAGATGAGATACGTTCTAACGGTGGCCGCTGGGAAGATTTTCTTCATTTCGAGGGAAATGCCAATGCCATGCGTCTGCTTACCCATCAGTTTATCGGGAGACGCAAAGGGGGATTTGCCTTAACATACAGCACACTGGCTTCCATCATAAAATATCCTTATGCTTCGATCTACTCCGGAAAGAAAGGGAAGTTCGGTTTCTTCCAGTCGGAAGAAGAATCTTACCTGCGCATAGCTACAGAACTGGGAATAAATAAAAATCCGGAAGATGCGAACAAGTTTGTCCGTTATCCGCTGGTCTATCTGGTGGAAGCAGCCGACGATATCTGCTATCAGATCATGGATATCGAGGATGCCTGTAAACTGCATATCCTGACAACGGAAGAAGCCATCCAGCTTTTATTGAACTTCTTTGAAGGGGAACGCCTCGAGCGCATCATCAAAGTGATGAAGATGGTAGACGATACGAACGAACAGATCGCCTATCTCCGTTCCTGTATCATTGGATTGCTGGTAGATGAATGTTCACGTGTCTTTCTGGAAAATGAAGAAGGAATACTTACCGGCACCTATAATACACCTCTGATCGAGCAGATCAGCACGAAAGCCAAAGAGGCTTATGAAACCTGCTCCAAGACAGCTTATAAAAAGATTTATCGTGCCAAAGAAGTACTCGACATCGAACTGGCCGGTTACCATAT